>Ga0307933_1002220_pt1 | contig 13528 bp, 10 predicted proteins | sample OrgLakmetageno88_FD_201811 | JGI IMG/M metagenome (GOLD analysis project Ga0307933, IMG submission 201811) | Saline water microbial communities from Organic Lake, Antarctica - #88 | ecosystem: Environmental > Aquatic > Non-marine Saline and Alkaline > Saline | place: Antarctica: Organic Lake...
CCGAGCCGGTCATCCGCGTCATGGGTGAAGGCGAAAAAACGCTCGTGGACAAAGCGGTGAAAACCGTGTGCAAGGCCATCGCCGACAGCGGGGGCAGGTAGCCGCCGCTCGACGTCTAGGGCGGAGCACCGCCTTCCTCCAGCGCCTGTCTGGCGGCGAAGGCCTGTACTTCAATTGCGAGCGCCAAGCGCATGTGATGATCGGCTATGGGCTCTTTCAGTCCGCAGACTCATCCATCCCAGAATTGACGACCCACAAAACGCTGCAATCACCAGGGCGACCAGAGCGGCGTTCAACGCCGGCGAGGTGGCTCCCGCCGTGGAAATCAAGCTCTGTTGGACCAGCTCGACAGAGAACGCCACCAAAACCGGGCGGATCCAGCCTGTGGCGAGCGTCCCCACCAGCAGTGACCGCCAACTCAAGCCCGCGAGTCCGGTAAGAAGCGCGCATCCGGCGCTCGGGAGAATGGGTAAGAGCCGCAAGGCCATCACGATCTGGACGGGTCGCCGGCGGATACGCACGATCAGCAATCTGGCGAGTGCGGCCGCTCTCGGGCGACGGATCGCCCGCGTCAGTAACCTGCTCGCCCATAGCGGGTGCTGCAGCGTGCATTGATGGACGATCGGGGCTGTCGCACACATGGCGAGAAAATAAAACACGCCCGCCGAAACGCCCACAATCGTCGCCGCGAAAATGATGGAGATCGTGCCGGCCGGCGCAGGCACGAGCTGAGACCCAAGAAACCAGAGGCAGACAATTACGGCGAAGCCGATCCGGCTTTCAGAGCTGCTCGTCAATCTCTCGAGCCAGGACATCAAGGGGTCTTGGAATGCAAAAACCGCCAAAGCGCCCGAAGCGCTCATTAACACAAATACGATGAAGCGCGGCGTAAGAAGCTTTCTGGCTTCGCGACGCTCGAATTCGGGTGGGGTCACAGGTTAACGCGCTTGAATATGAAGTCAGGCGTCAGGCGTATCGCCAGCATGATCCAGCGCCAGAACCAGGGCGCGTATACGGTCCCCGATCCTTTCTCGAGACTCTGATCGACGATTCGCGCAATTGCTTCAGGTTGCGACCACAATGGTCCGCCCTTGCGAACTCCGTCCGTCATCGGCGTATCCACGAAGCCCATCTTCAGGTTCACGGCCCGCGGGGCGCGCTCTGTGCCGGTCCACTTGTGATCCAGCCCCTGCATGAGAACGGACAAGCCGGCCTTCGCTGAACCATACACGAAATTCGAGCGGCGCCCCCGGTCACCAGCGACCGAGGATGCGGCGACGAGCACGCCTCTTGATCCAACGTGGTCTTCGAGCGTTCGCGCACCGGCAAGCACCCACTGGGCCGCACTGGTGTAGGTGACGTCAATAATGCGGGCCGATTCCTCCGGCTCACGGTTGGCGCGCTGCTGATCGCCGAGCACACCATAAAAAAGCAGGATCGTGTCGAGCCCGTCCAGCTCAGCGCGCGCGCGATCGACAATCTCGTCGCACACGGACGTGTCGGTCAGATCATGGGTCAGCACCACAACTTTTCCGGCGCCGCGAACACGCAGGTCCGCCGCCTCGCGTTCGAGGCCGTCGCCATCCCGGGCTATCAGAAAGAAAGCCCCTCCCCGCTCGGCGAGGCGGCGGGCGCTTGCACGGGCGACGGCGGAAAGTGCGCCGAGAGATCTCGATTTGCACCAGACGGTGCTTCGCCGCTGGGTTCAGCAATACCGCGACCGCCCTGATGCGGTGTTTCCCGGCAAGGGGCAGCTGGCGCCGGCCGACGATGAAGTTCGGCGGCTGAGACGCGAGGTCGCGCGGCTGAAAGCTGAGCTGGACATTTTAAAAAAGGCCGCGGCCTACTTCGCCAGGGACCCGCTGTGATGTTCGGGTTCATCGCGAAGCACCGGGGGGTCTGGCCGGTTTCATGGATGTGCGAGGCGCTCGGTGTCTCGCGGAGTGGCTTCCATGCCTGGCTGACTCGCCCGGTCCGCGCACGGGCCAGGAGCGATGAGGCGCTTGGGGCTCGCGTGCGGGCAAGCTTCATGCTCTCGGATCGGACCTATGGAGCCCGTCGTGTGTGGCGCGATGTTCTGGCGGAGGGCTTCTCATGCGGCCTGCACCGCGTCGAACGCCTGATGCGTGAGCGTGCCCTGCGGGCCCGGCCGCGCAGACGACAGCTCCCCAAGGACAGCAGCATGCGCTCGGCCATCGCACCGAATGTGCTTGAGCGGGCCTTCCAGGCGGATGGTCCGAACCGCAAATGGGTCGCCGACTTCACCTATATCTGGACCGCGCAAGGCTGGCTGTATCTCGCCGCAGTCCTGGACCTGTTCTCACGGCGCGTGGTGGGCTGGTCGATGACGGAGGCCATGACGGCGCAGATGGTGACGGACGCGCTGATGATGGCGATCTGGCGCCGCGGCCGGCCGGACGCGCTGCTGCACCACTCCGATCAAGGCAGCCAGTATACCAGCGAGAGCTTCCAGCGGTTGCTGGCCGATCAAGACATCACATGCTCGATGAGCCGCTCGGGCAACTGCTGGGACAATACGGCGATGGAGAGCTTCTTCTCTTCGCTGAAAACCGAGCGGATCAGAAACAAGGTCTATCGCACCCGCGACGAGGCCGGCTCAGACGTGTTCGACTACATCGAACGCTTCTACAATCCGCGCCGCCGCCACTCGACGCTGGGCTATCTCAGCCCCGTCGAGTACGAAAGGAGAGCTATGAAGCCTTAGGATGCTGCCCACTGAACCGGCAGCAGCTCAGGCCGCAGAACTGAATGCAAGTTTCTGCTTCACGATCATGAATGACCATCAGGACACCACGTTGACAGCGGAATGCTGGTCTGAACTCCTGGAAGCATGGAGAAGTGGAACTGATATAAGGGAAAATGAGCGATCCGATAGCGCGGCTGAATGATTAAGGCCGCCGCGACCCCAGTGGTTGCATCTATAAAGCGCACCGTTGTCCAAGACGTCGAGTTGGCGAAATTCAACCGGATCGCAGACTGCGATCAGCGCGGCCTCACGACCATCCTGTAGAGACGCCGCAGGACGCGATACGCCTGCGGATTGGCCAGGATACGCTGGCTGATCGAGGTCGCGGCGACGCGGGAGAGAACTCGGCGATGCAGCGGGGCGCGCACGGCGGCGGGGCGCGCGGGCGCCTTGGTGACGGCCTTGCCGGGAACCATGACGCTGGTCGGCGCCGCCGGTTTGGCGGTCGACTTGGCGACCGCGCCGCCTGGGCCGGCGTCGGCCAGACGCGCCAAAAGCGTGTCGTCGCGGGTATCTATCAGAGCCGCCGCCATCGTTTCGGGATACATCAGTCGAAGCAGGATCTTCTGAGCCGACTCATCGGTCTTGGAGCGCGACTGACCCGGTGCATGCTCGGCGAAGATATGGCCCAGCGTCATGTGCTTGAGCCCGGCCTTGCGCATCCGGCAATTGTACTCGACATCGTTGTAACCATTGGGAAAACGTGTCTCGTCCAGCGGGCCGCACCGGTTGAGATTGCGCCGCGACAGGGCCGCACAGGCGAATGTGTTCCCGAAGGTCTCGCGCACCTGATAGGTGAGAAACTCCGTGGAGTTTTCCTCCACGATGGAGTCGAAATAGGTCGGCGCGGTGATCCGCGCCTCGATCCCGGCGGACACCCGGTCCGTGTCGGGATCATTGTGGGCGATCCCCACCGTTCCCACGCCGTCGCGCGTCGCCCAGGCGACCATTTCGTTCAGGGCGTTCTGGCTGATCAGCGTGCAGTCATTGTTGAACAGAACAATGACCTCGCCGATCGCGGCGCGGATTCCCTGATTGCACTGGGCGCTGTGATTGAACGGCTTGTCATAGCTGAGGATCTTGCTGGTGAACGCGCCCGGCGCACGCTTCAGCTCTTTCTTCAGCGTATCCAGGCTGGAATCGGTGGACTGGTTGTTGATCAGGATGATCTCAACAAAGCCGTCGAAATCCTGGCTCCAAATCGAACGCACCGCCCTCACCGTCAGCTCGACGCGATCACGGAACGGAATGATCACCGACACCGCGCCGGCTTCGCGCCGGGGCGCCAGGTGGTAGGGCGTGTGGGCGCCTGCGCCGTGGGAGAAGAACTGGAATTCCGGCGCCGCCTCGGCGAAGAACGCCCGATATGCGGCTTCATAGCGCTTGAATCGCGCCGCCAGCGCGTCGCTGTCACGCGACGCCGCCCGGCGTGGCGCCCGGATCAGGAACATTTCGGGATGGACGACCCAGTCAAACCCGTTCTGGCAGGTCAGCCAGAGCTGGAAAATATGCAATTCATTGTGCAGCAGCTCATCGACCAAATCGCCGGGGTAGCGCACGGCGAACTCGGTGGGCACCGCGATCGCGTTTGACAGCGCCGGCACATGCCACAACTCGAACTCGCTGGGGCGCCCGTTGCGCTGAGCCCAGGCGAGGTTGCCCGCTTCATCGGGCTGTATCATGCCCCAGATCAAGCCCGGAGCGGTCTTCTTTCCCCCGCCCTCGAGAGAGAGCCAGCTCAGCGCAGAAGGGTGCAGCTGGTCGCCGGCGTGCAGCAGGATGACATAGGCGCATTTGGCCATGGCCCGCTTTTCAGCTTCGTCGAATTGCGGCCAGACCTCGGTGACGGCGGGCTTCAACTTCTGTTTGGCGACGAATTTGCGGATCGCCAGCGGATCCTGATCCGAGCGCGCGATGATGGCGACCCGCATCCCCGGGTGCGACTGCACCGCGAGCGAGGCCAGCGTACTGGCGAGGTCATGGCCCGCCGGCCCGTCCAGCGCAATGAGCACCACGGCCAGACGGTTGTCGCCGGCATGGGCGACCAGGCCGGCCTCGTGCAGGGAGCGCTCGGTTTTCAGGCGGGCCGCGAACTGGTCGGTCGGCAGCCGCCGCAAACGCCCCTCATGGGGCATGCGCTCGATCACCTGCAGCTCTGAGGGATCCACAAGATATCCCATAAAGAAACCTTCCAAACTTACTGCTTGGGTGCGCGGTCAAGGGTCAGCTTGAACGCTCGCCGCCAGTCGGCGGCATTGTTGAGTGTATTGAAATTCGATCGCACGAAGGCGGCGCCGGCCTCGGTCCGGATCCGGCTCTCGCGGCTGAAGCTCAGCGCATGGTCGAACCCCTCGTCCCAGGCCCCGAGGAAGGCGAATTCGCGAAGATCGTCATAGGCCGGAATGCGGTCGGAAAGGGTCGGAATCCCATACCACAGCGCCGTGGCCAGGCGATTATTCGTCTTGCACTTGGTGAACGGATTGGGCGTGATCGGAATGACGATCAGGTTGGCGCGCGCGAGTTCCTCCATGAAGCTGGCCTCGTTCCAGTCGCGGTAGCGGGACGGGATCGGAAGCTGCGGCGCAAGCTCGTCATACAGATCCTGGCTATTCGACAGCACCACCAGCTCGCAGTCGCGAATCCGCGAGGCGTGCTCCAGCCGGCCGCGCAGGCGCAACAGATCGGTCATCCCCGCCTCGGCGTTGGGCGACCCGTGCGAGCCGAACCAGACGATGCGGAACTTGCCGTCGGGGCCGGGTTCGAATGGAGACGCCGCATCGGCGGGCAGCACGTGGCCCTCCACCGCGTCGCCCACAACGATCGGCGCCGCGGACGGCTTCAGCTCGGCGCTCATATACCCGGCCAGCGCCGAGCTGCAGCAGATCAGCTGGTCGACGATCTTCGACATGGCGCGCAGGTCCGCAGCGGCGGTCTCATACTGCCCAAGGCCGCGCGGGTTGTAGAGATGGTTGTCCGACAGATCGAGCGCAAGCGTCGCGCCGCCCGCCTTGAGCTCACGGGCGAGCTCCTGCTCGGCGCGCGCGTACAGCTTCGAAAACACGACCAGATCGTATTGCGACGCGCGCTCGGGACGGTACAGCTCCACAGGAAACCCCTGCCGTTGCAGATCCTGCAGCGGCGTCAGGCATCTGAAACGAACCGATGCGACCGCCGGATCTTCCGATTTCGGCTTCCACCCTATCAGCATGACACCGTTCGTCCCCGCCCGACGCGACAGCCTAGGCCGAAGCTTTTTTCTTACTGGCCGCTTTTTGGCCGGCCGCGACCTGCCTGGCGAAACGGCGGAAGGGCGGCTGCCAATTCTTGGCGAGCTTCTCCGCGTCGGGATATGGCGTGAGGCGGGCCCATTGGGGCAGAAGCGGGGAGACATGACCCAGCTTGATCGCCTCGTCGATCTCCTCGCGGCTGACATAGCCGGCCTTCAGAGCGTCGCGAAGCTCCTGATACCAGACCTCGCCGTTCTTGTTGGTGTTGCTCACCCAGGGCTGGGTCGGCATGTCGGTGTAGTGGATGAGCTTGGTTCTCTGGTGCTCGTAATGCTCCAGCGAGTTCCACTCGAACTCCAGATCAGGCTGCTTCTTCGCCGGCGGCATCATGGCGAAATCCGCCATGAGCGCCTTGTAGTCAAAGATGTCATGATCAAGGTCGGTGATGAGCTGGCGCGCGTCCCAGTCCAGATTGGCGCAATCCATCAGCATTACGCTGTACTGCGGCGCCCGGCCCTCCGAGCCCGTTAGCTCGGAATATAGCATCCACGACCCGTTGAAGTCGCGGGTCCATAGATCCTTGATGTCGGTGAAGACCTGCATGTCGGCGTCAACATAGATCGCCCGACCGCGATGGTCGCAAAGCTCGGGAATCTTGAAACGGCAGAAGGAGAAGCCGGTCCGGGCGCGCTTGAGTTCGTCGCGTGGCACGGGCAGGCCCTCATTGTCGATCACTTCAAAGCGAACCGACAGGCTGGCATGGCGCAGCACGCTGAACTCGAACACGCGCGCGCCCAGAAGCTGGGTTTCGTCGCTGCCGATGAAGATGCGCACCGGCGTCTGGACGTTCAGCGGCCCGAACAGCAGGTCAGGGTGGCGGCGCAGCGTTTCGTTGAACTTCAACATTTGCTTGTCGAAATTCTTCCGCCCGTTGGCCAGCAGGGTCACATCCCGCAAGTCATAGAACTTGCTGGCGTAGGTCGAGCCGCCGTCGACGCCGAGCGTTCGGATATTCTTTACGCCATTATCCGCCAGCACGTTCAGGGCCGCCTCGGCGCTGAAGAACTTGATCGGCGTAACCGGTTCGCCGTCGAGCGGGTCGAACATGTGTCCGGTCTGAGCGTTGAACGCGATCAGGCGACCCTCTTGGTGGAGCGCCTTCAGCCGCGGCTCTTCGGCGACGAAATCGGCGAGGGTCTTTTTCGACGGCCGGAAATTGACATGAGGATGCCAAGGCATGAGCAGAAACTGCGCGTTCGACGCCACCGCGTCCGCGCACATTTCGTAGGCGTCCATGTCCATCATCAAGGAGGCGGTGCAGCGAACATGGCGCACCACATGGTTGAGGGCGAGGATTTCATAGCGGTCGGCGAACTCGGGCTTGAATTTGCCGAACGTGGGCCCTTTGCCAAGGATCAGCCAAGCTTTTTGGTCAAGACCTCGGTCCCGGACCCATTCAGACGCAGGCTGCATGAGACGCTCCAGTTCGCAATTCGCCGGGTTTAGCCGATTTAACGAACACTCTCAAACGGCCTGCTGCAAATGCTCAAGCCGCGCATATTACTAATATTCAATACGTAAAAACTCGCTCTAAATTAACGCAGCGCTACCGTGCACGCAAGCGTTTGGAGACGGCGTGGCGCCCCTTGAGGGCGACATTCCGAAGCCCGATCAGTTGCTGGCGCACCGAGCGAACCGGAACAGCGAAACGTCCAAGACGCGGCGCCAGAAGCTTATCGAGAACCTCGGTATACTGGACGATGTCCGACCATGCCTCATAGGTCAGCTGGTTCAGCTGGCGCTCGTCAATTTCTTCCTTGTCCAGAGCGGCGAGCTTGCGGTCGGCGGCCTCCAGCTGCTTGGTCAGAGAATTCAGGGACTGGACCAGCCCGTTGACCTTCGAATCGGCCGCTTCGCGATCACGCTCAGCCTCGGCTTTGACGCGGTCAATCTCATCTTCAAGCTGGTTGGCGAATTCGTCCTTCTGGCGCAGCGCCGACTCGGCGCGCACATTCTCGCCCTCCAGCTCCTGCACCCTCGCCGCCCTCAGCGACTCGGCCGACTTGTCCAAGGCGCCGTTGGCGCGCTGCGATTCCAGCTTGGAAGCCTGGGCGTCGATTGCGGCCCTCAGCTCGCTGAGCTGGGAGCGTGCAGCGTCGCGCTCCTCACGCACCTCCTCCAAGTCGCCGGACAATTTGAATGTGGAGGCGACCGCCTCATCGAGCTTGGCCGCAAGGGCCGCGATGCGGGCCTCGTTCGGGGCAGCCTCTCCGCCCGGGCGCGCCGCCTGATCGCCTCCGTCCTGTTCCGCTTGCGCTCGCGCCTGACGCTCGGCCTCCAACTGCGCCGGAAGCGACTGCTCCTTCTGCGATTGCTCATCCAGATCCGCCATCAGCGCCTCGATCCGGGCTGCATGCTCGGTATCACGTACGCCCAGATGCGCCCGGGCACGGCGTTCAGCCGCAAGCTTGGCGGATAGGGTTTCGATCGAGTTCGCTTTCGCCGCCAGCTCATCGGAAAGCGCGTCAAGGCGCGCGGTCTGGTCCTCCGCCTGCTTGGAGAGCGCAGCGTGCGCCGCCCTGCGCTCGGCCAATTCCGAGGTCAGCGACTCCACCTGGGCGTTCTGGGCGCGGCTGGTTTCGTAAAGCTCGGCGCGGGCGGCCCTCTCGGTCTTGAGCTCGGAAGACAACGCGGTGATCCGGGATGATTTTTCTTCCAGCTCGCCTTGAAGGGCTTCGATGCGGGCGCCGCCGGCGGTCAGCTCGGTCGTGATGCGGGCCAGGTCCGATGTCCTGTCCTCAAGATTGCCCTTGAGCTCACGCACGTCCTGCGCTTTCGCGCCTAGCTCCAGCAATGACTGCGCGCGCGCCGCCTCCGCCGTGCGCATCCGCTCCTTAAGGTCAGCGATGAAGGCGAGCGCTTCATCGTGCTTGAGGCGCGAAGCCTCTAGGCCGGCGCGGGCCCGCGCATCCGCATCCTCAAGCTCTGACAGACGGTCGAGCCTGGCCGCGGCGCGTTGCTCCGCCCGCTCAAGCTCGGCCCGGTAACGCCCGACGCGTTCTTCAGCATACTGGCGCATGTCCTCCAGTTGCGCCTTGAGCGCCTCGCCGGACCCGCCGTCGGCGCCCTGCCTCTGGCGGGCGGCCAGCGGCACCAGCTTCAGCCGCTCCAGCATCGCCTCGCCAGCGTCGGACTGTGCAGCGGATACGGGCTCGTCCGCGACACCGAACCTGTCGACAATGGCGGCGATGACCTCGTCGCGGCGCTTCACGCCGTCCTCGAGCCTGGCCATCCGCGCCTCGCTGGTCTCCTTCTGGCCCTTCAGCGAGGCGATCGTGGCTTTCGCGTTCTGATGCAGGGCTTCGCGCCGGATCATCTCCAGGCTGAAGCGCCCGGTTCCATCCTTGTCGGAGACCGACATGTCCCCGCCGACCAGCTGGTCGTAAAGGCGTCGGACATGCTCGGGCTCGAGCAGGACGGCGTCTGCGCTTTCGCTGTGGTCGAGGTCTTTTATGACGGTCGCGGCCGCGGCCTTGATCGCAGCCTTGGTGATCTTCATTTTCTTCAGCGAGGGGATGGCGCTGACGAGCGCTTTGATCTGTTCCACCGGGCTGGCCAAAAGGGATTCATAGGTGACCAGCGCCCGGCTCACCCGGCGCGTATTGCGCAAGGCGCCCAGCGTGTACGACTCCCACAACGCGTATGTGTAGCTCTCCGGCAGGTTGTTCCGCTTGGCGAGCGATTGCGCCACCGCCGCGGGCCGTCGCACGCAGATGATCGCTTCGACGCTCTTGAAATTCGCGCGCCAGTAGGGAAACAGCAACGAGATTCGCGGGTCCTTGATCGCCTTGATCTTACGCTCGCGGCAAGCCTCGGCGATCGCCGCAATCCCCTGGGCGTAGTCGTCGACACCCGTTACGTCCGCGATTTCGCCGATGGTCGGCAGCGTCCGCCAGTCCACCCGGTTCACCTGCTCAAATTTCTTGTTGAGCTCGACCGCGTCTTTCAGCTCGTTGTAGCCGCCGAGATTCGACTTGTCGGTACTCAAAAGCTCGTCGGAGCCGCCGATATGCACCCCGAGTTCGGTCAGAATCCGAGCAACCAGACTCGTACCCGACCGGTGCATGCCCAAGACAAAAATCGTCACTAATCACTCTCCGCCAGACCACGAACGCTCGTCCGGACGCCAGCCGGTAAAAACTGCAAAATTGGCGTGCACGCAAGTCTGGTCCCTGCCCGAGGCCCGCCTCGCCCGCAATCCCCACCGGATCCCGGTTTGGTTTTACAGGGCAAGCCCAATAAACTATGAGATGCGGATGCGAGGCGGGATGAAGTAGGGGCGCTGATGTCTACCGAATTAACTAATTCCGATACTTCGCTGGTCGTCGTCTCATATTATGACAGACGTCCCACAACTGACCTTTTGAAACTGCTGGGCTCCATGCATGAACATGACGCCGGCGCGCGGTTCGAGGTGCAGCTCGTCGTGAACAGAGCGGTGGGCGCCGAGGTCGATATACCGAAGCTGCCTTTCAAAGTCTCGGTGGCGTATCGCGAAAACACCGGAATGAATATCGGCGCCTGGGACCACGGCTGGCGCATTAATCGAGGGCGGCCGGCCTATGTGTTCATCCAGGACGAATGCGTCGTCACCCGGGCGGGCTGGCTGCGCGCCTATCTGCAGCGCATCGGCGAGCCGGGCGTCGGCATGGTCGGTGAAAGCCTGAACACCAAGTGGAACAAGTCCTGGAGTCAGCTTGAAGCGCTTAATCTCGGCGTCACCATGGCCGACCATTTCATCGACGGCGTCGCAGCAGACCGCGTCGCAGTCTACTTGCATGCGCTGAACCGTTGGGGAGTCGACCCGGGCGACAGCGGCCTTCATTTGAGGTCGCTCGTCTGGGCCCTGCCTGACCGGATCATGGAGCGGATCGGCGGTTTTCCGCTGGGCGCCAATTACGGCGAGTGCATCGCGGCTGAAATCGCGGTCGGTCGAGCCGTGGCGGCCCTGGGATGCTCGGTGGCGCAGGTCAGCGAACGCGAGTTCTATTACATCTGGCATAGCGAATGGAATCAGGACTTCCCCGGCGAATGCTTCAGCCACAGCAAGTCGCGGGCAAAAGCGGCGGGTTTCGATTTGCCTGAAATTCGCCAGAAGCTGGACGCCGACATGGAAAGCCTGGTGGAGCGGCTGGACCGGCTTGAAGGCGTGGACAGGGCGCTGGCGATCAACAGCCTGCTTCTGCGGCTGCAGGACAAGGATCGTGAAATTGCCGCCCTTCGCGCGTTAACCAAGACGCGCCGAGGCGGCTAAAGCGCCGCGCCGATTTCAGGATCGGACTAAATGGTCTAATCGAACAGCGTGCTTCTGTTTCGAGCCGCCGGATCAACGTCAATTCTCCCGCACCGCCTGCGGGCGGGCCAGGCGCCGGTTCAGATTTAGGCAGCGGCCCACCCTGTACACGGCCAGACAATACCGGAAACCGACATGAGCAGACCCTCCGGCGCCCCCGCCGACGCAAACGAGCCCGAACCGAGCGCCAATCTTGGATATTCACGGTTGCGGTGGGTCGAGCCGGGCAGTCCCAAACCCTTCGCGATCGTGCTGACTCCGCTTAATTGTGATTTCGTCGCCCTGCTGATCGAAGCGTTCGGCCTGGTCGGGCTGGACGCCATCGACGCCCGCAGATGGACGCCGAAGAAAATCGCCGACGCGATGGAAAAAGGGACGGCGCGTGACGCGGGATCCCACAACGGGAACGAGGCTCCGCGCTTGCTGATTCTGGAGCAGGCCAAGGCCAGTTTCGATCTGGCGATTGAGACCAGCCGCAATAGCCCCTGGATTGTGTGTTTCGATGATGTTTGCGCGTCGGCCCTGAGCGCCGAGAGCCACAAGACGGCGCTGGACGCCACGCTGATCGGACAGGCGGAGCGCCAGCTGCAGTGCGTCAGGGCTGTCGAGCGCCATGGCGGCGATCTGATGGTCGCTTCGCTGCGCAAGATGCGCGAGTTTCCAGACCTCCACCTCAAAGCGCTGATGAACTTTGTCGGCGCAGCGCCGGTTGAAGACGCTCTGACCGCCGCCGCGGGCGTACTGTCCAGAGCCGACGAACCGTATGCGCTGTCGTCGCGCAAACAACTGCCCTCGACCTTGCTGGTTAGGGGCATGGTGGATCAGCTGTGCAATCGGGGCGTCGTCGCCGGCTGGGCAAAGGACGTCCTGGACGAGCGCAGGATCGAGATACGCGTCCTTGTCGAAGGCGAGGAGGTCGCCCGCGAACTGGCGGACTTCGAACGCGAGGACCTCAAGAAACGCAATCTGGGTGACGGCGCCTACGGGTTCGCCATCGATATCGGCCGCTTTCTCGGGGCTGAGCCGAAGCAGGTGGAGGTTCGCACCGTCGAACGCGACTTCACCGTTGGCTTGCTTGAGATGACCTTGCGTCGTGGGCTGCGGATCGACCCCACAGAATAGCGGCGCGTCGCATAAAGCTCCCCTCTTCATCCGAACGACGCCGCAGACGGGCCCTTATCGCCGCGGGAGCGCAAGGTAAGGACTGCGGTCCCATCACCCGCTGCTAAAGCGGTTCTTGTGAATCACTTGGATGGCCAGCACTGTGAAAAGCACCGCAATCATATTGGCTTCAGAGATTAAAAGGGGGATCAAATGCTACGAATTGACGGCGAACGTCACAGCAAAATGATCACGTCATTATCGACGATTTTGAACCGGTCCGCGTCAGTGGATGAAGTAAAAGATGGACTTGTAAAGTTAGCAGATCTGATTTCAGAGGCAGATTTTCAAAACATAAACCAACAGAAATTTGTTGAAGAAAAATCAGATGGGAAAAAGCATAAAATTCGAGCGCTTACAGACAGTGACGTCATGCTCATAAACACATTACTTCCGTGGTCTTCCTTTTTTATTGATGACCAGAGTCGCGTAAACGGTAATTTTTACAATCAGAAAAAGCGCTCGACCACAGAAAAGCTAACAGACAAGCGGGTCCAGCGACTCGCCGCCCTCTCCGACGATGCGTCGACGCAGCACGTTGTCGAATATGGGTGCTTTGAAGGAAATCATACCGTTGAACTATGCCGCCTCTTCGGAGACGTCACGGCTCTGGACGGACGCGTCGAGAACTCGCTCAAGACGCTGGTGCGGTGCTGGCTTCTTGGCGAGCAGCCGAATGTGGAGTGCCTGAATCTCGAGATCGCCGAGACCCTGCCCCAATCGGATTCGACCTGCCATATCGGCGTTCTCTACCATCTTCAGAACGCGCCCCACCATCTTGTGGATGTTCTCAAAGCGACAAAAGATGTTGTACTTCTGGACAGCCAGGTGGCGTCGGACGCCCAGCTAAACGACACCTACGATCTCGATGGAGAGGCGATCAGCGTTTACCGCTACCGCGAAAAAGATATCGCCTTTTCACCGTTTGCGGGAATGCTGCCCGAGGCCGTCTGGCTGACCCCGGAGACGATCAAACACATTGGCGAAGCCAACGGCTTTGGGGTGGTGGAGCAACAGGTC
>Ga0307933_1002235_pt1 | contig 13452 bp, 12 predicted proteins | sample OrgLakmetageno88_FD_201811 | JGI IMG/M metagenome (GOLD analysis project Ga0307933, IMG submission 201811) | Saline water microbial communities from Organic Lake, Antarctica - #88 | ecosystem: Environmental > Aquatic > Non-marine Saline and Alkaline > Saline | place: Antarctica: Organic Lake...
AGATTCGCTAGTTAGACTCCAGGTGTCAATAATTTTTTGAAATCTCTCAACCTCTGTAATTTTACCTTTCAAATAAATTTTTTCAGCATTAATAATTTCTTGATTTGATTTGCCTAACATCAAATTTTTAACAAATGGAACTTTTAAATCTTCAATACTGATAGAGACTCCAGCTTGTGTAGCATATTTAAACCCTAAATATTTTAATTCATCAGCTAAATAACAAGCTTGCATCGAATCATATGTTGTAAAACTCCAAGCTAATAATTGGCGTAATTGTTTTTTACCTACAAGACTATTTTGATATGTATAATGTTTCATAGAAGTTTTTTCATATATCCGTCAATTAGTTACAAAATTATAAAAAGTTTAGTGTTTTTTTAATTGTATAATTAAAAAGCACACGACCCGTAGTTGTTTTAATATATTTAACTAGTATTTTACCATCTTGTGCTCTTCTTAATTGTATATTTTCATAATATTCAATAGAAGTATTATCTTGTAAAGTCTTTTGCTTAATTAAATTTAAATTTTTTTCATCTACATTGTTATAACGTACCCAAATTGAGCTATGAATTTCAATTTTATTTTGTTGATAAGCAAGAATGACATCATCAAAATCACCAAAATAGTGATTTGAACCTAATAAACCTTTAATGTTATTTAGAGTTAAATAATAACATCCAAGCACCATATCTTGACTTGGCATAATAATCGGTTCACCATTAGCTGGTGATAGAAAATTATAAGGGGCCAACATTAACATGTAACATTCAGCTTGCGCTTCAATTGATAATGGAATATGTACAGCCATTTGATCACCATCAAAATCTGCATTAAAAGCTGAACAAACTAAAGGGTGTAATTTAATTGCTCGACCTTTTACTATAACAGGCTCAAAAGCTTGAATACCTAAACGATGTAGAGTTGGTGCACGATTTAAAAATATAGGATGACTAATTAATATTTGTTCGAGAACAGCATCAAGAATAGGTTCATTTTGTTGAATTAAATTATTAGCAATTTTCATATTACTAGCAAAACCTTGATTAATAAGCTCTCGAATAATAAAAGGTTGAAAAAGTTCAATAGCCATCTCATAAGGTAAGCCACACTGATTTAATTTTAAACTAGGCCCAACAACAATAACTGATCGACCTGAATAATCAACACGTTTACCTAATAAATTTTGACGAAAGCGTCCATGTTTTCCTTTAATAATATCTGATAAAGATTTTAAAGGTCGGTTATTAGCACTTAGTGCAATTTTACCTCTTTTCCCATTGTCAATAAGTGTATCAACTGCTTCTTGTAATAATCTCTTTTCATTTCTAATAACTAATTGGGGTGCATCTATTTCTAATAAACGAAGTAGTCTATTATTTCTAGTAATAATACGACGGTATAATTCATTTAAATCTGAAGTTGCGAATCGTCCGCCTTCCAGTTGAATCATTGGCCTAAGAGCTGGTGGAATAACAGGTAAAATAGATAAAATCATCCATGCTGGACTCGATCCAGTTCCAAGTAAATTTTCTAAAACACGAATTCGTTTAATAGATCTTTCACGTATTTTATAAATACGTTGTTGCTCCCATTTTCTAAACCAATTAGATTCTTCGTAAAATGGTGTTTCTTTATTTAAAATTTTTGTACAAATTATAATAAAGCAACGAGTTCGAAAGATTTGAGTTGTTAAATCAAGTTTTTCCAATTCTCTTTTAATTAGAGGTGCACCAATTAAAAAATTTGGAGTCGCTCGTAATAAATATTTTGGTGTGCTATATCTACGATTTTTAGGTTTTGGATATGGTTTTAAAGAATAGCCCGTGTATCCGAGTTCGCGGCCTCTTCTATATTGCTGAAAATCCCAATGTAATCCATAAAATGAAATTTCATCTTCGGCAATAAAATAAGTCAGCGATGCTAATTTAATCCGTTTAATTCTTTCGTCCCATAACTCAACAATCGTTGACGTAGTTAATTTAAATCCTTCACATTTTTTACATTTTTTAGAAAGACTTGTATAAGTATTATCTAATTGTTTTTCAGCTTCTTCAACTTCTAAAAGTAAAGCCATAAAATTAGGACGACTATTAATATACCAAACATGTGTAACAGGATAAATTAAATTAATATAACCCATGCGATGCCTTCTTACTCTAGATTCAGTAAGTTCAACACCACATCGTTCACAAATTAATCCTTCATATCGTACCCGCTTATATTTTCCACAACCACACTCCAAGCTTTTAGTTGGCCCGAAAATGCGTTCACAGAATAATCCATCCATTTCAGGTCTAAATGTACGATAATTAATTGTTTCTGATTTTTGAACCTCACCAATAAATTGCCCATTTGGTAGTTTTCGATTTGACCATTGTAAAATTCGAAATGGTGAAGCTAATTTAATTTTCAGATAATCAAATTCTTTTGCAAATTCTATCATGATTTTAAAAATTTAAAAGGAAATATCGTTTATATTTGAAGTAGGAGAAAAGGTTTTAGACAAAGCATTATATTTTTCAATCAAATTTACCTCAACTTCGTAACGTTTCAGGGAACTAAATTTTTCAATTCTGTATGTACTCATATCTAAACCAATAGAACGTAATTCTTGAAGTAAAACTTTAAATGATTCTGGAATACCAAATGTAGGTATTTGTTGTCCTTTAACAATTGCATTTAAAGTTTCATTTCGTCCTTGCATATCATCAGATTTAATAGTTAAAAGTTCTTTAAGTGTAAAAGCAGCTCCAAAACCTTCTAATGCCCAAACTTCCATTTCTCCAAAACGTTGACCACCATGTTGTGCTTTTCCTCGTAATGGTTGTTGAGTGATTAATGAATAAGGACCAGTAGCACGAGCATGCATTTTATCATCAACTAAATGAATTAATTTTAACATATAAGCATTTCCGACTGTAATTGGGTTCTCAAACTCTTTTCCAGTTCTACCGTCAATTAAAACCATTTTACCTGGTGAATAAGGATTAAATAACCAACTTTCATTATTTTTAATAGAAGCTTGGCGTAATTTTTTATTTATTAAAATTCTGGACATTTCTAATCCATACATTTCATCAAAAGGTAAAATTTTAAATCTTGAATTTAATTTATCACCAGCTAAACCAAGTAAACATTCATAAAGTTGACCTACATTCATACGTGACGGAACACCTAAAGGATTTAAAATAATGTCAATTGGAGTTCCATCTGGTAAAAAAGGCATATCTTGTCGAGTTAAAATACATGAAATAATACCTTTATTACCATGTCGACCGGCTATTTTATCACCAACTTGAATTTTTCGAATTTGTGCAAGAAATATATAAATTTTCTCAAATTTATACGTTAATTTAGTTCTTCTATTAAACGTTATAGTTTCAATTACACGTCCATAATCTCCTTCACCCATTCTATAAGAATTATCTTTTACACCCTTCGCTTTTGCCCCAAAAATAGCCCGTAATAATTTTGATTCAGGTAACTGTTCTGATGTAGTGTTAGATATAATTTTTCCAACTAAAATATCACCAGGTCTTACGAAAGTACCTACCATTATGATTCCATCATCATTTAAATGCTTAACTTCGGATGGGCTTAAATTAGGAATATTTTTTGTAGTTTGTTCTACAATCTCAGAATTTCGATTAATTTCAATTTTATAACGTTCAATATGAATTGAAGTAAATATATCATCATAAATTAGCCGTTCACTAATTAAAATGGCATCTTCAAAATTATAGCCTTGCCAAGGCATATAAGCCACTAATACATTTTGTCCTAATGCTAATTCAGTACTTGAAATGGCTGGACCATCGGTAAGAATTTGACCAGATTTAACCTCTTCACCTTTCCATACAATTGGCCTCTGATTAATACAAGTTTGTTGGTTTGATCGCAGATATTTTTGGAGTTTATATGTAATCTTCTGACCAGTTCTATTTTTAATAATAATTTTATTAGCTGTTACAGAACTTATAATGCCCGAACTTTGAGTATTCAACGTCATACCTGAATCAATGGCAATTTGATTCTCGAGTCCAGTACCCACAATAGGTTTTTGTGGTAAAATTAAAGGAACAGATTGGCGTTGCATATTTGAACCCATTAATGCTCGATTAGCATCATCATGTTCAAAGAAAGGAATTAAAGAAGCCGCAATTGAAACTACTTGAACTGTCGAAATAGCAATAAAATCTACTTCTGAGGGGATAACATTTATAAAATCTTGTTTATAACGAACCGAAATAACATTTTTAACTAAATAATTTTCATTGTTAGTACCAATATCTGCTGGAGCAATTCTATAAAAATCTTCGACATCTGCTGTTAAATAAATAGGGTTGCCTGTTTTAATTACTTTTCCATTTATTACTCTCCAAAACGGCGTTTCTAAAAATCCTGATTGATTAACTCGCGCACAAGTTGTTAATGATGCGATTAAACCTACATTTTGTCCTTCAGGTGTTTCAATTGGACAAATACGACCATAATGACTTGGGTGTATATCGCGCACAGCAAAACTAATTCGATCACGATCAAACCCACCAGGGCCTAAACTACTAATACGACGTCTATGAGTAAGAGAAGAAAGAGGATTTGTTTGATCTAAATATTGTGAAAGTTGACTAGAACCGAAAAATTCACGAATGGTTGTATTGATAATATTAAAGCTTAAAACTTGACTAGCTTCAAGTTTATTTGTTTGATTACGTAATTTTCTTACTAATCTTTGAAACCCTATCCTAAATAAATTTTGTAATAATTCACCAATAGAACGAACACGTCGGTTTTTTAAATGATCAATATCATCAGAAATATCTTTTGATATACTTAGATTAATCAACTTATCAATAACGGCAAAAATATCGTCATAAGTTATATTTTGTAGCCTTTTGTTTATCTTTAAGTTTAGTTGTCTATTGATTTTACTTCTTCCAACTCTACCTAAACGATAATAGTTAGAATCAAAAATTCTTGAAAACTCAGAAATGTTCTCTAAATAATTTAAACTTAATTCAAAACGTGGTAATGGTTGATTTAAATTTAAAGAATTGAATAGTAATGGTTTATTAAAGTAAAAGAAATCAGCATGTTGTAGGTTTTGATAAATTTCTAGATCTGTTAATCCCATTTCTTTAAATAAAGAAAGAATTGGCTTATAATGAATTTTATCTAATTGAATTATAAGTTCATCTTCGTGATTTTTTATTGGATATTTATACTGACTAATTTTTGTATTTTTCTGAAAACTAAACCGAATCCAAGATCCATATTCAGGTATTAATGTTGCTGTATAAATATCTTTCTCTTGATATTTTTTTTGATAATATGTTGTAATTTCATGATCTTTTTTATAAAGCAACAATTGAGTTTTTGTTTTAAGATATTTATGTCTTTCAGGTTTATACTTAAATTTATCTCTTCCAAAAATATATTTTAATTGCTCTTTTAAACTTTTTGAAAAATAGATTGTAGGTTGTAAATTTGGAAATTTAATTAGATGAGTAAAATTTATAATGTTTGTTATAATTTTATTAATATTCATTTTTAAAAATGAAAATTCTTTCATTTTTAAAAATGAATTATTTAAATCTTTTAATATTAGTATAAGGTTTGAATTTAAAGTTAAATGAGCGCTTAATTGTGAATTAATTATTACTGTGCTGTATAATTCAATTAAGATTATAGACTGGGGTTTAAGAAAAGTATATTTTAATTCAAAAATAGACTGAAAAGTACTTAACTCAGTATTATTAACTGCTATTTTTTTTCTTTGCAAAAATCGATATTTTAAAATTAATTTCGTTAAAAATTGAAAATAATTAAGTAAAAAAGAGAAATGATTTAATTTAAAATTATACTTTTGATTCTCTAAGGTTTGTTGTGCATTAATCCATTTAAATAGAAGTGATATTAAAGAAAGTTTTAATTTTGTATCTAAACTTTTTAAAATAATTTGATAAAATTTAAAATATTGCAAAAATATAAAAGATGAATTTTTTTTGCTATTTTTTAAATATTCAAATGAATAGTAATGTATTGAATTAATTTGCCAATTTGGAATCAATTTTGGTTCACCATATGTATTATAAACGTAAGTCGGAATTGGGAAAAATAAATCAGATTCCGAAATAAAAGCTTCACCAGCCGGTATGAATGATCTTAGTTTACTAAAATCACTGGATAATTTTTGCTTAAATTGTTTTCGTAATTTTTTTTTCTTCTCAAAATAAATCCCAGGACTACGAATAATTTGACTAACAATCACTCTTTCACATCCATTAATAATGAATGTTGCATAAGTTGTCATTAATGGTAATGTAATAATCGGAAATTGGTTTTGATAGCATACCGTGTTAATAGCTTTATTACGTATTTCTATTGGAATTACTAATTGAGCTCTATAATTTCCACTATATTTGCGTGCAATTAATAAATTATAAGGAGGTTTTATCAAACTATATTCTTCCCCAAATACAATATATTCAGTATTTTGACTGAAGTCCGTTATTCGAGAAAATAAAGCTAATTCTTCATTCAGTCCTTGAGTAATAAACCAGCAAAAGCTTATTCGCTGCATATCCAAAAAATCTGGTAGCGCATTGATATAATTCTTATTTTGCGTCATAATTTTTGTTGATAACTCATATAATTAAGTGTATTTTGGTTAAGAAAATTTAATAATATATATTATTAAATTTTCTTAACCAAAGAGATTTTAAAATTAGTTTTGTGTACAAATATAATTAAAGAGCTTTTATATGTTTCTAATAAAATAACTTATACTTGTTTTAAATACATAGCTAATCTTGCTTTTTTACGTGCGGCTGTATTTTTATGAAAAATATTTTTTTTTGTACCTTTGTCTAAAAAGCTGTACACTAAATTTAACGCTTGTTTTAAATCTTCTTTTTTCTTTTCATTTTTCGATATCTTATAATCTTCTAAATTAATAAAAAAATTTTTAACTAAATTTCGAACTGATGTTTTATAATATTTATTTTGTAAACAATTCCTGTTTGTAATATATATACGTTTTTTTGCTGATTTACTATTAGCCATATGATTGAGTATTTGAAAAGTAAATTTAAATTAAAGTTTCATGTAATATAATATATTTACAAAAAAATTAAAAGTTTTTCAACAAAAAAACTTTTATTGTAATAATAATTTTTAAACCTTGATAAGATGAGAATTTTTAGGCAATATATATTTAAAATTATTCATTTCTATTTATATGGCAAAAAATAAAGGTAGTCGAATTTTAATTACTTTAGAATGTACTGAATGTAGATCTAATTTAAATAAAAGGTCAACAGGAGTTTCAAGATATTTAACACAAAAAAACCGTCGTAATAATCCAGAAAGATTAGAGTTAAAGAAATATTGTCCTCATTGTAATAAAACAACTAACCACAAAGAAATAAAATAGATTATGATTTCAAAAAAGCAAAAGATATCACCAATTAATTTAAATAAAAAAATTGATTATAAAGATATTGATTTATTAAATGAATTTGTGACCGAACAAGGTAAAATAATTCCTCGCCGTGCTACAGGTGTTACTGTTCAACAACAACGTAAGATTGCAAAAGCGATTAAAAGAGCAAGAATTTTATCATTATTTCCATTTGTTGCATCAAATGTTATCTAAATCATTCTAGAGTTATTATATTTTATATATACTAACTCTAAATTCTTAAATTTAAATTATAAGGAAAATTTTATGGGAAACTTTATCGATAAAACGTTTACAGTAATTGCAGATATTCTCTTAAAACTTCTACCTGCGAGTAAAAAAGAAAAACAAGCTTTTTCATATTATCGAGCTGGTATGGCAGCTCAAGCACGAGGTAGATATGCCGAAGCATTAGTAAATTATTATGAATCTTTACAAGTAGAAGATGATGCGTATGATCGTAGTTATACATTATATAATATTGGACTTATATATGGAAACACTGGAAAGTACACACAAGCATTAGAATTTTATCATCAAGCCTTAAGTTTAAATTCAAACCTTCCCCAAGCTTTAAATAATATTGCAGTTATTTATCATTCGCAAGCTCTTCGGGCTCAAAGTATGGATGATGATGAATATATCGAATTAGCGAAAGAATTATTTGACAAAGCTTCAGAGTATTGGATTCAAGCTTTAAAACTTGCACCTGATAATTATCCAGGAGCCAGAAATTGGTTAAAAGTAACTGGCCGTTTTAATGATAATAGTTAATGATAAAAAGACAAGATATTATTGTACAATTATATTGATGTTGTTGTACAATAATAGTTAATTAATAAATTTTAAATTTATTAGTCTTTTCGAGTTTAAGAAAAAGTACGAAAGTATATTTATTCTCAGATATTTTAATATGTTAAATCAAAATGGTAAAAACTAATTTAAACAAAGGTTACGTTACTCAAATTATTGGACCTGTATTAGATATTCAATTCTCTAACGGAAACTTACCGCCTATTTATAGTGCTATTAAAATTGATCTCGAAGATGGTACTTCAACAATTGTAGAAGTTCAACAATTATTAGGAGATAATAAAATACGTGCAGTATCAATGAGATCAACTGATGGTTTAAGACGTGGAGTCGAGGCTCTTGATTTAGGTGCACCAATTAGTGTTCCGGTAGGAACACCAACATTAGGTCGTATTTTTAATGTTATTGGGGAACCAGTTGATGAACAAGGTGATGTATCTTATGATGAGACATTACCGATTCATCGTGATGCTCCAGCCTTTACTGAATTAGAAACAAAACCATCCATATTTGAAACTGGCATTAAAGTTGTTGATTTATTAGCACCATACCGGCGTGGTGGTAAAATTGGCTTATTCGGTGGAGCTGGAGTAGGTAAAACAGTTTTAATTATGGAATTAATTAATAATATTGCAAAAGCACATGGAGGCGTATCAGTTTTTGGTGGTGTAGGAGAAAGAACACGTGAAGGGAACGATTTATATGAAGAGATGAAAGAATCTGGAGTAATTAATGAAAAAAACTTTGCTGAATCTAAAGTCGCTTTAGTATACGGTCAAATGAATGAACCTCCAGGAGCACGTATGCGTGTAGGTTTGACAGCTTTAACAATGGCTGAATACTTTCGTGATGTAAATAAGCAAGATGTTTTACTATTTATTGATAATATTTTCCGTTTTACACAGGCGGGTTCTGAAGTTTCAGCATTATTAGGTCGTATGCCATCAGCTGTAGGATACCAACCAACGTTAGCTACCGAAATGGGAGCTTTACAAGAACGGATTACTTCAACAACACAAGGTTCAATTACCTCGATTCAAGCTGTATATGTACCAGCCGATGATTTAACAGATCCAGCTCCAGCAACTACATTCGCTCATTTAGATGCAACTACAGTATTATCAAGAAATTTAGCTGCCAAAGGTATCTATCCTGCAGTAGATCCATTAGATTCAACATCAACAATGTTACAACCGGGAATTGTAACTGCAACACATTATGAAATTGCCGAAACGGTAAAAGAAACATTACAACGTTATAAAGAATTACAAGATATTATTGCAATTTTAGGTATTGATGAATTATCTGAAGAAGATCGTTTAACAGTTGCTCGTGCACGTAAAGTTGAACGTTTTTTGTCACAACCATTTTTTGTCGCAGAAATTTTCACTGGTTCACCAGGTAAATATGTAAGTTTAGAAGAAACAATCAAAGGATTTAAAATGATTTTTAACGGTGAGTTAGATGACTTACCTGAACAAGCGTTTTATCTTGTCGGTGATATTGATGAAGCTATTGCAAAAGCAGAAACTCTAAAATAAGGAATATAATATATGGTTATGAATATTCGCGTTCTTACCCCGGATAGAGTAATTTGTTCAACAACAGCTGATGAAGTTGTTTTACCCGGTTTAACTGGTCAAGTTGGGGTTTTAGATGGTCATGCCGCATTAATAACCGCATTAGATACAGGTTTGTTGCGTATAAAATTGAATGATAAGTGGACACCTATTATTTTATGTGGTGGACTTGCTGAAATTGACAAAAATCGAGTAACGGTCTTAGTTAATGATGTAGAAGAACTTACAAATATAGAATTAACTGAAGCAACTGAAAAATTAGAAAAAGCGACTTCAGCTATCGAAAAAGCAGAAACGAGTAAAGCTATATTGGATGCTTCAGTTGAATTAAAAAAAGCTACAGCGCGATTAGAAGCAATTAATTATCTATCATAAACTATAAAAAGAATCTAGTTAATCTTATTTTTCAACCTGATGAATAACACAACTATTTTAATTTTTAAATGTTAATTAAAAATTAAAATAGTCTTACTTAATAATCTTAATAATTAATCTTAACAAAATGTTTAAAATGAAAAAAAATTTTTATTTCGCAAATGAAACAATTGGGACACTAGAATTACCTTTTTTTGAACATATTGAAGAATTAAGACAACGCATATTTCTCATATTAACAATAATTTTATTATTAACGTGTATATCGTTTATTGAAGTAAAAAATTTAGTAGAGATTTTGGAACTTCCAATTAGTAATGTAAAATTTTTTCAACTCTCTCCAGGTGAATATTTTATTTCCACAGTAAAAATTTCTTTTTATACAGGATTATTATTTTCAAGCCCTTTTGCAATAGGTCAATTAATTTTGTTTTTATTACCTGGCTTAACAATAAAAGAAACTAAAATCATTTTACCGTTATTATTAAGTTCTTTAATTTTATTCTGTTTAGGCCTAACATTTTCATATTATACATTGATACCCGCTGCTTTAAACTTTTTTTTAACATACAGTGAGGACGTTATCGAACCTTTTTGGTCTTTTGATCAATATTTTGAATTCATTCTTGTTCTTTTTTATAGTACAGGGTTAGCATTTCAAATACCAATCTTACAAATTTTGATCGGTTTATTAAATATTGTTACACCAAAAGAAATGTTAGGTGCCTGGCGGTATGTGATATTATTTTCAACAATTCTTGGCGCAATTTTAACTCCTTCGACTGACCCATTAACACAACTATTATTATCAGTCGCAATTTTATTACTTTATTTATTAGGATTATGTGTCTTGTTTTTACTAAAAAAATAATTTATAATCATATAATATATATACTTAACTAGTATTTAAAACATGAGAACTAACAAGTTTTTTAAAAGTCTTTTGTTTGCTTTAACGTTATTTAGTTTTTGCGTTCAAGACTCGTCAGCATATCCAGTTTTTGCACAACAAAACTATTCAAATCCTCGGGCGGCAAATGGAAAATTAGCTTGTGCAAATTGTCACTTAAATCAAAAAGCAATTGAACTCGAAGCACCGCAAGCAGTTCTTCCAAATTCAGTTTTTGAAATAGCCATTAAAGTACCTTATGATATAACAAAACAACAGATTGGTGCAAATGGAAAACAAGCTGATATTAATGTAGGTGGTATCTTAATGTTACCAAAAGGCTTTAAATTAGCATCCAAAAGTCAAATTCCCGAAGAAATAAAAGTTAAAAATAAAGGTGTTTTTATTTCACCATATAGTAGCGAATTTGATAATATTTTTGTAGTTGGACCAATTGCTGGAAAAACTCATCAAGAATTACTATTTCCAATAGTGGCACCAGATCCTGAAAAAAATTCGGATATTAAATACCTAACTTACCCATTCTATGCTGGTGGTAATCGGGGACGTGGTCAAGTTTATCCTACAGGTGAAAAAAGTAATGTAAATATATTTGGTGCAAATCAATCCGGTCAAATTACTGAAATTAAACTTTTAGAAAAAGGTAGTTCAAATATTACGATTTTAAACTCAAATGGTCTAAAAACATCACAAGTTATTCCGGCTGGTTTAGTATTAACAGTTAAACAAGGCGATATAGTACAAGTCGATCAAAGTCTAAATAAAGACCCAAATGTTGGGGGTTTTGGACAAGAAGAATCAGAAATTGTACTACAGAATCCAATACGAATAATTGGATATTTAGCTTTTTGTTTCTGTGCTTTATTAACACAAATTTCATTAGTTTTAAAGAAAAAACAATTTGAAAAAGTACAGGCTGCCGAACTAAACTTTTAATTAATAATAAGGAATGACTTTGACATCGGTCATTCCTTATTATTAATTAATATAATTCATCTTCTTGATGTACTAAAATTGTACAATCTGATTTAGGATAAGCAATACAGGTTAAAACAAAACCAGCACTAGTTTGATCATCATCTAAAAATGTTTGCTCAGATTGATCAATTTCTCCACTAGTAACTTTACCTGCGCATGTTGAACATGCACCGGCACGACATGAATAAGGCAATTCAATGCCTTGTTCTTCAGCAGCATCTAAAACAAATACATCATCATTACAATCAATTGTTGTATTAATATCATGCTCTTCACTTACTAACGTTACTTTATAAGTAACCATATAACTCCTTATTGTAAATAATTTATAAAGTAAATAAAAATTTTCTTTTATTACTTTACTACTTTCTATTATACCACGAAAATTTATTACAAATAATTTTTTTCTACTAAAATATTTGTTTTAAACGACTTGCTTTACCTCTTAAATTTCTTAAATAATATAATTTTGATCGACGAACTTTAGAAGAGCGTAAAATATTTATCGAATCTACTTTTGGAGAATGAATTAAAAAAATTCTTTCAACCCCAATATTTTGTAAGCTTTTTCTAACAGTTATTGTAGTATTAATGGACGTATTCTTTTTAGCAATAAGTGTTCCTTCATAAAATTGAACACGCTCTTTATTACCTTCAACAATTTTAACTCCAATTTTAAGACTATCACCAATTTTAAAAATTGGAAGATTATTCTTTAGGAACTTAGATTCGACATCTTTAATTATTTTTTCTGCATTTACTGTAACCATAGAATAAAAATGTTAAATATAAAGATTTTTTAGTATTATTTTTAACTCTACAATTAGATATTAAAAAATACAATATTAAAGTCAAAATCTGCATTCGACTGGGTTCGAACCAGTGATGTTCCATTGGAAAACGGATTATGAGTCCGGTGCCTTCAACCACTCGGCCACGAATGCAAATATGGAGTTGATGGGAATTGAACCCACGTCCATTTAAAATTTCGCAAAATACTCGTTCACAGGTATAGTTCAAAAGAACAAAGCGAAGTTATAATTGTTCTAAACTAAACTAACTTTTTTGTCCAGTAGTAGTGAATAAAATTTATATAAATAATTAATATCTTAAAATGCTAATTTTAAAGAATTAGTTTTTTTCTTCAAATTTAATGCAGCAAAGATAAAAGAAATAATAGTATTAGCCGTTATTTTTAATTTGTAGATTTTTACGAAGAGTACAAGCTTCGACCTGAATCATATTTATTGTAATTTTAAATGTCGAAACCAAAACAACCCCTATATATTATAAGCATGAAGGGAATCGAACCCTTGACTCTCAGAATC
>Ga0307933_1002237_pt1 | contig 13449 bp, 15 predicted proteins | sample OrgLakmetageno88_FD_201811 | JGI IMG/M metagenome (GOLD analysis project Ga0307933, IMG submission 201811) | Saline water microbial communities from Organic Lake, Antarctica - #88 | ecosystem: Environmental > Aquatic > Non-marine Saline and Alkaline > Saline | place: Antarctica: Organic Lake...
GTCAGTATAAGTGCTTTTTTTATATTTAAGGTAAGGAAAAAGCCTAATAGTACCGAAAAGACAAGGAATAGGAGTAGTTCCAATGAGAAAGTACATAATTGCCATTGATGACGAAAAATCCGTCCTAGATATCTATTCTCGAAGCTTTAACTCTTTTGAGATAGAGGGTTACACTGATCACCTTCAAGGCATCGGCGCTCTTAGGGAAGCCATTAAAAATAAAAAGACTCCTGACGCTGTTATTCTAGATTTTCAATTAAACGATCAAAATACAGACGGTGGAAAAGTCGCGAAGATTATTCGAGAGTTCTATACAGGTAAAATATTTCTTATTTCAGGGAAGCTCGAAAAAAAGCAGAGAATTGATTTTAGAGAATCAGAGGGCGATTATATCGTGATAGCTAAAGGTCAAGACGTAGACGATCTCATTGACTGTATTGAGGATCAGATGTTAAGCGCCTTAGAGAAGAAAAACCTTTCTGATGGAATCATAGCTGAGATGGGTGACTATATATTAAGGGCCACTAGGAATCTCGAAACACCTGATAAGAATATCGTTCTAGGAGAGACCGCCTTTAAGGTGCTTTCTATTCTCATGCAAAAACCCGACACCTTGGTTTCTGAGTCAGAAATTATAGACGTCATGACTTCGGAAGATAAGGAAGTTAGCGAGTCTTATGCGAGGGGCATGATACGCAACGCTAGAAGCTCCATCGAAGAAACTGGTCTAGAGATCCATTTAAAGAAAAAGCAGGGGTGGTATATCTCATTAAAGAAAAATCACCTCAAGATAGCTTCTTAGCTTATCGGTCATAATATTAGAAAATCCTGGTTAATTATAATTAACTTCTTAAATAATCGATTTTTTAAGGGACTGGCTTTGATGCATTCGCCTTAATTAGCGAGAATAAATTAAAAGCGAAACACAAGATTAAGTCTTAAACCAACTTCTTTTCTTGAGTTATCGAGGTTTCTGAATCTTTGATCATATTGATCATAGAACGTATCAATCTTGAGAGAACTTCTTGTGCCGATTCTTCTAAGGACTTCGACACTTCCCCCTACAATTCGACCAAGTCCCGCATCGGCGGGTGAGAGAAGGATGCCTGCTTTTGCTTTAAGACTGACATCAAAACTCTTGCCCGAGTGAATAAAGTACCTAGCTCCCCCCATTAGCTTCATATTGATAACTTTCTCGCTTTCGAGCTTATTGTTTGAATAGTTAGCGCTAAAACCTACATCTTGTCTTAATTCGGCGTCCCCTACCCATTCTAGGTTTCTCGAGTGCATCTTTTTAACCTCGCCTCCCCCACTAAAGAGCATCTCTGAGCCATTTAGCTCCGAGTACACTGGCGATGGGCTATCCTCAAAGGTAAAGTACTGAAAGCGGCCATAAGCCGTTATTTCGAGCCCATCTTCAGGACAAAGCCAAATGCGACCTAATTTTAAACCAGTAGCGCTTGTTGTTGCATGGGTGGCAAATGAATTGTTATTTTCCTTTAGACTATATGACACAGAGTTAGCTTCTACCCCTACTTGGTAGATGTCTGACAAGCACGTGGCCCCTAGATTAAGGGAAGTCGCCGTGATCAATGTGAGTATTAAAAGTTTCAGCTTCATTCCCTTTATTGTGAACTGGATCTTAAAAAAGACCAAATAAGTAGCTCCTATTGCTCCAAGAATATAATTTTCCACAAACAGTTGGCTAATCTTTTAAGACCCTCGACAGATCAGGAGCTTCTTCTACCTAATTATAGTCTTTTAGACTTTTAGATACTCTAATTACCTCGAGTCTATTTATTTTTTTGGTTAAACAAGACCTGTAAACTAAAATAAGCCTATACCGAAAAGGAAATAATGAAATTAATCGTATTCTTATCTCTATTCACTGTTTTTTTTAGTTCATGCAATGTCTTAAATAAAAGCGCAGTTGAAGAAGGTTTTCTAATTGGAGGGAGTGGCGTAGCTGTGAGTCCGGCTAAAAACTTTTTAAGAATACCTCACGACATTAACTTTGTGCCCGCTGAGATCCCTGCTTCATTTGTAGAGGATGCCTTTATCGATAATGAAGGTCAGATCATTTTAAGAGATACTCAGAACAGTTTAGTTGCCTATAATCCCAACACAGGAGCTATAAAGCATAAGGCCTTCCTTTCTGTCCAAAACAACAATGGATTCATCCAACCATTTTCAGAATCGCAATCCGGTGAGGCTTACATGACCTTAACTGGATTTCGAACTATAAAAATCGATCCTTCTAACTTAAATTATACAGAGGACCTAGTAAGCAACATAAACGTGAACTCAGCTATGGGTATTAATTATCTCAATTTTACAGAGCCGTTCTTTGTTGTTTCTAGTTCGGCCGGAGTATGGAGCGGCTCATCTTTAAATAACTTAAACGACGTTGGGTTTATTCAATCCTTTAACCAGATAACGAGAGTTGGGTTGACCGATACTTTCTATGCAGTAAGAAGTGTTGGGGTTTATGTCAGTACAGACAAGGCCGCTTCATGGACCCTTCTGGCAAATCAGCCAACGGGAACTATATTTCACTCTGTACTTTATTCAAATCATTCCAACTCTATTTTGGTGAGATCTAATGCCGGAACTCATGGAAGTACTGACAGCGGAACTAGTTGGACCACGATTGACGCTACAGTCGGTTCCGAAGCACTTAAATCCGACATTAGCGGTCAAAATATTATATTGACCGGGGCCACTAACTGTCTCCTCTCTAGTGACGGTGGACTATCCTTTTCTCCGATGCCTTCCGTTAGTTACTGTGGCGCTGGGGATATTAGTCCGGACGGGACTAAAATCGTTATAGTTAAAAATAATGCATCGGCCGTCCTCTATTACTCCAGCGATTCCGGAGCGTCTTTTAGTGGGCAGAGTCTTAATAACTACTATCGCCTCAGTATGGGTAATCAGCCTTACGTTTCTCCTCACGATCTAATTGCTTATGAAGGAGGCACCATCGCTACCATCAGCGACTTCGGTCTAATCGCTACCGACAAAGATGGCTCCTTTAAACTTACAAATACGGCATGTAGATACACTTTATTTTCTCCAACGGGTCAACTGGTATGCCTTAGCAATTCTTCTATTTACTTCTACGATTCATACGGACAAAACCCAGCTCCAACGACTGTATCTCCAGCAATAGGAGACATGAGAAGTCTTCTTTTCTTGGACGCAAATACCGTCGTGGTCGCAACTAACATTGGTTATTATCGCTCAATTGATGGAGGGCTTAATTGGGCTCTAATTTCAACTATCGCCGCCACTGGAGGGTTGCAAGCTTCTTGGCTCTTTTATAACGATGTGACAGCTAAGTACTATGTCTGCGCTAGAGACGGCTCTGGGTCTTACGTCTCTACTGACTTCGCTACTTGGACGGCATCAATCCCTTGCAGTACTTATAACAAATTCAGTCACGACTCTACTGGACGCATATACAGAAGAAGCTCTTCTAGTGCTTACTCTTACTTTGACGATGGGGTAGGAGAAACTACTGTTAATGTAACCTCTTTAAATATAACTCTATTTAGCCTTACCTCGATATACGTGGACAAGGAAACCGATAAGCTCTATCTCTCCGCCTACAATAACGGGGATCTTTATAATTATGGCAAAGATGATCAATATCAATGCCCGTACCGTAGTTTATGTTTCCGGTGACAGAGGAGCCAGTATCTCCCCTCTTTACACGAGAAATCAGGCAGGCTTAGGGAATGTGTGGGTAATCAAGGCCAACTCAGAGGGGCAGCTCACCTTTGTCGGGGGCAGCAACACTCAAAGCAACGCAAGTACTTTTGTTAGAGGATTCTCGCTCCAGAGTCTCTAATAAGTAATATAAAAAAACACAATAAATTGGCATTTAATATTGAGAGGACCTACACTTAAAAGATCTTAGTTATAGTTATTAGTGAGTTAGCTTAAGGGGTACTTTTAGGTTTTGAGAAGCGCTTATCAACACTTAATATAGGGTTAACTATTAAATAGTGACTCTTGAGGGCCGTATGAAAACTTTATTAATCACTCTAGTTTCCTTGATTAATCTAAATATCATGGCCAAGAAGCCTGTCGCTATGGTCGTAATAACGAGAGGAGAGATCTCTATTCTCAGACCAAGAACACTTAAGGCGATCCCTCTAACTAACGGCATGAGTCTCTCAGAAGACTCTTCTATCCTTTCCGGCGAGAAGTCGTTTGCTAGAATCAAGTTCAGTGATGGATCGATCTTAAATATCGGACCCGAGTCCAAGTTGGTCGTAAAAATTCATAAACCAAACGGCAAGACTCTTCTCTCTCTTTTAAAGGGAAGAATTAGGGCCACTGTTAATAAATCAAAGAAAGGTGCTCCTAATAAATTCTTCATCAAAACAAAGACGGCCGCACTCGGAGTAAGGGGAACCGACTTCCAGACGACATTTGACCCCGCCTCGGGGAGAACTTCTCTTCTAACTTATGAAGGCTCTGTAGCGATTAAGAAGGTCAGACCAAGTTTCGAAAAAAGAGTGGATAGCTTCTCTGATGAAGATAAAATCAATTTTGTTCAAAAGACATTAGAAAAAGAAGATCAGCTCGCTGAAGTGGGTGATTTCACAAACGTCGACCCTGTAGCAAAAAAAGCTACTGCCACGGTTAAGGTTAGTGCCCAGCAACTAGTTCTTCTAGAGAGAGATTCCACGATGGGAGTTGATAAAGTGAAGTTTAAAAAAGCTGCTTTTTCAAAGGCGGTTAAAGAGAAAAATGGCCTTATTAAGCAAAACGCCGAAAAGAGAGGGCTTAAGCTTGATGAGAAAAACCTCGGACTGATTGACACAAAGACTGGTTTATATATCCCCAAGAAAGACGGTAAGGCTGTCGGACGTATTTCTGGGAATGGTCAGTATCTAGCTCCTAGGGGTCTAACTCTAGATAGTCGCAAAGGCTTCATCTCTACAACTAAAGAAGGTCAGGAAAAAGCTAAGAGTCTCAACGAAGAGCTTCTTATAGATCAGGTTAGCGATGAATCAGTTAATCCGGCTTACTTGAGATATTTCAAATCAAACTAAAGATAAAAAAGGAATAGAGATGAGAGTATTGTTATTCGGTCTGATTGTGCTTCTCTCGTTAAGAGTGAGCGCCAAAATTGATCACGGAGGCTTTTGTCATGTGACCCTCAGTGAATTTAGCGAACTAGCCTTAGAGTACGGACCTAGAACAGGAAAAGATCCCTACTTGAGTATGATAAAATTTGTGACTATCATCAATAAGGCCAGTCGTATCTGTGAGCTAATAAAAATTTCAGCTAAATCCAAAGAGATACAGTTGCAAGAATTTGTTAGGTCTAAAATTGACCTCCAGGTTAAAGAATTTAGAGGCCTAGTGAGGCGAGAGAATAAAAAGATAAATAAGCTTAAACCAAGATTTAAAAAGACTTCCGTTGATTGGCTTCAGCGCTATATGAGAATATCTGAGCAGAGTATTAGAAAAATTAATAATAGTGATCTTAAAAAACCAACTAAATAGAGCTTGAGGCCATCGAGTATTGTCTAAAGAAAATCGGAAAATTATCTTAATAGGCCCTCTTAGTCATCCAAAACTCACTTACCCTCATTCTTTCATGTATTTAGCCGACATCTGAGGCTATTTCTTATTATTGAAAATTCTTTAATAAAATCGTGTAGGTGGCGAATCTTTCTTCTATGGAGAGAGTAAGAAGGACCATCATCTACCGAGGAACCTATGAAGAATTTATTATTTATTTTAGTTTGCGCTATGTCCCTATCCTCCTGTGAAGAGCAAGTCCGTTACGGGAATTTTGAAGGTCAGTTCGATGGTCAATTTGAAGGTAACGTAGTGGCTCCAGTAGCTCCTGTGGCAAGAAGAAGGCTTAAGAGCCTTGTTAGAAATGGCTCTTTTGAGCGGCGCGAAGTTGTAGGTAATAATAACTGGGACGTTTTAGAGTCTCTTCCTGGTTGGCGAGTTGATCGAAATCAATCCGACGCAGGCATAGAGCTACAAGAAGGCTTAGGTATCGCAGGACTTAGCCCCTCTCACGGTCTTTTTAAAGTTCAACTAGATGCACATGCCAAGAACGGCTTCACCGAGACTGATGTGGTTATGTATCAGAAGATTTGTAAACTAGAAGTTGGAGCTCGTTACGAGGTTCAATTTAAAATAGCTTCTTACAACGGCAATGGAGCGACCTCTCAAGTGGAAGTATTCTTTGGTGGACGAAAAGTTAAAACTTTTGATTCAGACGTTAGAGGTTGGCAAACAGTACGATTTAGAAGAAAAGCGAGGGCTAAGTGTCAAAAGCTTTCTTTTGTCTCCTCCCCTGATAACGACACGCATGGGGCTTACTTGGATGACGTAAGAATGTATAAACTTTAGTTTGTTTTAAAATAAGACTTAGAAGAAAAAATGATCTGCAATTCAATAAAGTCCCTTTCAGAAAGGGACTTTTTTAATGTCTCGAAACTAAAATGATACAAATCAATTAAAGTCTCAAAGCTCTTTAGGCCCTTTAAAAAATCTAGCTTCGCATTCTCGTACTTTGTTTTATTTTCTCTTAGCTCGGGAGATGTTAACTCTCGTGCTCTTCGGTAGAGCGGACCTATCAACTTTCGAACCTCTTCTATCTGCCTTCCCTCTCGTTGAAGCAATTCGGTCTGTGTGTCTATGATGTTTCGAATCTTCTCGGCGACATTCTTGCCAGGGAGCCATTCGAGTCGATCAATATATTTTTGATGAAGTTTTAAAGGAACTGGCCTGGCCTTATCCTCCTCATTAAGTCTGTACCTTCCGTTTTCCCTATTTTCAACTCTAGCTTCCGGCTCAATCACTGTTCATCCTCCATGATGAAGTTGGCCGCACCTAAAGAATTATTGGTCCGCCGCTTATCGTACTCATGTGTTTGCGAAATACTTGTATGACCTACCTCTTTCGCTACTTCACTGAGGCTATATTTATCGAGAGCTTTCGTAATAAACCCGGCTCTAAAACTATGTATATTAAGGGCCTCATGCCCATCGATCTTTAGGTCGCTTATTTTTCTCTTTAGCTTCTTAAATACGCTCATCCTTGAGAGGTCCCTGGGGGCTTCTGAAGCTATCGTTCTACACGACGCAAACAAGGGGTCTTGGGGATTGGTGCTCATTCTGTCCATCAAGTGCTCGTCTATCGAATTTTGAACCGACTTAGGCAGGACTTTAACCACAAGCTTATTGGATTTCTGGACCTTAAACTGAAGGACCGATTCCCCTTTTCTAAAGCTATAAGAGTCTATCCTTAAGGAGGTCAACTCGCCAATCCTCATTCCTGTAGTCCCTAAGAGAAGAAAAACGGCGTAATACATTCTGTCGTAGACCCTTTCTCTGTCTAGGGAATTTAAAAGGGTTTTGAAGTCTTGAGTCCCCAGTGCCTCCGTTTTGACTTCACGACTAACTCTTAGTCTTTCTACGAATTGACAGGGATTTGAGAGCAGGACGTCTTCTCTACAGAGAAAAGTATAAAAGCTTGAGACACAGGAGACTTTCCGAAGCACGGTTCTGTTTGAGTTAGGTGCGCCTCTCCCGACTGGCCCATGCCTTCTTAGGTATTCCTGAAAGGCGTCCACATCGAGTCTCTTAGCTACGAGGTAAGATTTTCGCCTTATGAACTTTAGGAACTCAAAGTACTGGCACAGATCCCCAAAGTAAGAAGCCCTGGTTGTCCCGTTTTTTCTAGAGAGTAGAAACCTCATCACTAGACTTAATTCGGACGGCTCTATCACCTGGATGAGAGTTTCTCCTCTTGGTCCAACATACGACTCGGCTAGAGATCTTGAATGGCGTTTTATCTTAACTACTTCCACAAGCCTTAATTGTAGGAAGCTCTGTCTCGATTGTCGATTCCTCCCGATTTCCTACTGGGGCCCTGCGAAAACAAAAAGTGGCACTATTTGAATTAAAAAGAATAAAAAGACCGTTTAGTTGATATGAATTTTTAAAAAATTCACTTTTTCAGGAGTGTAAAAAATAAAGGGTTGCGACCATATAGGTTTTGAAAATAGTGTGTTTCAGTCTAGTATAGATAAAAAGCGGTTTAGCGAGACTTTTAAATATTATTTAATCGTACAATGCCAAATTCTCGTTGAGCCGCTTTTATTGTTCTTCTTGCAGTCTCTAAACTTAGCCTCATCAATCATCGAATTTTCCCTTAATGATTACATCCAATTTCGAATTCGAAAGAGCTTAGGCTCTAGGAGAATTATTCACGGGATATCGATGTCCACATAACACTAATTATCGATGTAAAATTTTGGGTTAATTGGTATTACTTTAAGCTTGGCGTGGTAATACTTTTATTGGAGCGAATTTTAAATCCTTATTGCGCTAGGCGGCCAATACCTACCTAACATCACCAATATCGAAATCTACATCGAACTCGCTTCCGTCAAAGTTAAGTTCAGAGATCACAACTGCCGCTGATCTCTCGTGCTCTCTCAAGTTTCGGCCACTTCCTTCCAGGTAGCTCTCAGACCAAGTCGCTCTCGGTTTATTTTTAGAACTGCTGATGCGTTTGTTTACGAGATTTAAAACCTTTTTAATCTGAGCGATGTCGCTAAGGCTAATATTGTGATTTTCGAGAATATCTCTAATATCCAGTTGATCTACTTCGTAGCTCAGGGGCTCTAGTTCTTGTACATAGGCATTCATAATGCCGACGTCAGGCTCTCTAGGTTGAATGTTGATGGAAACCTTCTTGAGATTAACGATGCCGTCTAGACTGTCGCAGAGCTCGATGGTCACTGCCTCTAGCTCAATCTCTGTTAATTGATTTGATTCCTTCATGACCTCTCCTAGTAGCTTTATCGCTATAGGTGTTCCATAGAAAAAAATCTAAATACTCAAGGGCTCGGGACTCGTCGTGCTTGATTTAACTAAAATTCAGTGTCGTCATTTTCTATATCTTCGAGGGTTTTCTTGGCCGTAAGCATTCTGACTCTCTTAGTTTCTACCCTGAGGTCATCTAGCTCTGTGGCCATTGAGTAAATGAATGCCTCGTAAGGGAGGTCGTATGCCTGTGCCAACCTCTTTATAGTGGAGAGCTTAGGATCTACGGTTTGCCCTGACTCTAATCGACTAACGGCCGAGACGGATAACCCCGTTAAGATTGAGATCTCCTGCATGGTTAAGCCGTGGTGCTTCCTCTGCTCTTTTAACTTCTCAGAAAGAGACTTGGATTCTCTAACTTCTCGGGCCTTCTCGAAGCCACTAAGAATAGTGTTTGTTGTTTCTTCGTTTTGTTTTTTGTCTTCGTTTGTCATGACGACCCCTTTAACTAAGTGTATCAAAAACAAGGCATTGATGCAATAACTTTATTGCATTAATGCCTTAAACATCAATTGTCGTATAATTTTTAAGTACTTAGGAGTCTGGTAGATAGTTGTGGGTAGTGGTGATCCGCTCGATAATCACTCTATTCCAGACTTTGTCACCCTCTAGAACCTTTTCTAGATAATAAATGAGGCGTCCTTTATATGACAGCTTTACAGCTCTTCTCCCCTTCCATTCGTCGTACTTACCAAGCTCGTGATCTCCCCACTTGGAGTCCAAAATAGCCTCGTCGATACCGACAGTGGCCACTTGACTGAGCCACTCCTTAACTCGGTTCTCGTCTATCTGTACTACCTCTTGCGATGTGTACATTTTTTCCAAAGCATAGTCATCCATCACCCCGCTTTTTATATCAATCGTTGTTCGAGCACTTCGGTATATTGGCTTTCGATAGAGCATCGCCTCGATTGCTTCCTTAATAGATTCGCTTGAAATTATCGAACCACTTAAGATCTTGATCACTAGGTTATTTATTTTCTTTAAGGGGCTTGATTCGAAGGCATTTGATAATTCAATGGCCAGGGCTTCGTCTGATTCAGTTAGCTTAATTCGTTCAAAAGAATTTTGGATCTCAGAGATGTTGCTCTTGAAGATATTAAAATAAATGTCTTTAATTTTATCTAGAACTGGCCGAGGATAGCCCTTCTTGATCTCGATTATTAGATCATAGGTTTTGAGGCCCCAGTTAGAGGCCTTGGGATGGAATTTCAGCTTTGAGTTGCTCATGGTGTCTCCATAGAAAAATATAGTAATCGCCTCTGCGAAGCGAGGAGAGACCAGTCATTGATCCCTACTACTAGTTGTTAATGGAGCAAGAAAGAGTCTCCCAAGCTTTTGTAATTACGTTTTTTGACCAAAAAAGAGCCTATTTCTTAAAATAGTTAACCCTTTTTAGTTGTTAAGAATTTCTATGGAAGAGGAAAGCATGTAACGGACTAGGAGAATAAAATGGGTTTACACATTAGAGATATGGAGGCTTTTGTAGCTAAGAGGCGCTTTCAAGAGATTCACACAGATTTATCAATCCTTAAAGATCGCCTATTTGGAATGGGGCTTCCCGATGAAGCTAGAAAAGTTAAGCTCTTGATGGACGAGATGCGACTCAAAGGTGAATATGAAATAAGAAAGATTGAAGACAGAGAGTCTCATAAAGGCCTAAACACAAACCCTGGCTCCGGAACTCCTGAGGATCATCAATCTCCTGAGAGTCCAAAAAACTAGATCACTGATTATTTATTTTCCATAAAGAAGTCCCTTAACTGGGATTTTTTTGGTTAAGTGTAAGGTCGCAAGGAATATGCGTACTAACAAACAATATATTAAAAAGGGCCCGAAAAGGCCCTTAGTTACTAATCTAGTTAATACTTAAAACTAGAAGTCTGTTTGTCTGATTGTCTTACGGCCATTCGCCGCACATCTTTTCTGCGCCTGCTCAACCGCTGCATAAACTAGCTCATTTAAACCTTCGAGAGCATCAGCCGATACATTAAAGGTCATTTTTCCTGAACCCTTAAGGGCCAGTTTTGTTTTTGATCCAACAACTAAAAACTCTTTCGATGCTTTAGCTGATTTCTTTGCTGGAGTTTTCTTAGCTGCTTTTTTTGCAACTGGTTTCTTCGCTACTGCTTTTTTCTTGGCCATGATGTTCTCCTCTCTGGGTAACTGTTCTATTTAACTTAGTAATTTAGTCACCGAATAGCAAATCCTTCTCTAAACGGGAATCCTTCAAGGAGCCCTCAGTCTAGCGTCTAGGCGTCTTGATAAATACCCTCCCTATCCCTATGGCATTTTAAGCAAACCACAAAGAGGATGGGCTATTCATAATAGCTACTCACAAGAGCTCTTCTTAGAGGCTCTTCGTAAGAGCTCTTCGTAAGAGCTTTTTAGATCAAGTCAAAGAGATCTTACTAATACCCTCTCCCCTACTCTCGAAAAAGAAGTTTGATTAAAGCCCCTCGGTCCCATGAACACAGAGGTCTTAGCTACTAGCAGCTAATTAATAGTCACTAACAGCTAATTCCTAACCCCTAGTTACCAACTCCTAACTAGTGATTATGAACAGCTATTCGCAAGAGCTATTCATAAGAGCTATTCATAGTTCTTAATTATGAATTAATAACTAGGTACTCTCACCTCCTGGTTAATAATCACCAACTATTAGTTCTCAATGATTAACACTTAACAAGCTCTTCATGATTAAGAATACCTAATTACTGATTAGAAGTTCTTAATTCCTAGTTGATAATTATCAATAAAGAGTTAGAATTTAAGAACTGCTAATAAGTAGTAACTAATTCATAATTTAAGATCAGGAATATCTAATTAGGAGGCATGGATGTCGATAAAGATTCAAGTGAGATCAAACAAAGGGGGGGTCGCCAAAACGACCTCGGCCGTCAATATAGGACACTGTCTGGCTAACAAGGGTTATAAGGTCCTTATTGTCGATGCTGATGGACAGGCAAACATTACAGATTACCTTCTTGGTGGCGTGGAGTTTATAGGAAAGCGGCCAGGCATAAATAAATTACTCGAGAAGGGTAGTAAGTTAAACCCAGAGGACGTCGTGGTAGAGAGTCGGATTGATAATCTCTTTGTTCTTCCTAATGAAAAGATAGATGCTAACGGGTCAACTTATTCGCTGACTAGTATCATCGGAGATCATCCTGTCTTTCAAAATATTATCAAGAATCTCTTAAAAAACGAATTCTTTAACGACTTCGATTATACAATTTTCGATTGCGGACCAGCTAACGAGTCAGACGCCGTAAGCATACAGGTTGGGTGCGATTATTTACTAATTCCGTCGACTCCAGTGCATGACGGACTAACGGGACTAAAAAGTGCATTGGACTTCTTGGAAGAGATTAACTCTTATATGGACCCGTGTGACAAAACGGAATTTCTAGGGGTTATAGCTTGCTCGATAAATAACACACTAGGGGAACATAAAGATTGTCTAAAGCACCTCAAGGAGGGCTTGGGTGACTACTTGTTTCAAAACAATATCCCGCAATCTCAAAAGGCTTATAGGTTTTCTCGGACGGGTAAAACTATTATGGATTTCCCCAAAGACAAGGCCGCTATCGCTTATGAGTTAGCTACTAGCGAACTTATCCAAAAGATTGAAGCCCTTAAGAAATCAAAAACTAAGAAAAACAAACGAGCCCCTGAAGCTAATTTATAGGAGATTCCCATGAGTACATTCTCAAACAAAATAAAAGGCTCCGTTAAAAAGGCGACTGACGGAATAGATATATCCATACCTTTACAGTCGAAGAGTGCTGAAGCATCTAGAGAGGGTACTTCCTCAAGTCTGGAGCTTGAGTCCCAAAAAAGAGATCTTGAACGGAGGGAACATAGACTTAGAGGGGAGCTAGCTGAAAAAGATAGAGAAATCCTAGAACTAAGAAGTAGAAGTCATTCAGCCCCCATTAAAGAAGAGATGAAAATGGTGTCTCTTCAACTACCTAGCGATTTTTTTGAAATCTTTAAAGAAGAAGTCTTGAGTGCAGTTGGGACTATTTATAATCCGAATAGGCTAGGTCACCATAAGGCCTCTCACAATCAATTTATCAGGGCCCTATTCGTTGAGATGATGGTTAGGCTAGACTTGATGGATCTCGACGAGGTTAACGACGAGGAGGGGATTAAGCGAGAGGTTTCAAAACTTTTTAAAGAGATGCGCGAGCATTGAAACTTAATATGATTTCATAATAGAGAGCATCTTCTCTGCTCTATTCTCGAAAAATTAAGGGAGTTACCAAGCTTCCTGATATCTTTGAGATAGCCACGCATAATTACATGAGATCGACTCGATTTAATAAATCTGTCTGTAAAAATTCGGGGCTAGAACTTCTCGGCCACGGATAATTACAGGAAAGAGGTGTTATTAATTACTTTATCTGTAAAAATTCGGGGCCAGAGCTTGTTAGACATAGATAATTACACGAGATCGACTCGATTTAATGAATCTGTCTGTAAAAATTCGGGGCTAGAACTTCTCGGCCACGGATAATTACAGGAAAGAGGTGTTATTAATTACTTTATCTGTAAAAATTCGGGGCCAGAGCTT
>Ga0307933_1002240_pt1 | contig 13435 bp, 6 predicted proteins | sample OrgLakmetageno88_FD_201811 | JGI IMG/M metagenome (GOLD analysis project Ga0307933, IMG submission 201811) | Saline water microbial communities from Organic Lake, Antarctica - #88 | ecosystem: Environmental > Aquatic > Non-marine Saline and Alkaline > Saline | place: Antarctica: Organic Lake...
GCATGTGGTTGGCGGCATCTTGCGCGGCGGCGCGGCCTTTGACCACTTTGACGCCACCTTTGTAGCCATCGGTGAAAGTTCCCTTGCCGCGTCCACCTGCGTGGATTTGGGCCTTAACGACGATCATGTCATCGTCGCCAAGGTGGGAGATAGCGGTTTCAACTTCGCGGGAATTAGTGGCGGCGTAACCGCGCGGGACGGGGACTCCGTATTCCTGAAGAAGGCGTTTGGCCTGATACTCGTGGATATTCATTTATTTTTGATTTGGTGTTTCGGACACGAAAATGAGTGGTATGCCATCGACTCGTGCGCGGTGCAATCTCTTTTCGGCCGGGCTTTTAGAAAAACTGTCTATTCGTGAATCTTGGTGAAGTAAGCGGCTTCGACGTTCAAAAGTGCAATGGCGCTGCAAGAAGAGCACTATGGCAATTGTTGGGTTTAACTCGGGCCTGGAAGGTTTCAGGGCATGATGTTAGATCCAACTTCTTAGCTGACGGATTGTCCTGCTTATATTCGACCCGTTGCTGGCAGCTCTACGATTTATTGCTGCGGCGGCGATTTGCGTAGATCAGGGCGACCATGCCAATGATTAGAGCGCAGGCGCTGGGTTCGGGGACGGCGGTTAGGCCTAGGATGCCGTCGGTGTAGAGTTGGCTAGTATCCCAATAAATGTCGGTGAGTGTTGGCAAGTTGACGCTTGCAGAGGAACCGATGATGGTTTGAGCGTTAAAGAAACCGTATTCATCACCAAGTGTGGGTGTATAGCCATCAATGAGTGTGATGTTTAATATACCTCCGAGAGTGATGACGCCGTCACCGGTAACATCGATGGCGTCGTATTCGGTGCCACGGGTGGTGCCTCCGATTTCTAGGTTGAGGGTGCCGTTTAGCGTGGTGCCGCTACCGACGGTCATGAGGCCGGGGGAGTTGCCGGGGGCGAGGGTGCTGCCGGCTTGGGCGATAAGCGCGCCAGTGAAGGAACCGGTTCCAGTGAGGGTGGCACCGGACTGAATAGTGACATCGCCGCTACCGAAGGCGGATCCGGATGTATTAGCCAGTTGGATACTCCCCTCACTAATCTCGGTGCCGCCAAAATAAATGTTGTCTCCTGAAACCGTGAGTGTGCCGGTGCCGGATTTGGTGAGGGATCCAGAACCGGAGAGGATGCCGGAGAAAGTCGTGTCTTCACCGTTACTTCCGATGGTGAGTGAGGTCGAGGGCAGGTCGAGTTCACTACTGCCGGCGAGACCTCCGAAGGTAGCGGTGCTAATGCCGTCGTAGAATATGCTTCCGCTGTTGATGTTGACGGTGGAGTTCTGAAGACCGTTGGAATTGGCCAGTGAGAGGTCGCCGGAGTCGAGGGCAAGATCACCGGTCAACGAACCGGTGGAGGTGAGTCTGAGTGTGCCGCTACTTACTGTCGTATCACCTGTGAAGGTGTTGGCGGCGGACAGGGTCAGATCGCTGGAATTGGAGATATTGAGTGAGCCCGTTCCTGAAAGGACGCCATCGTAAGTAAAAGTGTTTCCATTTTGGAACCTGAGTGCTACGGCGGCAGGTGTCGTGTCGGCATTTTCCAGCGTCAGATTGCCGGAGCCTGAAAGCTCACCGATATAAGCGGAAGTAAGGGAGCCGAAACTGAGCTCACCGCCGTTCAGTTCCATCTCGGATCTCTCCAGTGAGTATTGATCGCCGAGGGTGAAGGTGCCGGCGTCGACTCGGAATCGGTTGGAATTGCCACTGGAGGAGTTAAAAGTGAAGTTGCCGTTGCCCGTCTTGATAACAAGAGCGTCGTCATAGATCCTGCCGGAGAAAGTCGTGTCTTCACCGTTACTTCCGATGGTGAGTGAGGTCGTGGGTAAGTAAAGGTCACCGCTGCCAGCGAGCCCCCCGAAGACTGCGGTGCTGATGCCGTTGTAACTTATTTGGCCGCCATTTGTGTAAACCGTGGAATCTTGCAAACCATTGGGATTGGCGAGTGAAAGCGTGCCGTTGTTGAGGGTAAGGTCACCGGTCAAGGAACCAGTGGCAGTGAGGGCGAGTGTGCCGCTACTTACTGCCGTATCACCTGTGAAGGTGTTGGCGGCGGACAGAGTCAGATCACTGGAATCAGAGATATTGAGTGATCCCGCTCCGGAAAGGACGCCATCGTAAGTAAAAGTATTCCCATTTTCGAACCTGAGTGCGACGGCAGCAGGCGTCGTGCTCGCGTTTTCCAGCGTCAGATTGCCGGAGCCTGAAAGCTCACCGATGTAGGCAGAGGTAAGGGAACCGAAACTGAGAGTGCCGCCGTTCAGTTCCATCTCGGATCTCTCCAGTGAGTATTGATCGCCGAGGGTGAAAGTGCCGGCGTCGACTCGGAATCGGTTGGTACCGCTGCTGGAGGAATCCAGGGTGAAGTTGCCGTTGCCGGTCTTGATGATAACAGCGCTGTCGTAGATTCTACCGGAGAAAGTCGTGTCTTCTCCGTTGGCTCCTATGGTGAGAGAGGTCGTGGGTAGGAAAAGGTCACCGCTGCCAGCGAGACCACCGAATGTAGCAGTGCTAATGCCGCTGTAGGAAAGCGAGTTGCCGGTTGCCACATATGTGGAGCCTTGCAAGGCCAGGCTATTGCCAAGAGTCAATGAACCGCCACTGACGGTGGTAATACCCGTAAAGGTATTTGCTCCGCTGAGGGTAAGGCTGCCACCAGTGACTTCAATGGAGCCGGAACCGGAGATTACACCCGAGTGTGTGGTGGTTGCGGAAGCGCCGCCGAGCGAGAGGGCGACGGCTGAGGAGGAAGCATTTTCGAGTAAGAGACTTTCCGAACCTTCGATGGCTCCAACATTAGCGTTTGTCAGCCCGCCGAAGCGCAGGCCACCTGTAGTGGCGAGGGTGGAGTTTTGTAGGGCGTTCTCGTGCCCGAGCGTGAGGGTGCCGTCCGCATCAAGCAAAGTCGTGCGGCCAGAGAACGCATTCGAGCGAGCGAGGGTGACATTACCTTCGCCGTCGATTCCGAGGTGGCCGTTGCCGCTTATTTCGCCGTTTATGGTCAGGTTGGCCGGGTAGGTGGCCTCAAGTGTGCCGCCGCCAGATTCAATGTAAATTCCACGGTTGGCATCAAGGGAGAGAGAGGTCGTCGCGACCAGTTTACCTCCATTGAGTGCGAGCTGGTTATAGGTCGATGTACTGGGTGTGGCACCCAGACCGCTGTCTGAGGCGATGGCGATGGCTCCGTTGTTAATTGTGGTGGAGCTGGTGAAGGTGTTGGCTCCGGACAGGGTCAGTGTGCCCAGACCGGTTTTGGTCAAAGTGCCGCCTCCGGAAATGATGCCGGAATGGGCCGTGGATGAATTATTGCTGCCGACGGTCAGTGCGACGGGTGTAGAGGAAGCGTTGGCTAGAACAAGATCCTGGTTGCCTGAGATGCCGCCAAGAGTCGCGTTGGTGAGGCTACCGAAGCTGACTGCGTTGGTCGTGGTTAGCGTGGATTGTTGTAAGGCGTTGGTGTTGGCGAGGTTAACGCTGCCTCCAGAGACAGTGGTGTTGCCGGAAAAGGTGTTAGTGCCGGAAAGTGTGAGCACTCCTGCGCCAGTTTTGGTAAGTGAGCCTGTGCCGGACATGTTGCCGGAGTAGTCGCTGGTGCTGGCCTGGTCGAAGACGACTGCTGCGTTGTTCAGTATGTTGCCTTTGATAGACGCGGTATTGCCGGTAAGGGTTCCGGCCGAGACCGCGGTCCCACCGGTGTAGGTGTTGGTACCGGAAAGTGTTAGGTTGCCGGAGCCGGTTTTGGTGAAGCTGCCGCCGCCGGAAAGGATGCCGGAGTAGGTGGTGGAGCTATTGTTTCCGCCGACCGTAAGATTGACGGACGCAGGAACCGTGTCGGTGTTGGTGAGGGCGAGATTGTGTGAGCCGGATAAGCCGCCAAAGGTCGCTGAGGTGAGGTTGTCAAAATCCAATCCGGTCGCGGTGGTGAGCGTTGAGCTTTGCAGCGCGAGAGAATTGCCGAGTTTCAAGGTGCCAGCGTTGATGGTGGTGTCTCCTGAGTAGGTGTTGGCAGCGGAGAGGGTGAGGGCGCCGGTGCCAGTTTTGGTGATTGCACCGTTGCCTGAGATAACGCCGCTGAGGGCGATTGCACCGTCTTCGGTATTGAAAGTGTTGCTGCCGCTGGTCGCGATGGCGACGCTGGAGGTCAATGTGCCGCCGGTGGTGGTGCTGAGTTTAGCGCTATCGATCATGACGTTGGCTGTGCCGGTGCCCTGGCTGAGGGCGTCGGCGGTGCCGGAGTCGGTGAGAATGGCTTCCGCGCCGTTGAGGATGTTGAGATTTCCAGTGCTGCCGGTGTCGGTGGCCAAGGCCACGGTAAGGGGCGCTGTGCCATTATAATTCGCGCTGGCGAGGAGACTTTCGGCACCGGTGATCGTGAGAGTGCCCTGGCTGTTGACGCCGGAGCCGATCACAACGCCGCCGTCAAAGAGTGCCTGCCCTTTGTCGGATACGGTGACGATGGCGGTGGAGCCAGCACCTTCCGCGATGTTCAGGGTGCCCAAGGCCCCGAGCGTGCTAGTTTCACTGCTGCTGCCATCGCTTCCCGCCACGGTGACAGTGGCGGAGCCTTGGCTGCCGGTAGCCAAGCGAATGTCGGTTCCAGAGGCGAGTGATCCTCCGCCAGAGAGAGCGACATTACCGTTGCCCTCATTGCCGATGATGACATCGCCGGCTGCATAAACGTCAAAAAACGCAAGAGCCGGAGCGGAGACGTTGAGCGTGCCGGTGCCGGTGTCGGTATTGCCGAGCGTCAGGGTGGAAGTGACATTCGCCGAGCCGCCGTCGGTCAAGGTGAGGGCGGCAGCGTCTGTATTTCCAATAGTCATGGCGCTGGTATTGCGGATCAGGGCGTCGGATCCAGTGACTTCGACGGTGCCGGCCTCGATCGTGGTGGCTCCGTTGTAATTAGCATCATTCGTGATGGTGAGCGTGCCCGCAGTGGTTTTGGTCAACCCCACGCTGCTGCTGTTACCATTTATAATGGCGGATATTGTGCCGGATTGCACATTGTATGCGTCTGCGAAAAGTTGTCCTGTGCCAGTGATTGTGCCACCGAGCAGGTTCACGTCTCCGACGTGTTCCGCGAAGTTACTGAGGTCCAAGTCCAGAATGCCGCCGCCACTCACAGTGACATCAGTGGTGTTGGCGAGGGTTTCGGATTGGTTGGTCAGTTTTAGCGTGCCGCCGGAGATGGTGGTGTCGCCGGAGTAGAGGTTGTTACCGGAGAGGGTGAGAGTTCCCGTGCCGGTTTTGGTGAATGAGCCTGTGCCGGATATATTGCCTGTGTAGTCGCCGGTGCTGGTTTGATCGAAGACGACTGCTGCGTTGTTCAGCATGTTGCCTTGGAGGGAAGCGGTGTTGCCGGTAAGGGTGCCCGCCGAGACAGTTGTGCCGCCGGAATAGGCATTGGCGCCCGAAAGCGTGAGGTTGCCCGTGCCGGTTTTGGTGAAGCTGCCGCCGCCGGAAAGAATGCCGGAGTAGGTGGTGGAGCTATTGTTTTCGCCGACCGTGAGATTGACGGACGCAGGAACCGTGTCGGTGTTGGTGAGAGCGAGATTTTGTGAGCCGGATAAGCCGCCAAGGGTCGCTGAGGTAAGGTTGTCAAAATCCAATCCGGTCGCCGTGGTGAGCGTTGAGCTTTGTAGCGCGAGAGAATTGCCGAGTTTCAAGGTGCCAGCGTTGATGGTGGTGTCTCCTGAGTAGGTGTTGGCAGCGGAGAGGGTGAGACTGCCGGCGCCGGATTTCGTGAGGGAACCGGTGCCGGAAATGATTCCGGAAAGAAGGTGGTTACTGGCATCGCCGGTGGTCAGAGTGGCGGAGCCGAGGGCGATGTTACCTGCGCCGTCGAGGTCGGCAATGGAAGTAGAGTTGTCGTTCAGATCGAGTGTGGTGCCGGAAGCGATATCGACGTTGCTGGTGCCACTGAGTGCAGTGGTGCTGCCGAGGGTGAGGGTACCTGCGGAGAGTGTGGTGCTGCCGGAGTAGGTATTGGACCCGGAGAGGGTGAGATTGCCTGAGCCTAATTTGTGAAGCGCGATTGTGTTGTCGCCGCTGTCGCCATCGACGAGGTTTGTTGAAAGCGTGAAAGTCCCGCCAGCGTTGGTGGTGTTAAGTCCGATGGTGGAGCCGTTACGGAAATTATCATCGCCAAGAATATCGCCGATATCGGATGAACTGAAATAACCGCTGTTCCCGACGTGAAAGGAAGCGGTTGCCCCGGAGAGTACAGCGGGGTTGGCCCGGGTGGTGCCGTTGTAGAATGCCTCACGAGTGGCGTATTCGAGGGTGCCAGCGGAAATCGTGGTGCCGCCGGTGAAGGTGTTGTTTCCGGAAAGAGTGAGGTTACCAAAGCCAGTCTTGGTGAGGGAGCCAGTGCCGGAGATCAGACCGCCGTAGCTGCCGGCGGTGGCTTGGTCAAAGGTGAGAGTGGCGTTATTCGCGATGCTACCCTGCAGGGAGGTGGTGTTGCCTAGGAGTGTGCCGGCGGAGACGGTTGTGCCACCGGTGTAGGTATTGGCACCGGTGACAGTGAGGATGCCCTCGCCGGTTTTGGTGAGCGAGCCAGTGCCAGAGATCACGCCGCCGTAGCTGCCGGCGGTGGCCTGGTTAAAGGTGAGTGTGGCGTTGTTCGCGATGTCGCCCTGGAGAGACACGGTGTTGCCTAGAAGGGTTCCGGCGGAGACAGTGGTGCCTCCGGTGTAGGTGTTGGCGCCGGTTACCGAGAGACTGCCGGTGCCAGTTTTGGTGAGCGCCCCTTGGCCAGAGATGACTCCGGAATAAGTGCCTGCCTGGCCGTTGGTATCGAAGGTGGAGTTGGTGCCGTTTGCGAGTGTCGCATCGCTGGTTGCGGTTAAACTGTGGGTGCCGTTCGACTTAAGGGTACCGCCGGCCCAGTTAAAGGTGGCGGTGCCGAGGCCGGAACTGAGGGCGGTGCCGTTGGCGTCGCTGACGATGAGGGTGCCGCCGGGGTTGAGGTTGAGGGTCCCCGTGGAAAGCAGAATCTCTGAGGACGGAAGCACCTGGTAACTCTCTGCGAGTTGGAGACGGTCGGCGGTTACGGTCGAGCCAGTGCCAATATTGAGGGTACCGGTGCCAACTAATCCGATGACCAGGCGGGATCCGATGGTTAGAGCCGAGTTGGTGCCGGAGAGGTTCACGGTCCCGATGCCTGTGGACCAATGGCCCACAATTGATTCGTAGGTACTGTTGAACGTGGCGGTAGCACCGTCTTGTAGGTTGAGCGTGCCGGTGCCGTAGCGGCCGATACTCAGGCGGCCAGTGGTAGCTATACTGGAGCCGTTGCCTTGGACAGTGGCGGTGCCTTGGGAGCCGGCATACCTACCGATATTCAGTCTAGCAAAAATGGTTCCGGGCAGGGCGAGGGTACCCCCTTCCGAGATGGTCAGCGAACCTGTGGCATAATCTCCAACGGTAATGGAATACCCGTTTTGAGTGAACGTGGCAGTGTTCCCGGTGATGGTGGCGACAGTATCACGAATAGGATCGGGATCAAAGTCGCTGACTTCGTAGATGAGTTCTCCTTCGGTGATAGCCATGGAGCCGCTCGTGTCCATGGAAGCGACCGTGAGGCTACCTGAGCCGGTTTTGGTAAAGTCGCCGGAGCCGGTAAGGGAAGGAAGGGTGAGGTCACTGGAGTGATTGAAAACGGTCGTAGCGTTGTTGGTGATGCTGGTAGCGCCGAGGGAAGCGGTGCCTCCGGTGCCAATGTTTAGCGTGCCGGCGGCGACTGATAAGGGACTGGTACCGGACGAACCTTGGGCGAGAGTGAGTGCGCCGGTGCCGGTCTTAATGAGGGTGCCGGTGCCGGAAGTGGTGCCGAGGATGGTTAGGGTCGTCGCGTCGCCGACCTCGAAGGTGCCGGCAGAGGTGCCGAGGGCGACGCCGCGATTGGCATCTAGGGAGAAGGTCGAGGTGGTCTGGAGCGTGCCTCCGTCCAAGGTGAGATGTCCGGCGGTAGCTGTTACGGGGGCGGTGCCCAGCCGGGCATCGGAGCCGATGATTAGATTGCCAGCGGAGATCGTGGTGCCGCCGGTGGAGGTGTTGTTACCGGAGAGGGTGAGGTTACCCGTGCCAGTTTTGGTGAGTGAGCCTGCACCGGACATGTTACCGGTGTATTCGCCGTTGGTGGCCTGATCGAAAACAACGGCAGTGTTGTTGGCGATGTCTCCCTGAAGAGATACTGAGTTGCCAAGGAGGGTGCCGGCGGAGATCGTGGTTCCTCCCGAGTAGGTGTTAGTACCGGAAAGGGTGAGATTGCCTGAGCCTAATTTGTGAAGCGCGATTGCGTTGTCGCCGCTGTCGCCATCGACGATGTTTGTTGAAAGCGTGAAATTACCTCCGGCGTTGTTCGTGTTAAGTCCGATGGTGGAGCCGTTACGGAAATTATCATCGCCAAGAATATCGCCGATATCGGATGAACTGAAATAACCGCTGTTCCCGACGTGAAAGGAAGCAGTTGCCCCGGAGAGTACAGCGGGGTTGGCCCGGGTCGTGCCGTTGTAGAACGCCTCACGAGTGGCGTATTCGAGGGTGCCAGCGGAAATCGTGGTGTCGCCGGTGAAGGTGTTGGTGCCGGAAAGAGTGAGGTTACCAAAGCCAGTTTTGGTGAGTGATCCCGTGCCGGACATGTTACCGGTGTAGTCGCCTGTGCTAGTTTGATCGAAGACGACTGCTGCGTTGTTCAGCATGTTGCCTTGGAGGGAAGCGGTGTTGCCGGTAAGGGTGCCTCCTGAGATTGTGGTGTCGCCGGTGAAGATGTTGCTGCCGGAAAGGGTGATGTTGCCTGTGCCGGATTTGGTGAGGGAGCCGTCGCCGGAGATCACGCCATCATAGGTGCCGTTGGAGGCTTGGTCGAGGACGAGGGCGGCGTTGTTGGTGATGTCGCCCTGGAGAGAAACGGTGTTGCCTAGAAGGGTGCCGGCGGAGACGGTTGTGCCACCGCTGTAGGTATTGGCACCGGTGATAGTTAGGATGTCCGCGCCGGTTTTGGTGAGGGAACCGGTGCCGGAGATCACGCCGCCGTAGCTACCGGCGGTGGCTTGATCAAAGGTGAGTGTGGCGTTGTTCGCGATGTCGCCCTGCAGGGAGGTGGTATTGCCAAGGAGAGTGCCGGCGGAGACGGTGGTGCCACCGCTGTAGGTATTGGCACCAGTGACAGTGAGGATGCCTTCGCCGGTTTTGGTGAGGGAACCAGTGCCGGAGATCAGGCCGCCGTAGCTGCCGGCGGTGGCTTGATCAAAGGTGAGTGTGGCGTTGTTGGTGATGTTGCCTTGGAGAGAGAGGGTATTGCCGACGAGGGTGCCACCGGAGACGGTGGTGCCGCCGGTGTAGGTGTTGGAGCCGGAGAGGATCTGGGTTCCGGCACCGGATTTGGTGAACGCGAAGTTCGGGTGGTCGCTGCCCAAGGTGCCCGAGAACGCCGAGGTTTGATCGGCGGCGACGTCGACGGTCAGGTGGCCGCCGGTGCCACCAGCAGCAGGAAAGCTGTAAACGGCACCACCGCCGGATAGCCCGGCGACTGTCTGGGGACGGTTGGAAATGTCGAGGAAGGAGTTGGCTTCGAGGTCGACTGTGGTGGAGGCAGAGAGGCCCTGGTCCGCAGTGGTCGAGAGCACGAGGTAGGCACCGGACTTGACGAAGGTAGGGCCGGTGTAGGTCTGGGGGTTGAGGAGGCGAAGAATGTAGCCATCGTGGACCACGCTGCCAGTGCCACTGATCACGCTGTTGAACGTATAGTCGTCGGAGCGATTGAAGACGACGGTGGCGTTATTGGTGATGTTGCCCGAGACCGAGCCGGTGGCCCCTCCGGCACCGAGCTGGAGAGTGCCGGCGGAGACGGTGGTGCCGCCGCTGTAGGTATTGTCGGCGGAAAGGGTGAGAATACCGCTACCGGACTTTGTGAGTGCACCGTCGCCGGCGAGTAATCCGGAGAGGTGGGTGGTGAAGCCGTTGGTATCGATGGTGGAGGCGTTGGTCAGTGTGGCGGGGAGGTTGGAGGAAAACGCAGCGTTGGAGCGAAGGGTGCCACCCGCGAGATTCAAGGTGCCACTGCCGGAGAGTGCGGCGGTCGTGAGAGTGCCGCCGGTATTTAGGTTGAGGGTGCTGCCGAAGGACAGAGAGGTGAAATTGTTGACGGTGATAGTGCTTCCGGAGTCGATATCGACGGAGCCGGAGCCGCCATTGAAGCCGAGCGTGAGGTTGTAAGCAGAAGCATCGGCACCATTGGTGAGTGCTAGTGAGCCAGTGCCGGCACTGCCGATGACGAGTTCGCCGTTGTTGGTGGTGAGGGTGGTTCCGGAGCCATCGAGGGTGACGGTGCGGTTGGTCTGGAAATTGGTGCCTGCGTTGAGGGTGGCTCCAGAAGTGACGGCCAGCGGGCCGGAACCAGCGCCGAGATTCGCATCGCTGGTCACAGTGAGGGTGCCGGCATTTACAGTGGTGCCTCCTGAGTAGGTGTTAGTGCCAGAGAGGGTGAGGTTGCCGGTGCCTGTCTTGGTAATCGAGCCATCGCCCGAGACCACTCCTGATTGGGTGGCGGACCCGCTGGCAACGCCAAGCGAGTAAGGGTCCGCCTGAGTGGTTTCGTAGGTGGCGGTATCCGTCTCACCGGGGTCGTAGTTGATCGTGGTTTGAGCAGAAAGCTGTGAAGCCGTTAGCGCGAGAAGCGTGAGTCGAAGTGATGTAATTCCCAAGTGCATGATATATTTGGTGGATGAAAATTTTGAAAAAATCTATCTCGTCGTTAACGGGGTTGAGGCAGTGTGCAAAATATATGTGACGAATGTCCGATATGGGTCGAAGAATGTCCGTTTTGAGTTGAGATAATCGAATTTGTGAAGGGAACCCAGTGTGCTGATTTCTGGAATTTACGGTTTGAGCTTAGGTGTTGGTGCCGGAAAGCGTCAGGTTGCCCGCGCCGATGAACCAGCCACGACAATAGCGTTTTGACAGCGCCTCACGGCGTTCGGGATCACCCTCCTCCCGTAACTCCAGATGTTTCGCATACTGGCGCATCCCGGCATCACTGTTTTGCAACCACTTCATCCCCGCAACCAGATTCGGCTCAGGGGTTTCCAGCGCCAAGTGATAGTGATTACTCCCCGATTCGCGCTGCTCATTCCCCGATGGCGGGACTTGTAGCGTGATCACGTAAGCGTGCAGTTTCCACCCGCAGCGATCCACCGCTTCGAAAAGACATCGCTCGAACGCTTCCCCCGTGTTCGCCTTAAGGAAAAGCTCCTTCCGGTAGTTCCCGCGACTGATCACGTGGGAAACCGCACCAGAGTATTCGATACGTTGCTTCCTCGGCATCGCCCTGCCATCCCACGATCGATTAAAACATCAATGTTTATATTCTACGTCGGTCCTTTTGAAGCCCAAAGAGGTCACAGGAGCTGATACTTTCACCCAGAACTGGGAACACCTATCCAACGCTCGTGTGAAGAGTTTCTCTAATGCAGCATTGGGGGACCAGTGGTATAGCCTCTATCTGGAGACTCCGCCCGCGCCAAAGCAGCAGTGGATGCGCGGCAATGGACGCAATCCACGTGGGCTCTAGTTCGCTTCGTTTAGATTCCGATCTTCCAGATACCGCGTTCCCAGAAAGCTTCGATGGTTTGTCGCTTCGCTTTGTTTAGAAGATTGGAGTGCGACTCTTTACTGCTTTTTGCATGTTCCGCTAAGCTTACGATCTGCTTGCCTTCTAAATAGGCGAGTCGCTTATGGTAGGAGCTCGTGATCGCCTTGCCCACGATTTGCTCCATTAATGATAAATCACTTTTCTTATCAAACGCAGCGAGAGCATCGTAGTAATCACTGCGATCGATGAACTTGATGTTGATCGGCACATGTCCCTCTCGAATCAGTAGATAGTTATTTAAGACGCGGCCGATACGACCATTACCATCTACGAACGGATGGATGTGCTCAAAGCCTAGATGGAAGCGAGCGATACGTGTGATGATGCTTTCTGTAGTGCTGGTCTGATAGGCGACCATCATGTTCTCAAGCTGCTCGACCACCATCGAAGGATCAGTCGCAATATGATTACCGACTCGAACCCATTCATCCGACTCCCTGAAACGTCCAGCGATATCGTCGCGTATGTTGCTGATCAGCATCTTGTGTAATAGGAGCACCATGTCCAAAGTCAGCGTTTCTTGCTTTGCCTTCTGATCAATATACTCAACGACCCGAGCCAGGTTCTTAGCTTCAAAGAGTTCGCGCTCATTCACAAATCGATCCAGATCAATTCGATTTAAAATCTTATCGGTTTCTTCCAGCGATAAAGTGCTATTCTCAATTGCATTCGAATTATAGACCTGCTCGGTCACTTCAGATTCGTAGATCAGGCGTAGTAATGACTCTTTGCCAGACGCGGCCTTAAGGTATCGAACCTGCAAATTCTGTATACGCTGAAAGACTTGGAAGGTGTTAGCCATTTTCGATAAACTGCTAAATATTCACGGTAATTCAACTAATATCGTGAATTAATGGCTTTTTTTACTGTTTTTCACGATATTAAGAGTAAATAAAGGGCGAGTAAATAAAGGGGTCAAACGTAGAATATAAACATTGACATGGTGTCTTATTCGGTGCCATGGATAGAGGATGCCACGCAAGCAACGTATCGAATATCCCGGCGCGATCTACCATGTAATCAGCCGTGGCAACGACCGCAAGGAGTTGTTTTTGCGGCAAAATACGGGGGAGGCTTTTGAGCGCTGCCTGTTTAAGCGGTGGATCGCTGCGGCTGGAAGCTGCACGCGCATGTGATCATGAGCAATCATTTCCACCTTGTGGTCGAGACGCCGGAACCGAATCTGGTTGTGGGCATGAAGTGGCTGCAGAGCACCTTTGCCACACGCTTCAACCGGTTGCGCAAGGAACGCGGACATGTTTTCCAGGGTCGCTACAAAGCGATTCTTATTGGCTCGGATCGTCCCTTACTCGGCTTGGTGGATTACGTCCACCTCAATCCGGTTCGGGCGAAGATCTGCACGCTCCCGGAACTCAAGACCTACACGCTTTCCTGAGGGAAAGGCATCCGGACGTCGTCTGGGAGGGGAGTGACTTAAAGGCTTTGAATGAAGCGATGTGGGAGGGAATGGTCGCGCAAAGGATGTCCATTCTCGGAAAGACGGAGGAAGACTTGGGAGCAGACCGCAAAGGTGCGGACTGGAAAGTCGAAATAGCCAAAGAGCTGAGGGCAAAAACCACAGCGGGGAACCCCTGGATTGGCAAACAGTTGAACATGGGGCATCCTTCCCGAATTACGAACCTTATACGTGAATCCACTGAATGAAAAATGTTCGTATTCTACGTTTGGTGCTTTTCCGCATCGTGAATCTCGCCCGCTGAGCGGAGCCCTGTAAGGGTGAAGCTC
>Ga0307933_1002243_pt1 | contig 13434 bp, 7 predicted proteins | sample OrgLakmetageno88_FD_201811 | JGI IMG/M metagenome (GOLD analysis project Ga0307933, IMG submission 201811) | Saline water microbial communities from Organic Lake, Antarctica - #88 | ecosystem: Environmental > Aquatic > Non-marine Saline and Alkaline > Saline | place: Antarctica: Organic Lake...
ATCCTCACCGATGCTTTACAAGATCCCTCTCTCCCCTCACAGCATCAATGGAGTGCCAAGATTGTGCGCACGGAGGGAACACTGGATCCTAACTCGCGTGAGTTATTTGCAATTGCCATCATCCACGATCCTTTCAGCCTCACTACGGATCTCCCGCAACTCCGAATCGGTCAGCCCATGCGTGCCGCCATCGACGGCATCACACTTGATGACGTATTCGTGATACCTCGCACTGCCATGCGAGGCCTCAACCAAATTTTCCTCATCGATAAAGAAGATCAGGATAATCTGAAAATTATGAAAAAGGACATCACGCCGGTATGGTCGAACCGCGATGTCCTCATCGTCCGGAACGACCTTTCACCAGGCGATTGGCTGGCAACTTCCAGACTCCGCTATACGCCCAACGGAGCGCCGGTAGAAATCCTAACTGCAGCCGCTGATGGGCAAGTCATCGCGCCACCCAGCGCAAACGTCACGCCGAGTGACTCTTGATCTGAAAGCATCTAATTCCAAGATTCGGAGTGGTCCTTCAGCGGTTCTAAGTTAATTCTCCTCACGTGCCACTCCACGTTCCGCTTCCCATCCATGAAATTGCCGAGCCATTGCGCACAGCCGCTTCTGGAAACCAGCGCATACTCCTAACCGCCCCAACTGGCTCAGGAAAGTCTACTGAAGTTCCCGGAATCATTGCTGACCTTCCGGAAATCACTGGCCGTGTGATTGTAATCGAGCCACGTCGTATGGCAGCTCGCCTACTCGCTGGATTCGTCGCCGGAAATCGTAATACCCAGATCGGCAAGGAAACCGGCTACGCCGTCCGCTTCGATAGCCGCTATTCCACGGAAACCAAAATACTCTATCTCACAGACGGAGTCTTCCAACGCATACTGCAGGAAAACCCCTCACTCGATGGCATTTCCGCCGTAATTTTTGACGAGTTCCACGAACGCAGGCTTGCCGTAGACATCGCGTTGGGCCGCTGTCTAAATCTTCAGGATGGACCACGGCCCGACCTGCGACTCGTTGTCATGTCGGCAACTTTAGAGACGGGCACGCTCGCTGAATACATGGCTCCCGTTACCCAACTGGAAGCCGGAGGCAGAGCCTTCCCAGTCGAAATCCTGCATCGGCCCCACCGCCAACCACAAAATCACCGCCAGGCAGGGCCTCCTCGCGAGACACCAATCTGGGATCAAGTCGCCCAGCTCACACGCGAGGCGCTCGCCATGCCAGATCCAGGAAATTTGCTAATCTTCCTGCCCGGAACCCACGAGATCCGCCGCTCCATCGAGACCATCAGCCATCTCGCTGCCGCAAAAGACTACGATATCTACCCACTTTATTCCGCGCTGCCTCCCGCCGATCAGGAAAAAGCCATCCGCCCCTCCAGCCGTCCCAAGATCATCGTTTCTACCAACGTCGCGGAAACCTCACTGACCATCCCAGGTATACGCACTGTGATCGATTCCGGCACTGCGCGCACCGCACGCTTCGATCCACGCCGTGGCATCAATACTTTATTGATTCAGAAAGTCTCCCGCGCCGCAGCCGACCAGCGCGCCGGCCGCGCGGGCCGAACCGCACCCGGCCGCTGCCTTCGTCTCTGGTCCACCACCGACCACGCAAGGCGCGAAGCTTTTGAGCTTCCGGAAATACACCGGATCGACCTTTCAGAAGCCATTCTCCTACTCAAAGCCTCCGGTATCGAAGCTCCAGCTAACTTCCGTTGGCTGGACCCACCAACGGAAGTTTCCCTTCAAAAAGCCGAGCGCCTACTTCACGACCTCCACGCCATCGACTCCGCCGGAAAACTAACAGAGACCGGCAGCGAAATGGCCAAAATACCCTTGGAGCCGCGCTTCGCCAGATTGCTTCTCGCGGGCTTTCAAAACAACTGCCTTGCAGAGGCCGCCTTCATTGCTGCCGTGGTCCAAGGCGAGGGCATCTTCCCGAAAGGCAAGGCTTCCACCAGCCGCAAAGACTTTATCTTCCCCGACGATCCCAGCGATTTCGCCGGCGAATACCGCGCCTTCTCCTCAGCAGAGGAAATGAAGTTCGATGCCCGCCGCCTCGCACCCCTTGGTATCCACGCACGCGGCTCCAAAGATACCGCACACATCTATTCGAGATTACTTGGCATCTTCCCAAAATCTGCTGCTAGGGAGATCGACTTCCACACAAACCACGCAGCCGTCGGAAAAACCATCCTCGCCGCCTTCTCCGATCAGCTCGCCATCCGCCTTTCCCAAGGCAACCTCTCCTGCCGCCTTGTCGGAACCCGTAAAGGCAAGCTCGATGAACTATCCTGCGCACGCCAAGCAGAAGCCTTCGTGGCCTGCGAGATCACCGAAGTCGAAGCACGCGAGACCATCACCCATCTGCGCCTCGCGACCTCGATCAAGCTCTCATGGCTAGAAGAGCTTTTCCCAGACGAGATCGAAACCATCGCCGGAGCGAGCTACGATGAGCCCCGTAGAAGAGTCATCCGAATCCACCAGAGGAAATTCCGCGACCTCGTTCTTGAATCCAAAGAAAGCGATCAGGACGTCCCGCTCGACGATGCTGCGGAGATCCTCGCCAAACGTGTCCTCTCTGGAGAATTGCTGCTAAAAAACTGGGATCACCAGGTTGAGCAATTCACCCACCGCCTGTCCTGTATTTCCAAATGGATGCCGGAGCTGGAGCTTCCAACATGGGCCGAAGAAGATAAAATCGCCGCCGTGTCACAGATCTGCCACGGCGCAATCAGCTACAAGGAAATCAAAAATGCCGCCGTCTGGCCTGTCCTCAATGACTGGCTCTCATCCCAGCAACGCTACCTTCTCGACACCCACTGCCCGGAACGCATCCAACTCAAATCCGGACACTCCGCCAAAATCACCTACGACGCAGACGGCGATCCCTTTTTCTCCTCCAAGCTCGCCCAACTCGCCGAGACCAAAATCACCCCCACCATCGCCTCCGGTCGTATTGCCCTCCTCGTCCACATCCTGGCGCCCAACCAGCGCCCCTGGCAGATGACCAAAGATCTCCCGAACTTCTGGGAAAACGGCTATCCCCAGATGAAAAAAGAACTTGCCGGGCGCTACCCAAGACATCCGTGGCCGTAGCGAAAATCTCATTGAAAAGCCGGCCTTTGAGGCCACAGAAATTGGTAGCGATTCCACCCTGCTGAAATCGCGCTCTCCTAGTTCGCTAGCGCCAGAGAGAACCGTTATTGATTGAAGCAAGATTCAAACGATCATTTCCCTTTCCACCACATCCTACATTTAACCATGATAACAAATATGAATTGGAAACGAATTCTCCTCGGGCGCTGGAGCTGGAAGCGACCTATTATTTCACTAGCTTCCATCTACCTTCTTCTTGCTATCACCGCCTGCTCCTTCGCGGATAAACTTATTTTCCAGCCACCTCCGAGCTCCTATACAACCATGCTTGAGGGACTCGAAACGATCGAATCGGGAGAAAGTAAACCCATTGCCTTTATTCATCTCAAAGCCTCGCCGGGCGCACCCACGCTCCTCTACAGTCATGGGAATGCAGAAGATATCGGCCAAAATATGCCAATTTTCAAAGAATGGCACGATCGAGGTCTTGGTGTTATCGCCTACGATTATCCCGGATACGGTTTATCGCTTGGCACACCTACTGAAGCATCTACTCAACACACGATCTTCCGTATCTGGGAACATGCCCTCGCATCAGGAATCTCTCCTTCATCGATAATCATTGTAGGCCGCTCGATCGGAAGCGGCCCCAGCGTATGGCTCTCGTCTTTTGTAAATCCCGCAGGCCTCATCCTGATCTCTCCGCTTAAATCCGCTTTCACAACCGCATTTCCTCTACCTATTTTCCCCGGCGACCGCTTCCCAAACCTCAGGAGAATCAGGGAAATCGAGACACCCCTCCTCGTCATCCACGGCGAAAATGATCAGGTCATACCTATTTCACATGGAGAAGCGATTCACAACAGCTCCCCTTCAGATTTAAAATTCTTGGCTAAAATCCCCAACACTGGGCACAATGATCTCTTCCACATTGCAGCTGAAGAAATTTTCACTCACATAGACGCTTTCGTAAGTGAAGTGACGGAAACCAGGAACTAGAGTAAGCCTTGCTGGCACTTGCAGAACTGAAGTGAGTAACCAAAAAAAAACTCCCCAGCGTTTCCACTGGAGAGCATTTGAATATTTTCTGAAATAGAGATTTACTCAGCGTCGGCTGAGGCAGGCTCTTCTTCTTTCTTAGCAGTCTTTTTAGCCGCCTTCTTGGCAGCTTTTTTCGCAGGCTTCTCGGCTTCAGGCTCAGGAGTAGGCTCCTCAGCGATCGCTTCGATTTCCTCTTCTTCGCCAAGATCTGGCTGATCAACCCACTCGATGAGTGCCATCGGTGCGGCGTCAGTCATGCGTTGGCCAAGCTTAACGATGCGGCAGTAACCGCCGGGACGATCACCTACAGCAGGAGCGATTTCCGCGAAGAGCTTGGTCACGGCGTCCTTCTGACGAAGGAAGGCGATTGCAAGACGACGGGAATGCAGGTCGTCGCGTTTGGCTTGAGTTACCAGTTTCTCGGCTACAGGGCGCAGGGCCTTTGCTTTTCCGAATGTGGTTTTGATGCGTCCATGCTCAATCAGACTGCACGCCAAGTTGGCGAGCAATGATTTGCGGTGGGGTGTGCTGCGTTTGAGCTTAGTTGTGTTGCGGCGATGTCTCATCGGTGGCTTCCGTTAATGGTTAGAATTGGTTTACGTGATTATTCGTCGAGGTTCTGGGCGATCAAGTCAGCCAGGCCGACAGGAGCTTCATCCTCTGCTCCAAGGCGTGGGGCGCGGGCTCCGATTGTTGTCCCAGCGAGCAACGAAGGCTCAAAGGACATACCGAGGCCGAGGCCGAGTTCGACCAACTTGTCTTTGATCTCGTTGAGTGATTTCTTACCGAAGTTACGGTATTTGAGCATTTCTGCTTCGGACTTCATCGCCAACTGTCCAACCGAAGTAATATTCGCGTTGTTCAGGCAGTTTGCAGCACGAACCGAAAGTTCGATTTCGTTGACCGACATGTTGAGAAGTTTCTTAAGAGCAGCGTTTTCTTCGCTCGATTCAGCAGGTGCCTCTTCGAAGTCCACAGCGTTTTCGTCGTAGTTAACAAAAACGTCAAGGTGATGACGGAGAATAGCGGATGCTTGAAGCAGCGCGTCCTGTGGGGTAATGCGACCGTCTGTCCAGACATCGAGCGTAAGTTTATCGTAGTCGGTGATTTGACCAACACGGGTGCTGTCGACGCTGTATTTAACGCGTGTCACAGGAGAGAAGATGGAATCAATCGCGATCACGCCGATAGGCTGATCCTTGCGCTTGTTTTCGTCGCCGGTGGAGAAACCACGGCCAACACGGACTTCGAATTCACAATCAAACTTCACTTTCTTATCCAGAGTGCAGATGATCTGATCCTTGTTTACTACCGAGTAGATATTATCTTCCAAGATGTCACCAGCGGTGATCACTCCGTCTTTTTCAACGTTGATCGAGAGGATGCGTGATTCCTTTTCGTTGTGGGAGAATTTTACCTTTTTGAGGTTAAGCACAATATCAGTTACGTCTTCGACAACTCCTGGAAGGCTTGAGAATTCGTGTTGCACGCCGGCAATACGAACCGAGGTGATGGATGCACCCTCAAGAGACGAGAGCATAACGCGACGCAGGGAGTTTCCGATTGTGTGACCGTAGCCACGCTCGAAAGGTTCTGCGACGAACTGCGCAAAGGTGTCTGAGGCGGCTTCCTCGTTGCGGATGAGGCGATTAGGTAGCTCGAAGCGAGCAAGTGTTGTAGTAGTTGACATGTGTATCTTTTGTTGCCGGGTTTCCCTCTCGCGATAACGAGTGCTTGCGCACCCAGAGGACCAACGGCGGTTGATTTATATAACTCGCGGGGCGCGAAGAGAATGTTTTGTGAGCTTTGATGCAATGTTTTTTCTCTAAAAATCGTCAAAAACCGACATTTTTAACGATTTGGATTTAATTTGGCTCTTCGATACGGATTTCAAAACCCTAATTACGATCGAAATATAATGCTTTTTAGGTTCCGGCAGCGCGTTTTCGTGCTTCATTCCGAAATGTCTTCAGTCATTCATTGGTTCCGACGTGATCTCAGGATCACTGATAACACTGCCCTCTACCACGCATCCAAAGAGGAATCTGTTATTCCAGTTTATCTCCTGAGCTCTTGGAAGAAGCACCACGCGTGGACCGGCCCCAAACGCCAGCATTTCCTTTGTGGCTGCCTAAAGGCCTTATCGAAGAATCTAGAAACCATTAGCGGTAGACTCATCATACGAGAGGGTTCCGCGCTCAAGGCATTTGAAGAGCTCGTGAATGAAACCGGGGCCAAGGCTATCTACTTCAACCGTGATCCCGATCCGTTTGGCAGAAAGACCGAGGAGAAGCTAGCTGAGCTCTGTGACGAACTCGGTATCGAGTGCCATGGCTTCGACGACACCTCACTACACCTACCAGACGAGGTTCTGACTCAATCAGACAAGCCTTACAAGGTCTATACTCCTTACGCAAATAATTGGCTATCACGCGACAAGCCAGAACCCCTCCCAAAAACAAAACCTCTACATACACCAGAAGGAATTCCATCGATGGATCTTCCTACCGTAGCTCATTGGGATCTCGAAACTCCGGAAGCCGACCTACCCGAGCCCGGAGAGCGTGCCGCTCGCCAGCGCATGAATCACGCAATCTCGGAAATCATAAGAGACTACTCCGAGCAACGCGATCGTCCATCAGTCGATGGCACCTCACGCCTCTCTCAGGATCTACGCTTCGGCTTACTTTCCATCCGCACTCTTTATCAAAAGGTGGATGAAGAATATCGCGAAGCCCGCGGCGGACCACGGCAAGCCATTGAGACTTACATCAAAGAGCTCGCTTGGCGTGAATTCTATTTCGCCATCATCCATCATTTCCCCCACGTGATCGACCACGAGTTCAATCAGGATTGGAAGGGTCTGCCATGGGATGAACCAAACGAGAACTTCGAGAAATGGAAACACGGCAAGACCGGCTTCCCTATCGTAGATGCAGGTATGCGCCAGTTGCGCCAGACAGGCTTCATGCACAACCGCCTGCGCATGATTACTGCAATGTTCCTAACTAAAGATCTACATATCGATTGGAAACTCGGAGAGTCCCATTTCATGCAACATCTCACCGATGGGGAGATCGCTTCCAATAACGGTGGGTGGCAATGGTCGGCAGGCACAGGCGCAGATGCCGCACCCTACTTCCGCATACAAAACCCATGGTCACAAACCAAGAAGCACGATCCCGAAGGCGTTTACATCAAGCGTTGGGTTCCAGAACTCAAAGAAGTCGACCCCAAGAAATTCCAAACTCCTCCCGAAGACGGCACAACACTCGCTGAAGATTACCCGTTTCCGTGTGTGGACCATAAAACTGAACGAGAGAAAACTCTTTCTATTTTTAAAAAACACCGCGGCTAAACCAGTGGTTGCATTCATTCGAAGTTTATTCAATCTCGCGAAGTGTCCGTTGAGGGCATCACTCAATTCTCATGAAAAATAGCACTTCTGAACTCGAGACACTGCGAATTGCAGCGAATAAAAACTTCGTCGGTAAACTTGGAATTTACGCCAAACTCTCTGGGCCAGGCTGGATTCAGGCAGCTGTGACGTTGGGTGGAGGCTCACTTGTGAGCGCTCTTTATCTCGGTGTCATCGGAGGATACCAGTTCATGTGGCTCCAGCCACTCGCGATGTTACTCGGTATCATCATGTTGGGCGCGATTTCCCACGTAACTCTGTCTTCAGAGGAGCGCCCCTTTGTTTCCGTGAAGAAAAATATTTCGCCATCACTTGCATGGGGATGGCTGATTGCCACGGTCATTGCCGACGTTGTCTTCTGCTCAGCTCAATATTCGTTGGGCACCGATGCAGTACAGGGCAATCTCGGCCTCTTCAAAGGAGAAGGTGGAACAGTGTATATCATTACCGGAATTTTCACCGTTATCAGCCTCTCGCTCTTGTGGATGTCTCTCCAAGGTGGCAAGGCTTCGAAAGTCATCGACTATGTCATCAAGGGTCTCGTTGCCGTCGTTGTTCTATCATTCATGGGAGTCGTCATCGTTCTCGCAGCGAACGGCGGTGTCGCATGGGGAGCTTTGCTCAAGGGCATCGTCCCAGATTTCTCCGCACTGTTTCGTCCGACTTCCACGTATGCCGAAGCGATCTCAGCCACAGGTGAAAGCGCTGCTTTCTGGAAAGAATATATCACGTCAAATCAACGCAACGTCATCATCTCTGCGTTTGGAGCCGCAGTTGGCATCAACATGACCTTCTTGCTTCCTTATTCCCTCAAGGCAAAAGGCTGGTCCAAGCCACACCGTGAGCTTTCTCGATTCGATCTCGTCTTGGGTCTTTTCGTGCCGTTCATCATGGCAACGTCATTCCTTGTGATTGCCACTTCCTCACAGTTCCACGCAAACAAAGATGGCATGCATTCACCCGCAGCAGCAGCTTCAGTTCTCGACGCACGCCTTGCCTCAACTGTGGAAGATTACAAAAGCCTGCCAGAAGAACAACAAAGCGAACTGCGCAACGCTCTACCTCAGGCAGAAAAGGATATCTCCGTGATGCTCGCCAAACGCAACGCACGCGACCTTGCAACTTCACTTGAGCCGTTCCTCGGCAAAAATGCTCAGCTTATTTTCGGAATTGGCATCCTCGCAATGGCCATTTCCACCATGATCGTTCACATGATGATGAACGGCTACGCGATTTCGGAAGCTCTCGGAAAACCTGGTAAAAAGGCCTTATTCATGTTCGGGGCAGCCATGCCAGCAGCTGCCGGCTTCTTCTCCCCCATTCTTTGGCAAGGAGATCCGACCATCAAAACAGCCATTGCCGTACCCGCCGGCGTCATGGCTGCAACTCTGCTACCAATCGCTTATCTCGTATTCATCCTGCTAATGAATTCGAAAAAGACCTTGGGATCCGAAATGCCAAAACGCAGGGGCCTTATCAACACCCTTATGATCATCGCGACAACCGTCGCAACCTTCGCTTCAATTTGGAGCCTCCTTGGCAAGCTCGATAGCACGAAAGCCTACGAACAGATCTTCGGCATCGTCGGCCTGATCGGACTCCCGATTCTTTTCTTCATTGGAATCTTGGGCTTCATTAAGAAAAACAGGGCGTTATAACGCACACTGCTCCACCCGTAAAAAACGCGTCGAATTAACCCAATCGGCAAGCTTCAGCGGATTACCGGTTCTTACGGCAAAATCATAAACAAGCTGTGCCCGTTTACCCACTGTGCAAGTCCCACTGGGATCCAGCGCAACTCGTAACGTGGCCCCCAAGAGTCACTGACTGCCAGCTCCTCAGTCTCCTCATTGTAGCCGATGATCATGCAGATGTGATGATTGTCAGGGGTTTTATCTAAGCTTTCAAATTTATCGGACTCTTCTTTGACCGCTTCAGACCAAGCCGCCCAGTCACCGATCTTCTCGCGTTTTTTCGTATTTGAATTCGCAACCTCATTATATTCTTTTAGCGAATACATTGTCCACATGATGGGAATTCCTTGGTCGATATAACGCTTCAAGTAATTCATCGATAAATCACCAGCTTTATCGTCCCGAGTTCTCCGTCCTCGCTGGTAAACCTGCGACTTCACTTCTTCGATCAGGAATTTCGGATGAGTTCCTCCGCCTGCTGCAGTTTGCCCAACCATCGCAAGCAGATACATATCCGCCTCTAAGCCCATGAACCGCATCGCTCTCTCAAAGGTCGCCGGCACACAGTAACCTTTCGGCCCCTGGTTCACCATCGGTATACCGCTGATGAAGACGTCTCCGTTCTCCTTACGAGTGACGGCTGCGGCTAGTCGCTTTTTTACAATGCTGTCGTCGATACGGACCGTCTTGCCCTCATTTTCTGCGAACTCCACCGATGTGACCGACAGCGTCACGAACTCTCCTTCTTCGTGCGCCAAAAGCATGGAGGCTCCATTCCAGTCCCAGCGCCAGACCGTGCGCCTAGCGCCCCCTTCTCCAAAACGCTGTTTCGCCGGCTCACCGAGTGCTTCCGTCAAACACGCAGACACAGCCTCGAAATCTTTCTCCAGCGCTTGTTCCAGATATTCGGTTCCTTTTTCCTTATCCTCACTGATATCGAAGTGATCTTCTCCCATTCCAGCCTTCGAGAAGGAATCTCCCTTATTCGCATACACCACAGAGATTTGTTGCATCATTCCTTGGCGATTTGCGTAAAGCGCGATCGATTGTGGCACCGCTCCAAAGAACCGATAGCTCCCGGCTTCGCCTCCAGATCCAACACGCGAAATCGCGGCATAAAGCCTCCAAGACAACAGGCCATAAACTTTCGATTCAGGACGCAGTTTCAATGCCTCAGCAACCTCTTTCGCCGGCCGATCCAAAAGAGAACCTTTTTGAAATAACTCGTGCCCAGCTGCTCGATTCATTTTCTTCACCTCTTCAAGCTCGCGATTCTCAAGCTCGTCCAGATACTCCAAGTCTTTCTTTGATAACAATTTCTTCTCCAACTCAAAGACAGAGCCGTCACTGCCACGGAGCTTTACCACCTTCTCAGTAATATTGAGCACTCCCGCTCTCAAGGTTCGTCCTTGGGTGTCCGTGAAAGTCCGTTGCTCGGCCGCCACCGCGATACCCGCAACAAACAACAAACCAGCTATGGCAATTTTCCTAAAATACATACTATCGGATTAAACTCTCAACCTCGCCTGTCAAGGAGTGACTTGAATCGAGATCACAGTGTCAGCCGCCGCTTCAGTGGAAATCATGTGACCCAGCAGCATGTTTATCGGTAGCTCCCCCCAAGGGCTGTATGAAAGTAACATACACCGTCGCTTGATCTCCCTCGCTACGCTGCAAGTGACCCTTCGCAAGGAGAAATGAAGAACTCGTGATCACCTGCCGAAATACCGTATAGGTCTTCACCGGTACAAATAGATTCGCGATACCCGTCTCATCTTCCAAGGAAATGAAACAATGACCCTTTGCTGTCCCCGGTCGCTGGCGGCAAATCGCCATGCCCGCCACTTCCACTGGGCAACGATTCGGCAGATTCTGCAGATCCGCCGACTTCAGTATCCGCTTGGTTCCATGAAGCTCGCGCCAGAGCTTCATCGGATGCGACCCGACCGAAGCTCCCTGGGTCTCAAAATCCGCCTCCAAGCGCTCTCCAGCCGTCATCATCGGCAAGACCTGCCCACCACTCCTTTCTGTATTCAACAAGTCATCAAACAGCGGCAACTCCACCTGCCACATCGCCTCGCGCCGGTGGCCGATCTCCGCCAGCCCATTGAGCGCCCCCGCCCGGGCCAATAATCGCCGATCCTTCTTCCCGGGTTTCACTTCAGACAAAAAACCTTCGAGCGAGCGAGCGACAACCCCATTGCTCTGCCACGCGATCACCCTACGCATGACCTGCGCCGAAAGCCCTTTTAGTCGGTTCAACCCCAAGCGCAGCTTCCCATCATCCAGCACCTCGGTCTGCTCCCCACTTTCCAAAACAGACACCGCCAGCACTCGGATACCGTGTCGCTTAGCATCCTGAATCAGGGTATTCACCGAATAAAATCCCATCGGCTGATGGTTCAATAACCCAGTATAAAACTCCGCAGGGAAATGAACCTTCAACCAACAACTCGCATACGCAATCAAGGCGAATGAAATCGCATGACTCTCGGGAAAGCCGTATTGCGCAAACGACCCTATCGACCCAACCACCTTCTCCCTGACCTCGGGAGAGATTCCCTTCTTCACCATTCGCTCACGCAACTTCCCCACCGTTCGCTCCATACGCTCGTCACTACGTTTGAATGCCATCGCCCGCCGTAGTTCATCCGCCTCAGCACCCGTGAAGTCCGCGATTTCCATGGCCATGCGCAGCACCTGTTCCTGAAATAACGGCACGCCCAAAGTCCGTTCCAAAATCCCTTCAAAGCACGGATCTATATAATCCACTTTCTCATGCCCGTTGCGCCGGTTCAGATACGGATGCACCAGATCACCGACAATCGGCCCCGGCCGGATGATCGCCACCTGTACCGCCACATCGTAAAAACATTTTGGCCGCATGATGGGTAACGTCGCCATCTGCGCGCGGCTCTCCACTTGAAACGTTCCCACCGTATCCGCGCGGCACATCAGCTCGAACACCGCCTTGTCATCCATCGGAATCTTCGCCAGATCTACCGGTTCCCCACGCCGTGACCGTATCTCCAACGCATGTTCCATCGCCGCAAGCATACCCAACCCGAGCAAATCGATTTTCACAATACCCATGTCCTCGCAATCATCCTTATCCCACTGCACCACCGTCCGCCCCGGCATGCTCGCCGGCTGCAGCGGCACCACGGAATCCAAACCATGATCACAAACGATCATCCCACCAGAGTGCTGACCCAGATGTCGCGGCATACCCCGCACCGCGTGATACAAGTGCGACAACGCGCCAAACCGCGGATGACTCTCCGGGACAATACCTTCGAGAATTTTCCGAAACTCTTCCTGTGGAGATTCCGCACCATTCGCATCCCGGCTCCAGCCGCGTATCCGCTCTGAAAACCGATCCGCCACACTCACCGGAAAACCCAGCACCTTGCTCATCTCCCGGAACGCGGATTTCCCCCGGTATGTGATCACGTTAGCCGTCATCGCAGCACCGCGCTCACCGTATTTCCGGAACACATGCTGAATAACCTCCTCGCGGCGTTCACCCGATGGGAAATCGATATCAATGTCCGGCCAGCTCTTGCGGTTCTCGGAAAGAAAGCGCTCAAATAAAAGCCCACCACCCACCGGGTCCACAGCCGTAATTCCCAAGCAGTAACACACCGCCGAATTCGCCCCACTGCCACGTCCCTGGCACAGGATCCCCCGCCCCTTCGCAAATTCGATCAAATCGTAAACGATCAGAAAATACCCTTGGAAACCCAGCCGTGAAATCATCGCCAGCTCATGCTCCAGCTGCGCCTTCACCTTGCTACTACAAACCCCGTATCGGCGCATCGCACCCGCATAACAAAACCGCCGCAACAACGTCGCCTGCTCACCAAGCGAAAGCGGATTCCCCCGCTCGTCCGGAAAATCCGGAAAGCGGTAATTCAAATTCTCCAAGGTGAACTCCACCCGGTCCCGCAAGCGAAGCGTGTTACTCACCGCCTCGGGCAAATCACGAAACAGCGCTACCATCTGCCGCGGCGTTTTCAAATACCTCTCGCCGTTCGGTGCCAGCAACCTCCCCGCCCCGTCCAGGGGTACATGATGGCGCAGACACGCAAACGCATCCGCCAGCCTCCTCCCTCCGCGCTCTGCATGCAGCGGCGCGTTCACCGCCAAAAGCGGTAAGCGCAGATGC
>Ga0307933_1002244_pt1 | contig 13431 bp, 11 predicted proteins | sample OrgLakmetageno88_FD_201811 | JGI IMG/M metagenome (GOLD analysis project Ga0307933, IMG submission 201811) | Saline water microbial communities from Organic Lake, Antarctica - #88 | ecosystem: Environmental > Aquatic > Non-marine Saline and Alkaline > Saline | place: Antarctica: Organic Lake...
ACACGCAGGAGTATTTGCTAATGCTGATGAGCCTGAAAAACTAGAAAGACTTTGCCGCTACATCAGCCGCCCAGCTATCAGTGAGCAGCGCTTAAGCATGACGCAACATGGAAAAGTGCGCTATGAATTAAAAACACCCTATCATGATGGGACAACCCATGTTTTCTTCGATCCGGTTGACTTTATTGGCAAATTAGCGGCCCTCATCCCTCCGCCTAGACTCAACCTCACCCGATTTTTTGGCGTACATGTGCCCGCTCTTTGGGTATTTGCGCCAAACAGCAACCTGCGAGCACAAGTTACTGCCTCACAACGAGGAAAGAATAGCCCTAGGCTTGCCATTGAAGATGATAACCAGTCTGATAACTAGCGGGTAATCTGCCTTACCGTGCAAGGGCGATGTCATGGCTAGCAGGGACTGCACAGAGGTTAAAACGTGTTTTCAACATTGATATTACCGAATGCGAAAAATGTCAAAAGCACAATGTCACCATAATTGCCTGCATTATAGATACACGCGTTATTCAAAAAATACTGGCGCATTTAAACAAGAAGTATCCGAATTCAACACCTGCAACTCTATTGCCGCCTTTGCGTGCACCACCTGACGAAAAGTCTGCAAACGACTTCAACGTTCAACGCGATTTCAATTTCGGGGCATAGCGAAACACCGATACCAGCAAAATCAGTTTTTCAGGGTAGGACTCGTTGTGCGCCACTTTTAAGGTTTCAGTTCCAAAGGACTGTTCACATTAGACACTAGCTGACGCAAGTTTATCAAATATCACCACAAACACCTTTTTAAATAAATCAAACTATACCAAAAGACTGCTGTAACGTGGGGTAGCATGTAGCGTTAATTCGTCTTATGCTCAAACCGCTTAGCGCTAATAGGAATAAACTTGATGTTAATACAGCGCGAAGCTTGTGATTCATGAGTACCTCAGTTTTATTTTGCATACTTAGGATTCGTAAAATAGACTATCTGATTGGTTTAAGCAATCATTTACGCAATGGTTTAAGAGCGCTGACAGCTTGATGAAAGTAAGAAGATACCAAAATAGTTTGGCAAAATAATGATGGGTTTATGTAAAGCGAAAGTAAGATTATTACCGACGAATAACTGCGTCATTAAATTGTTCTATTGGCACTGGCTTGCCAAATAAATAGCCCTGAAATTGATAACAGCCTAAGAGTTTAAGTGCCGCTAGTTGGCTTTCAGTTTCAATGCCCTCGGCCATTATCTCCAAGCCAAGCGTATTGGCTAAAGCGATAATCATCTTGGCAATTGCTTCATCGTTAGGATCCGTCAAAATATCGCGCACAAAACTTCGGTCAATCTTCAACTGATTTAGAGGTAATCGCTTTAAATAAGAGAGGGAAGAGTATCCCGTACCAAAATCATCTAAGGCAAACCGTATTCCTATGGCCGCAAGTTGCTCGATTTTTTTCTATCACATCATTGATGTCGGTAATTAACATGCTTTCGGTTATCTCTAGCTTCAGCGTGTTGGGGTTTGCGCCTGTTTGCTTGAGTACCTCAACTACATTAGCCACAAAATTAGGCTGCCTTACTTGACTTGCACTAATATTCACCGACAATGTGAGTTTTGATGTCGGTGTTTGTTGCTGCCAAAGTGAGAGTTGATTGCAAGCAGTCAGTAATACCCAATCACCAATAGCCAAAATTAAATCGCTTTGTTCGGCAAAACTAATAAATTCATTTGGCCCTATCAATCCGCGCTCAGGATGACGCCAGCGGACAAGGGCCTCTGCACCTAATGCATGGCCAAGATGATCAATCTGTAAGCGTAGAGCTGAGGCTTTCAATACCAATGGACTGGTAATGTAAGGCATTAAAGGCCACCGTTTTCACAAATATCACCAAAACCTCCCTTTAGTAAACACAAAACCATCCTGAAAGACATCTGTAATGAGGTAGGTGTATAGCGTTTATTTATCTTATCCTCCCTCTGTAACAGTCTTATCTAAATATACGTTCACTCTGACTTTTTCTTTGGCAGTACCCACAACCTATCTCTACACAAATTATCAACCAAGGCTAGGCTCAAAACCTTAACCCGCTGCATGAGCATCAATAAGTATAAGGCCATGGTCAGTGAATACATGGTTCAGCAAGCGGTGGCGCTCGGCTTAGGTACAAGGTTTTATAAACCGCCGACATTGTTGCTGCTGGCACCAATATCAGCCCCTAGATGTTTTGTATCTTGTGCAATGGTTGCCAAGGTTTGCGAGGCCACGCTAAACAACAAATTGTACACATCGGCTTTATTATACAAAGCCAATTGAGCAACTTCTGCGGGCAGAGTAAACCCCATTAAAATAGACTCCCAATAATACAAGAGTTGTAGGCAATTGTATCGGTTTCACATTGCGAGCAATGCAACTGATGGGCACCTAATTGCACAGTGCGGCAACGCGTTTGAAATGAGGTGTGATTTCCCGATTATTAGCACTTTGCAATTTGTTAAAAAGTGTAAGCCGCCGCCAACCAAACCCTTGAATTGTCTTTAAACTGACCAAATTGGCTGTTTACATCCCCAAATAACCAATCAATACCAATGCGAAGCTTGATTTGGTCAGTATATTCATATGCTAGCTCGGGACGCAAAACGCCGTCTCGCTGATTGAGCGTGCCAAGGAGCTCGCTCTTAAATAATAATCGACCATTTAAGAATAGCCGCTGCGCGCGCACAGTCAAAATAGTGTCAGTAGCAGGGCGCACCAAAGCAGAATGTTGAGCCTGAACTTTATCTAATGAAAGGTAATCAAGTGCAAGCTGCATATTTAAAAACCATTGCTTTGGCGCATTCCAATCCAGCCCAACACCCACCAAAAGACGCTGTGCTTGCGCGGATTGTAGTGGAGTATCACTTATAACATTGACATGCTGATCGGGGATGTATGCTACTTCTGCGCGTAATACTGTTTCGCCTAAGGTAACATCGTATGTTGCGCCATAAAGTGACCTGCGCCGGTGCACCAACTCGACCGCAATTGATTGATTAGTCGATGCGCGGTTTAACAAAGTCAGTACAGGGTCAGTATCAGGTCCTCGAAAGCTCAAAAGTGATAAATCACCTTGCCCTAGTGGATAAGACACACGCAGTCCGATAGTAGACTGCTTGAGACCGTTACTGCGGTTTTGAGTAGAAATAGCAACCGGCGTATTAGTGACATCTAAACCACCGGTGAAACGCGTTGAGGTAGTAAAAAAAAGAGCGTCAGCCTCAGCTTGTTGTGACACTGTGCCGTCAAACGCTACCGAGGCATCGAGCTTAAAATTGCCTAGTTGGTTACGCCAGCGAGCGCCCCATCTAGCAATGCGGTCTGGCTTAACATCAGTAAATACAAAGTCACGGCGGCGCACCGGATCAAACCTATCCGTTATTTGAATGCCGTCGAGCACACCCCACGGCGTAATCTGCTTACCGACCGTTAAACTGTGTGCTCGATTGCGCCATTGGATAAATGCGCGATCTATTTCAATTCGGGCTTTATCATTATCGATTAAAGGCCGACTGAGGGAAGAATAGCCGCTTGTTGTCCCTAAGCCTGCATCATCGTTAGCGACTTCGGCTCTTGCTTCAAACTGAGCGCTCCAGTAACGGTTTAGACGTAAGCGGGTTTGTGAACTTATACTGAATCGTGATAATTCCATGTCAGTATTGTTAAGATTCACAGCCATTCTGTAGTCAAGGTTAACCACGGTTGAAGATGTTTGCACAGCGCAGGCGGCATTCACATAGCTCAAATATAGTATCAGCAGCGCACATGTATTGATGACGTTATACTTCGATATTATTGACCACATTTTTATTCGCCTCCTTGTTTGAACAAAGAGACTGGGGCGCCATAGGGCAATTCATCTGGTTTAAGTAAATACAACGGTAACTCAGGTACGTACTGCATGCCCGTGATTAAAATGTCAGTTTGATGTGATAGCTGTGAATTTAACACTGAGAAATGTGTCGCTATCCACGTATCAGCAATCATGTCGAGGGTTAAAATTGATATTTCTTTTAACGGTGAGTTATCCGTGTCGGTATATTTTATGTTAACTGGAAACCATGTTTTAGGGTCAATAACGGCAATAAAACTTGCATACCCAATCTCATGTTTAATCACCTCGTTTTTAGCCGTCCCATGGAGTACATAAAAGCTTTTTCCCTCTTTGATGGTGGGCTCGCCTAAACTAAAATCCCAGTCCTGCAATGCAAACGTAAAGTTGTCTTTAATATCACCGTAGCTCAAATCGGTACCCATAAAATAATCACCGCGACTAGAAGAAGGTAGCTTACGTACCCTTTCAGTTGCCGGTAAGTAAAGCCAGTTTTGGTCCGTGCTGTCGGTGTTATCGTGACTCAGAAAGCTAGTGTCTCTGAGGCCGGCTGGCTCAGTAAAATAAATTCCAATTTTAGTTTGCTTAGGCGCCTGAGCATGCACAACTATGGCAGAACGTTTGCGCTCGCCACCCGTATTATTGCGCATAGTAAAATGCATATAACCGACTCTGGCGTCATTCGCCTGTCGACTTGCCACTTTCTGTGCAAGCTCCAAAGCGTTTAAGTTACTTTCAGCCTGTGCATCTTTTGTAAGCGAAACAACAAGGCACAAAAATGAGATACCTATAATCAAGTGAATGCGTTTCATTAGTAAGTCCCCTTTACGTTAATCAATTGTGGCTGTGTTCTAAACAACGAGTAAAGTGCAGGTATAAGGATGATCGCCCCCACCAAACTGCCAATTGCAGCAAAGCCAACCAAAGCTCCAAACCACTGCAAGGGTGGGGCCGAACTTAAGCAGACAACAAACAAGGCAAGTGCAAGCGCGACCGCTGAGAACAGGCAGGCTCTTGCGATAATCAAATAATTACCGACAAATGCTTCCTTGGTGCTCGCTCCTCGCCTTCTTGCCTGACCTACCCCCCAAATAAGATGAATAGCAAAATCTACCCCTAACCCGGTTGAAATAGCCGCGGTCATCGAGGTAGCGGGTGCAATATCAATATTAAGCGCACCCATTGCTGCATAGGTGAATAAGACCCCAGTCGCAATCGGCACTAAGCTTAAAAGTGCCTTCCCAAATGACCTGAATACCAATAAAGACGAAGTAAACACAAACAAAATAGCCAGTCCAAGACCTCTGAAATGCGACTCAGCTAGCAAAGACATCCAGCCAACATTGACCGCGACCCTGCCACTCACACTGGCTTCTAAGCCTGTTTCAAGCGACCATTTACGCGTAATTTCATCAAAGTAATGAACGGTATCTTTAACCTCACTAAAGCGATCGCTGGTAAGTTGACTGCGGATAAGGGCATGCTGATAGTTAAAATCTATTTCTTCACTAAAGTCGCCCGGGTCGCCCGATGATTCATACAAAAACATATATTGTGCGGGCGCATTTTGTGCGCTTGGAAAGCTTCCATTTGGTGCGCCAGTTAGCACACTATGCATGAGGCTCATATATTCAGCGACCGATGTCGTCTTAGCCACAAACGGCTGTTGGCTTAGTCTTTTTTGTAAATCGTCAATTGCTTGCATCGCCTCTGGGGTCATTAAGTCCCCGGGCTGCTGTGCCGAAACCACAACATCTAAGAAATTAAGACCTGATAAACGCTCATTCAGGGTCACGTCAGCAATTTTGACTTGTTCATTGCTCTGAAAATAACTTTGTCGTTGATAGTCAAACGTAGCCTGTAGCGCCAAGTAACCCATCACGACGATCAACAGTGCAGCTACACCCAAAGTCAGAACGGGTTTATTAAATGCCTGTACAGTAATGGTTTTAATGCACTTATCAACAAATGTGAACTCAGTCACGCCCTCTTTAGGCAGTGAATTCAAATTGGTCAAAATAATAATTGCCGGTAAAGCAGTCAAACTGAGCACCCACGCCATCAATGCACCAATCGCAGCAAACCAAGCAAACTCAGCGATAGGCTGCATGGTCGAGCCAAGAGCTAGGCCTGTAAAGCCAGCAACCGTTGTAATGGTGGTCAATGTGATGGGTAAATAGGTGTGATTAAGTGCGTCTAGCAGGTTTTGCTGGCGCGATTGGTCCGTTTGCGTGCGGCATTTGTGTAAAAAAATAGTCGATATATGTAGGCTATCAGCAATCGCAATAGCCATTATTATAACCGGTAGAGCCGTGGTGATTAAGTAGTACTCAGCGCCTAACCATCCCATGATACCAATGGTTATAGCCGCCGCGCTAGCGATGATATATAAAGGGCCAATCAGTCCTCGCAGATTACGCAGAGCAGCCCATACGATAAGCAGCGCGACAACAATTGCCACAGGTATAAATATAGCGGTATCTTGGGTCACCATTAAGGCCAATCGCCCGTTCATTGAGGCCACGCCTGTAACATGGACGGCCAAAGAGGGGCGCGACTCGGCATTTGCGATAGCCAACACTTCTCGATAAGTCTGTGTGGCGTGGTTAGCATCATATACCGGCACAATAAGGGTCAGCGTATCACCATTTTGTGAGGCTAAAAGTCCTTTCATCATGCTCATACTGTTTACGCGGTCAAAGGCTTGCGTTGCCACTTGCATCGACACGGGCCCATCAGGAACAATGCGCTGCACAATCAAGTCGCCGTTATCTCCGCGAATAGCGCTTTCATTCAAAATACTAATAAAGTTTTGTTTTTTAACATTAGAGAGCGTTCTGATTTGCTGCTCAATACGGCGCAAGGTTTCTATATTTGCCGGTGTGAACGCGGACGTGTTTTTTGGCGCCACTAAGCCCACCACAATTGGGTCTTCTAAGCCAAAAATGTCAGCAGCGCGATCCCTAGCTATCGCTGCCGGATGGTCTTGGGGAACAAATGCATCAACCGACGATTCTTTGTGCACCTTGGTGACGCCAAAGCCCATGCTCAATACCACTAACAAAGACAGTAAAATAACTTTTTTAGGTTGCGCGATAACCCAGTTAAAGTAGCGAGTTTTATAAGCGTGTAGATTTATAATCTTGTCCATAATTTTATTCTCTAATCTTGATGGGAAAGTTAACTGGCTGCAAGCCGACGCTTTATTCTATGGGCGTTATATTAGTAAGCGTTTAAGGCCAGCAAAAACGACATAGCGCAGACGATTTTTTTATCGTATGTAGCAGTGAGGCTGATTAAGGCGTTAACATGTAGTTGGTCACCTGACGAATAACTAAAGGGTCGTTTAAGATTTTTCTATGTCCGAGGCGTTGCGTTTTAATAAAGCGTGAGCCATTCCAAGCGCTTGCAAGACGATCAGCCACATCGATGGGGATCAAGCGATCGTGCTCATCGTGAATGAGCAAACCCGGTACAGAAACGTCTTGAATTAACTGGGTAATATCGGTGCGTTTGGCTTCTAGCGCATAATGCTGCTTTAATCGCATTGAGAGTTTATCCATCATATGTTCAGACAAACCGGTTACCGTGTTGAAAACCTGTAGATGGCTATCGAGTGACTTCATTGGCGAAATTAAGCAGAGCTTTTTTGGCAATAAATGTTGCTTCTCGCGCATCAGTAGCACGGTAGCGGTGCCACCAAATGAATGGGCTAAAATACCAAATGCTTTGCCATATATCGACATCACATATTCTAAGGTCGCCGAAAAATCGAGTAGATGCGTGGGCTGGCTGGTCGACAGCCCGTGCGCAGGCATGTCGAAGGCGATTACCCGATAGCCTTTGTTTACGAGTGGCGCAATAAAACCCTTCATCCTGCTCGAATTACTTTCCCATCCATGCACAAGATAGATGATCTCATCGCCACTACCCCAACTATGTGTCACGATGTGGCCATATCGATAAGGCAAGCTCACCGACTCGATTTGCCCAGGGAGCTCCAGTAGTGCGTATGGCCTATGTTTGCGCGTATTCGTAAAATGATAAAGAGCGACCTTAAGCCCTATCGAAGGCAGGGCAGTGCAGCAAAGCTTAAGCGCAAGGCGTTGTATCTTTTGTGATGCGTTTAATGCAAAGGCTTTATCTTGCGTGATGTTTGTAAGTTGGTGAGCATGCGCCATTGTTTTATCCTCTAATAATAATGAAAGTTACACAGCGCTCGTTTCATCTTAATAGGCTCTATTTCATTTTCACGAATAAACCCTTTTTCATAAGCGCTATATATTTAAGCGCTAAACATTGACAAAACCGACAAAGTTTTTTCATGTGGATATAAGGCAATCATTTTTGTGGCCCTAGGCTTGTAAAAATAAGGTGATAAAAAACGGCCAGAGACAGTGCACGGTCACTTAATTGCAAGCGCGTAGAAAAATATTATTTGCCATAATTAAGAAATTAACTGTATAGTAAATAAACGGTCTGCTGTTTTTTTCAGCGATAAACAATGAAGCATCCAGTGGCGGTACCTGAATGCTAAACGACATTTTCCAGCCAGGTTTCTAGCCATGAATGAAGCAACTTGCAAAGACAATATCACTGAATTACTAGGCCAATGGCAAGACGGCGATGATGTCGCCTTAGCCAACCTTAGTAATATTGTTTATGGTGAGTTACAGCGGCGCGCAAAAATTTACATGCATAATGAACGCCGCGGTCATACCCTAGAAACCGCTGCACTGGTAAATGAAGTGTTTTTGAACTTGTTTGACGCAGACGTCAATTTTGCTGACCGCCAGCATTTTTTTGCGCTAGCGAGCCGCACGATGCGCAGGATACTCGTTGACCACGCGCGTAATATCAGCTGCAAAAAACGGGGCGCTAATGCCCTAAAGATTACGCTCAACACTAATCTTATCGATAGCGAGCAAAACGTGTCGCAGTTTCTATTGCTCAATCAAGCATTAGAGGGCTTGATTGAGTTAGATGATCGCAAAGCTAAAATACTTGAGCTAGAGACATTCGCAGGCTTAAATGCAAATGACATTGCTGGCTTATTCGCGGTATCGGTGAGAACCATCGAACGAGAGCTTAAGTTTTCGAAGGCGTGGATTTTTAATGAATTAGCATAAACAATTGGATATTTTTGTAAATCAAGATACTCAATAACCCATACCAGCAACTGTTCAAATTTAACATCTTAGAACCAACTAGTTTTTAGCATGTTAAAGCATTGGACCTTTGTAGCAATGAGCCTTAGTGTAAGTAAACTGATGATTGATAATAATTTTTCCATAATAGAGAAGTACTTTCATAAAGCATTAGCGCTACCCTTAGACGCCAGGTTTGAGTTCATTACACAAAGCCTGCCTGATCAGCCCGAGATCCAAAAAGCGGTTATCAGCCTTTTGCAGCATACTCAGGAAACTCAGTTGCTTAAGCAAATTGCTGGAAAAGCAACTCATAGTGTGTTCGACGACCAACAAGACTTAAGCGGCACAATGGCAGGTGCCTATAAGCTTATTCAGTACATTGAAACCGGCGGAATGGGTGCGGTATACATTGCCGAAAGAGCCGATAAACAATATGAAAAAAAGGTCGCCGTTAAGCTGATAAAGTCAATAAATACTAGTGATTATTTATTGACTCGCTTTATGGAAGAGCGGCAAATCTTAGCGAATCTAGAACACCACAACATAACACGCTTAGCTGACGGTGGAACTACCGACGCGGGTGTTCCGTTTTTAGTTATGGAATATGTCGAAGGTATTCCGATAGACCAATATTGTGAACAAAATCAACTTACTTTAAAACAAAGTCTGAGGCTTTTTATTAAAGTGTGTGAAGCGATTCAATATGCCCATCAAAACTTAGTGGTGCATTGTGACATCAAGCCTGAAAACATATTGGTAAACCAAGACGGCGAGCCCAAAGTGATGGACTTTGGCATTTCACATCTGTTAAACAAAACAGAGTTAGATACCGATACCCCCAGAATGCTGACCATACAGTATGCCAGCCCTGAGCAAATATCAGGCGGCATTATTAGCGTATCTTCTGATATCTATGCCCTAGGTGCGGTGCTATATAAAATGCTCAGTGGCGCAGGTACCTTTCCAGCAAGTATCAGCAATAAAGATCAAGTACTCGATTACATCCACTCTCAAAAAGTAGTGGCGCTAAGTGAGCAGGTCAGTCATCGAGAACTTGCTTATTACAAAAATATGGCAAACGTAATCGGTTTAGACTTAGATGCAATTGTTGCAAAAGCCCTACAAGCTAAGAGTAGCGATAGATACAGTTCGGCCTCCGATTTTGCGGAAGATATTACACGTTTATTAACACAAAAACCGGTGCAAGCGCGCCCTGCAAATTGGCCCCATCGTAGCTATTTATTTGTTCGCCGAAATGCACTGTCGGTCACTTTAGGCGCAGTGCTCGGGGTTTCGGTGCTAAGCGCTAGCGCAACTATTTGGTATCAGTCTACTCAAGTCGAACTGCAGCGCGACATTGCCCAGCAAGAGCGAGATAGCGCACAAACAGAGCAGAAAAAGGCACAAGCCGTCACTAATTTTATCATTGATATGTTTAAGAGTATCGATCCTGATAAGGCACAGGGAAATGAAGTGACTGTATACGATGTGTTGCAGTCGGCCATTGAAAAACTTAAGGACCCTGAGCAATCGACACTGACCGAACAACCAATGGTTATTGCAAAAATACGCCACACCATTGGCGATATGTTCATGCGCATTGGTAAAATGCCTGAGGCAATTGAGCAGTTGGAACTCGCCGACCGCTTGCACCAAGCGAATACTGGAGAAGATATTGGGGCGCACATCTCGACACTAAATGCCTTAAGTAATGCATATAGCCGAGTTGACCGTCACAGCGACAGAGGCCCAATATTAGAAGCTATCGCTGAGCGTGCCTATGAACTTTATGGCAAAGAGCACATTCGTACCATCGGTTATGCTCTGAACTTAGGAGGCTATTATAATGATACCGGCCAACACCAAAGAGCAATCGATACGCATCTACTGGTACTGGAGGACGCTAAACGGTATTTAGGAGAACAAAGCTATGTAACCGTGCTCGCTTTAGCAAGCTTAGGCAATAACTACTTGCAATATGGTGATACAGAGTCCGCATTAAGTTACTTCCTTGAAGCACTCGCTCTGGCAAAAGAGGCGCTAGGCGACAAACATACATTAGTGATTTATATATTGGAAAGGCTTGTCACTATTTATATCAATGAAGATGCGTATGAGCTCAGTAAGCCCTTTGCAGAAGAGTTGTTTGCGCTTACTGACACCTTGCTTGGTCAGAATCACCAAGACACACATAGAGCTCAATACCTATATGCTAAGCTTTTGAGCGCTGAGCAACGCTACACTGAATGCTTAGAAATACTGAACAAATCTTTGCAGACGCTGCCCGCACTTATTGGTGAAGACCACATTAACGTTATCAATACAAAATCATTCAAAGCGGAAACCTTATTAAAACTATCATTACACCAAGAGGCAATTGCGCTCTCCCTCGAAGTCATTGAAAAAATGACAGAAAAGTACGGAGCAGATAATGACGAAACGCTTTTTGAACACCATAAGTTAGCTTCAGTTTATAAAGCGTCAGGGGACTTGACCAAGGCTCATGAAGTTCTCCGTCTGGTGCTGCCAAAATGGCAGGGCTTTACGGCGAATACACCATCTGACATAGAGTCAAAAGCTCGCTCACTTTATTATTTACATATGGAGCTTTTTGCGTTTGAATTAACAAACAATCAAGCTTTGACCGCCATCTCTTCGCTTCAAAAAGCGATAGAAGTTGCGAGAAAGAATCCTGAGCAAAACTACCCAAGTCTAGCGGCAAATATTCGACAACTCATATCACTTATTGAAGAACACATGCCCACGATCAGTACACAGGACTATGTCGACTATTTACAAGCCGTTGAATTAAAAGCGACATAGCATCCTATATCACAAATAAAAATTTAACTTTACAAACTATAGCACCTTGTGGCCGGCAACCCCTAGTGTCTGACTCGCTGCTCCTGCGTGCCTGATACTTCAACAATCCACTTTAAACCATTGATCTAATCAAATTTAGAAAAAACGTAACAGACACCAAAGGGCGGTATCAGTCACCGGAGGTGAATAGCCTGAAAGCGCTCACCGCCTAGACCCGAGTCTAATATCACGGGCGTTACGCCTTTGTTTTTAAATTCATCTGCTCGCGCCATGCTACGAAGTCCTGCAAACACATTGATATTGTCGCGGTTGCTAAGTTGGTTAATAACTTCACTACCGACTTTACCTGTAGTGGCAATAAGAAGAACGTTATGAGTTACCCTGTTGATTTTGTTGCACTTTATGTAGCGCCTTGGCTACCTGATTCACCGCTGCTAAAGAAGATTTCAACGCTATTGGCTGCTGGAGAATTAACGACCGCAGGGAGGTTAACAAAGATGGGTAATGCCGCTGGCTCACTTTGCTGACACCACTTATTAAATTGGCCGCCACTTAGATTTAATGCCTTTGTAATTTTGCTTGCTGGGTAATACTTCTTGAGCGCTACTGCTTGCTCCCGCAGTTCGGAGGGCGGGGAGGACGAGAGTCTTTCCCGACCCCTATCTTAGTGCGTTAGCGGAAATGTTAAGTTAGACATTTTACTGAAATATTTAAGATGGCGCATAGTAATATTAATTGTCATAAATAAGAAAGGGTTTTAATAATCTACTTTCAAGTGGTTCAAAGCCTGTTGCATAGAACCGACATAGCGACTACTCTCAATTTACAACCCTCATCTCTTGGAGAAGGAACTTGCATAAAATGACCTTATTTATTCTTTCGCTTGGAGTATAAGTGGAATTAAAGCTATATGCTACCCTTCGTTACAGCTGGCTTTTTGAAGTGGCGATATGGAAAACAGCTACCTCAATTTGCCGGTAGATGACGAAGATAGTTTACTCCAGTTGCAGGGTGCATCTGTTAGCTACCGCATTGCTATGGGGCCACAACAAGGGCAGAAGGTGTTTACCTTGCAAACGTTGCCTGCAAGCACAGAAGGCGAGTATGGACAGTTAGCCAACACCTAGGGTTTCTCCTTACACGCAGGAGTATTTGCTAATGCTGATGAGCCTGAAAAACTAAAAAGACTTTGCCGCTACATCAGCCGCCCAGCTATCAGTGAGCAGCGCTTAAGCATGACGCAACATGGAAAAGTGCGCTATGAATTAAAAACACCCTATCATGATGGGACAACCCATGTTTTCTTCGATCCGGTTGACTTTATTGGCAAATTAGCGGCCTTCATCCCTCCGCCTAGACTCAACCTCACCCGATTTTTTGGCGTACATGTGCCCGTTCTTTGGGTATTTGCGCAAAACAGCAACCTGCGAGCACAAGTGACGCCATCACAACGAGGAAAAAACAGCCCTAAACTTGCCGGGAAAGAAGAAGATAACCAGTCTGACAAGCCTTATCATGCAAGGAGTATGAGTTGGTCACAGCGCCTGAAACGAGTATTCAATATTGATATTACCGAATGTGAAAAATGTCAAAAAC
>Ga0307933_1002253_pt1 | contig 13413 bp, 10 predicted proteins | sample OrgLakmetageno88_FD_201811 | JGI IMG/M metagenome (GOLD analysis project Ga0307933, IMG submission 201811) | Saline water microbial communities from Organic Lake, Antarctica - #88 | ecosystem: Environmental > Aquatic > Non-marine Saline and Alkaline > Saline | place: Antarctica: Organic Lake...
TTCTTCCACCAAAATGTCTCGTTCGTTATCGCGAGTCTCCCATGGCAGCATTCCAGCTAGCATATCCCGCACAGCTTCCTTGCGTCGCTCTTCTTCATCAATCTTTCGTCGGGTGGCTGTGAGTTCGGGCGTTGTCAGCGTTAGCTTATGGAGCATCGCGTTGTTGTCAATCTTGGAAAATTCCAATTTCTCGATATTCTCCATGGTTTTTCCTACTGCGTTCTGCACCTGCGATGTCAGGCCCTGAATTGACTCCATGTTGAACCACGATGACATGATGGGAATGGTGCTTTGCTGTGAGGGAGTAGTGGCGTCGAGCGATCCGGTTGTGATGCGTGTGATGTCTACGGTCATCGTTGTCGATAGCGTGTCGAGTGTCGAGCTACCGTATCGTTCTCTTTGAGAATTTCTGTCTTTTCCGGGTTCTCAAGGCACATAGTCTAATAAGTAATAAGCCCCCTGGCCCTGGTCTCTACTAGCACATCGCGAAGGCTAAGTCCTCACTTAGCCCGTTTCGCCGCCATCCCCTTCATGATGCTAACGAAAAAGTCTCCAGTACTGCCAGAGTAATGAACCAAATCAAATCAAAATCTATCCTATGCAAGTCTATCATTCTGGCCCCGACGATCGACCCCAAAAGAGCTCTTGGACTTTTGCCGAGTTACGAAACCCGGGACGCGTTGCAAAGGTCAAGACAGCCACCAATCGACTGCGTGAGCCTTCCACTTTCGTGACGCGATGGAGCGATCTGGATCCCGAAAATATAGACAGCGTTCCGGCTCGAAAGTCGAGCGTGCGGAGTTTCGGTGGTGGCTGCGCCTGCTGGCGAGTAGTAGGCAGCAGTTCGGCAAAGTCAACATTGCTCTTGGTATCGTGTGCTCGAATAGTGGCTGCGACTTGAGACAGTGTCAAGTCAGTAGAGGTATCCCGTAAGGGGTCCGTGTATTGAAACAAGCCCGTATCGGGGCGTTCGGCTTCTTGCAGCATGAGTGTAGTCGAGAACTCGGATTCATCAAAGTGAAACGAGTGGTGATACATCGGTCGAAAGACGTTGATTGAACAGCAGCCGATAGGATCCTCGGATAAGTAAAGTTGTTTCTGCACGATGGACGATACCAGTTGCAACATTGTCGGGTTCTTGTAAAGCTCTGCGAGCTTGGATCCTTGGGTAAGCTCGTCGAAAGCAACAGATGCCACTTGGGTTCTCATCTCGTGGTTGTACACGGAATTATCCAAGTAGGACGCATCAGGCGGCGCCAAGTAAGCTGTATGGGTATCGTCAGTGGTAAAGGCGCTGTCTTCCTGGGCCGTGGCGTCTTTCACGCATTCTTCCAAAGCTTTTTCCGTGAGAAAGTTGGGAAAGGTCACTGCTCCTGTGTTATGGAACTGTTTTCTGGCATTGTCGATTGCCTCCGCCGCTTTGGGGGACGTGAGATCGTTCAGCCATGGATACTTGTCGGTGTTCATTGCGTTGTTACACAGCAGCGGTGAAGGGGGGAAAGAACGACGGCTCTTCGGTGTACCTTTTTCGTCATGGTGGTACGTAGTCTACTGTAAAGCGCAATAACGGAAACACCGTCACTGTCACACTTTCTGATGTGACTCGGATTTCCACGTCAGTTTTCGCCTTCGCCTAAGATGCAATTCGAATGTATGTGGACGACAGACGACAATCGACAATGATGGTGACGATTGTCGTACTAAACTTCAGTAAAACAGCAGCGTTTCCTGGACGAACATTCATCAGTCAATAGACAGTAGAATCCAGTTTAGCCGAGAGGTCCACTCTTCTGGTGAGAGACGTTCATGCCTTTGCCCAGAGCACATCGGTTTCTGGTTTCTGTTATCCTTGCCTTGTATCTCGTACAGGTGGCCTCTGCCTTCTGTCCCAATAGAGACCAGCTATCAACCATGAGTGATCTAACCAAAAGAAAACCAAACCGTCGATCCCAACGTATCCAAAAGATTGCGCGGAGGTCTTCGTCTCTGGGTGAAGAATCGGACACGAATCGTTTCCACGCCAACGACAAGGACCAAAAGTACCCTTCGACCAAGCCTCTCTTGACGTTTGGCGTGATTGCAGATATTCAGTACGCTCCCATTCCTGATGGTTATTCATACACGGGAAACCCTCGATACTATCGACACGCTCTGGACGTTGCCAGCCATGCAGCCAAACATTTCGAGCAAGAAAAGGTCAGTCTCGTCCTGAATCTGGGAGATATTGTGGACGGCAAATGCCAATCCATTGCCAAACACGGTGGCGAGCCTCTACCAGAGGGTGTTGATCCAGGTCACAAGTCCGTCGATGATGTGGTGCAAGCTCTCTCGCGTTACAAGCACGGCCCGATAATACACGTTTACGGCAATCACTGTCTCTACAACGTGGATCGACCGACGCTGCAATCCAAGCTTGGCATTCCGTTCGTCAAGGAACCTTGCGGGGATTTGGTGGGCTACTGGAGCCATGTTCAAAATGGCGTCCGATTTGTTGTGCTAGACTCGTACGATATTAACAAGATGCAACGCTGCAACAGTACTTCTCAAAAGCACAAGGAGGCGAATGATATCCTTTCCAAGAACAATCCCAACTATCCCGAGAATGAAAACTCGCCCGAGGGTCTCGTTGGTGTTGCTAAACGCTTTGTTGCCTTTAATGGTGGTGTGGGATCAGTCCAGCTAGAGTGGCTACGCAATACATTGCAACGAGCCAGAGATAATGGTGAAAAGGTGGTTGTCTTGAGTCACCAGCCGATACATCCACAATCGACAAGCCCCGTCTGTCTCGTGTGGAATTACAAGGAAGTACTGGCGGCCCTTCGAGAGTATAAAGACGTCGTCCTTGCCTCCTTTAGTGGACATGCGCACAAGGGTGGCTACCAGCGAGATATTAGTGGTATCCACTTTCGTGTTCTAGAGGCAGCCTTGGAAAGCCCCGACCCTGACAAGACGTACGCCATGGTCGATATGTACGACCATTACATGGAGGTACGAGGCTTTGGTAGTTGCAAGTCGGCTATTTATGATTATTAGACAAGGGATTCTTGTCAACAAATAGATTTGCTACTTCTTACTTGTTCTCCATCATGGAAGTGTCCAGTATGAGGGGATCGTACTTATCGTAGATGCTTCCCAAATCTTCGGGCGAGCTAGTCTTGCTCCCGACGGTGATTTCCCAGTCCTTGATGAAGGACATTTTCTTTTCAGCGCCACCGCGGGCTTGGTAACTCTCAAAGTACCACGAGAGATCGTCCTTGAGACTGTGAGCAGCGCCCTCCCATCCCAGCTTGCTCTTGATCATGTCGGGAGCCACATAGAAATCAGTCATGCGAAAGGGAAAGGTTGCCTTGCCAAATAATTCCGAGTCGTAATGTTCAATCATGACCTTGTCCGCGGCAATTCCGGCAGCTTGGGCACACAGGTGGGCAACTTCATCGTAAGAGACCAGCTGATCGGTTCCGCAGTTGAAGAATCGTTGTTCAATCGCAGCTTCCTCGTTGTTGAGAGGGGACGCCAAGATGGATGCCACGTCCTCCGAACAGGTGAGCGACACCTTTTGGGTGCCGTCGCCAGGAATGGGAAGAGGCAATTCCCGGACGAGACGGTCAAAGTACCAGTCAATGTAGTCGTTCTTGTTGGATTTGGGACCGTAAATGTACTGGGGACGGAAGGAAACCAAGGGAAGACCCAGTTCGACAGCGTACGTTTCGAACAGAGCCTGTCCGGCACCTTCCTTGATGGGAGTTGTTTCTGGCATGGGAAATGTGCCATCAGGCTTGTACATGCCTGCAGATGAAACGTACGTGAAGAGTTTGACACCCCATTCCTTGGAGCAGTCACAAATGGCTTTTCCAGCTCCTTCGGGGGATTTGGAGGCATTGTCCCAAACGTAATCAAACTTGGCGTCGCCGAGGATCTTTTGCAGGCTGTCGGCCGTCATGGATTCGTCTGCCAGCAGGGGTGCCTTGATGATTTTGACATTCGCAAGGCCCGAAGCGTAGGACTTGAATGGTTCCTTGTCGTCATTACAGGCATCATCTTGAAGAATTGTAATGGACGTGATCTTGGGGTTCGTCGATAAGGTCTTGGCCAATTGGTAACCCAATTCACCGTGTCCTCCTCCCTTGTTCTGGACAATGAGGGCCGCACTCATGGAGAGGCTACTCTTGCTACGAAAGCTGCCAATATTGTTGCTGGACTGAAAAGCCGACGCCGATGCCGACAAAAAGACAGAGAGGATCGCCCAACGGTAGACTTGCATGGTTCCAGGGGATTGTCTTGAATGCAAATTATAGACTACGAGTAGTATGAGATGACATCTTCATGGTCGAGAGAAACAAGAAAAGGGCGAAAAAGCTTGAAACGGATGAATGACGTTTGCAATGTCGTCATAGTGACTCACGCGGCAGTCAGTCACGATATACGTACTCGCCTGCCTGAACCGAACCGAATCGACCCGGAATTGCAGAAACGCGAAACGGGTGATGGCAAGTTGAAGTTGTTTCTTTCGCCGCGAAACGATGATTAAAAAGAGGATCGACCATCGCCATTGGCATTCCGCACCTACCTGGTATCATGCGCTCTCTCTTGCTCTGTACGCTCCTGGCTGGGACCACGGCCTTTGTGGCTCGTCCTTCGATTGTTCAAAGACAGTCGACTGGCGTTTTATCGACGCCCAAATCGGTCCTATCTTCCACCACCGCACGAGATACCGACCAAAACGGCGTCAGTGGTAACGAATACGAACTTCTCGGTCGCCCAGCTCGACCAGGACGCCCTCTCAAAGTCGCCGTTGCTGGAGGTGGCGTTGGTGGATTAACCGCCGCATTGTGCTTGCTGAAGAAGGGTTTTGATGTGACGGTATACGAAAAGACGGCCGCCTTTGCTCGCTTTGGAGGACCCATTCAGTTTGCATCGAATGCTCTCTCTGTCTTGAAGGAAATTGACGATGTACTCTTCGATAGAGTCATGGCAAAGTTTACTTTTACGGGAACGCGAACATGTGGAATAAAGGATGGTCTACGAGCAGATGGATCTTTCCGCATGACGCATGATTCGATTGACTACCTATGGAACCCTGATGCTCCTGCCGATTGGTTCGTCAAGTTTCCTCTCAAGGTACGTGGGTTTTGCCGAATGATAGCTGTGGTTCGTGGGAGGGCTGCGTGTCTACCGTTTGATCGTTCCTCTCACTTTTATCCGTGTTTACTCTCTTTTTATTGCAGGAATGCGCGGATCTCTTTGGACTCCCCTACACGGGCGTGATTGATCGACCCGATTTGCAGGAAATCTTGATTGACGAGTGCAGAAAGATAAAGCCCGACTTTATTCGCAATGGCGATCCCGTTGAGAGCTACGTCTCTCACGGAAAGGGAGAAGGTGTCAGCTTTACCTTGTCCGATGGTTCTACCGAAAGCGCCGACATGCTCGTGGGTGCCGACGGTATTTGGTCCGCGATTCGCTCGCAAATGTACAATGAAGGAGGCGTCAAGTCTGGTACAGCAGACCGTATGAAGCGACAAGGCTGTGACTATTCTGGTTACACTGTTTTTGCGGGAGAGACTGTCCTCAGCACGGATGATTACTACGAGACTGGCTACAAGGTTTATATTGGACCCAAGCGATACTTTGTCACGAGTGATGTCGGTGACGGCCGCATTCAGTGGTACGCCTTTTTCGCGCTTCCGCCTGGATCCAAAAAGGCTCCCAGCGGCTGGGGCGGATCCGCACGTGACAAGCAGAGCGATCCTCAAGAGAATCTGGTGGAATACATCAAAGGATTGCACGAGGGGTGGAGCAGTGAGGTCATGACTGTGCTCGATGCAACGTCGCCGGACAGTGTTGAACAGAGAGACTTGTATGATCGCGCCCCGGAGCTCTTTCGCAGTTGGGCGGATGGAAACGTTGTTTTGATGGGTGATGCTGTTCACGCAATGATGCCAAATCTGGGTCAGGGTGGTTGCCAGGCCATTGAAGATGCTTACGTTCTAAGCGAAATTCTTTCCGAGACCAAGTCGACTGAGACGATTGAAGACTCCTTGCAGGAGTTCTACAAGAAGCGAATCGTTCGAGTCAGTATCATCCAATTTCTCTCCAAGCTTGCATCAGACATGATTATTAATGCGTTTGATACTCCGTGGAGCCCACATGATAACCTTGGACAATCTTGGAAGTCTTATCTCACATTCTTCTGGAAGCCACTCCTGCAGTTTGCTATTTTCCCGGCACAGTTTGCGTATTTGTACTCGTACTATCCTTCTGGCAGCATGAGAGAGCGTGCTGCATCTCTGGAGGCTACATGGAAAGAAAAGCATTTTACGGATTCAGAAGAGGCATTCTCGCTGGCTGCCAAAGGTATCAAGCGCGAGACGGGTCCATCTTTCTTTCAAAAGGCCGAGGGCCCTGCAACCGTCGTGGCCACCAAGGAGTGAATCTCGTCGTGACGCATCCCATGCATATCTAAACAAATCTAGCTAGCAATACTAAGAAAAGCAAGTATATGAGTGGTATGTGTGATCTAGAATAGCGGTATCGTGTAAATTCGTCTCGAAGACGATCTAGCTATTCATAGGATGATCAAATCTGTTCCAAATATAGCTTCCGGAAAGAGCTGCTGCTCCCATATTAACGGCCTCTTTTAGGACGGGAAAAACTTCGGCCACGAGAGGCACTAGCGCTTGGCCAGTCACCGTCTCTCCCGCTTCCGGAGTCTTCCTGCCCCCAAGGGTCTCGTTGGCTGCTTCCTCGGTCCCAACTATTGCTTCTGCGATCGTTCGACTGACCACGATCGCTCGACCGACTTCTGTTGTCGCCGCCTCTTCCGCGGTTTCCTCCTTGCCCGCGGCCGACGTCAAAGCCATCTTTTCCAGACCAACCGCTGCGAACATTCACACCCGGATGGTTAGTTACTCCAAACTGCTTGGCCAGCTTTTCGCTTAGAGTTGGAATGGTTTGCAATCCAGCCTGGCTTGCAAATGTGTTGGCCATATCTACAATAGGATCCTTTGACCGTACCCCCAACGACGCAAGGCGGCCGTTGTAAAAGCCAAAGAGACTTCGGTAGACCGTTTCTGCTGACTTAACGAGCTCGCCCATAGTTCCATTGCGAGTACCGAGAAGGACAGGAGCAAGTTCGTCGTCCACATGCTTGGGTGCAGGCTCGTTCATAAGACCTTGCAAGACTTCGTCAACAGGGATGTCAAGGTCCCTCAGGTCGCGCGTGAGGAAACCCTTTTCAGCATCCAAAAGTACCAGCAAGCCTTCACCCTTCTTGCCGGCACGTCCAGTCCTTCCCAGGCGATGAATATAAGTTTCTCTATCACTTGTAACTCCAAACTGAACTACATGCGTTACATCAGGATAGTCAACTCCACGCGCCGACACATCGGAAGTAAACATGACGCCTGTCTTGGTTTGTCGGAAACGATCGCTTGTGTTGGTCCGGTTGCCTTGGCTCTTTCTGGAGTGGATTTCAAGGACGCGACGTCCAAGACCTCTGTTGAACAGATTCGCATAGTAAGCAACTTGACTCGTGGTGGGAAAGAAAACCAATACTTTGTGATTTTTTTCCTCCATGAGACGCATCACCAGCTGGACAACTCCACATACAACCCTTTCTGCAGGAAGAATGACGTGCGACTGGTTGATGCGAGCGTTGGTGTGGGTTGCCGGATCTTCCTCGTTCATGCAGTCAATGGTTACCGAGTCGGATTTGGTGCACTTTTGGGTCATGGCTAGCACTTCCTTCGGTACGGTTGCAGAGAAAAGGAGCGTTTGACGATTCTTGGGCATGTAAGCCAGAATCCGTTCAATGTCATCACGAAAGCCCATATCCAAAAGACTAGGAGACGAGACAAGTGAGTTTGGCGAATGTGTAAGGCGTCTTTGAGATGTTGGGCGTCGCTTGGAGGTTACTTACCGATCCATCTCGTCCAAGATTAGAATTTGGACGCCTTGAACAGAGTCTTTAAACTTGGTTCGTCCGACAGTGGTCGTCTGCAAGTGATCCAGCAATCTACCGGGTGTTGCCGTCAGGATGGTTGGCATTCGATTCTGCATCGTGCGAATATCTTGACGCTTGGAGACACCACCAAAGACAACCGCACTGCTAGCATTCTGGTGAGCCTTCGTCAACATGCGGGCCTGTTCACCAATTTGGCTCGCCAATTCTCTCGTGGGCGAAATGCACAAAATGCTGAGCTCTCCCTCGGTTTTGCTCTGCAACACTCGTTCGAGACTGGGCAATAGAAAAGCCAGTGTCTTGCCTGTACCAGTTCTGGCACGTCCAATCACATCTTTCCCCGACAAGGCGACTTCCCAGGTTCTCGCCTGGATCTCCGTCATGGTTTCGAACCCTTCAGACGCCAACAGGTTGGCAGTCGTTGGATGCAGATTTTCCAGGTCGGAGAATCTGGGTAAGTCGTCTACCACTACTGATTCGCTGTTATCTCCTGCTGTCGAAAAGTATCGAGCTTGGAATACTGTCGGGACCTGAAGAAGCGAGCGACTGGGAAGCGTGGTGTTGAATAGAACATTCGAAGAAGCGAGGCTCGCTACGCTGGTGTTGGATCTAAACGTGGTTGAGGTCAAAGGAGAGCAAAAGTTCGAGTTTCTTCCATATCCGACAGTCAAACTGCTATTCGTCTGTCTGGTCCGATGTAATAGCTGCCGTAAGAGCAGAGAGGAGCGCACCATGGTCTTTAGCGTATTAGCGAAAGAAAGTGAGTAGGATGACGAAAAGAAAGAAGAATGTTGGTTGGCTCTCGGGAGAGGGCTCATACGGGATTGCGAGCTCTTTTTTTCCGTTTCGATTTTTCGGAACGCTCTTTTTGTTCTGTCAACTTTTGACGACGGCGTACGGCGTACGACGTAGCCGACCGTCCGACCATGAGGGTGACCATGGCGACGGCAGCCGTAGTATCGGTTGTTTTCACACGTCCTGGAGCTGCCAAGAGTGCCAGTTTTGTCTGTCGAAGCAGCATTCGTCCCAATAGCTTCGCTTCACAACAGCTTCGCAAAATATTTTCCAGACGGACGTTTTGGCAGCGACAAAGCAACATCCACACGGACTCCTCTTCGCCGGATCTCAATCCAAAAGAAAAAGAGGAAGAGACTCAACAAGATCAATCTTTTACCAAGAATAATGGTGATGGTGATCACAATGGTGGACACAGCCATGCCCTTCATGAGCTGGAGCACCGCGCCAAGCATGCGGGAGTGATAGAAGGTTCCAAGCTTTTGGCCGAACAGCTCGTCCGGGCAACCGAGCGTCTCACGGGACGAGCGGGAGAACGCACGGGCGAGAGACTTGTCGAGAGAGCTGGAGAGCGCATAGTAGAACGCACAAGTGAGAAAGTCGGCGAGAGAGTTGGAGAGCGAATGGCAGAGCGTACAGGAGAGAGGCTCGCCGAGAGAGCTGGAGAGCGAATGGCAGAGCGTACTGGAGAAAGGCTCGCCGAGAGAGCTGGAGAACGAATGGCCGAACGAGCGGGAGAAAGGATCGCTGACCGTGCCGGTGAAAGACTGTCGGAACGACTTGTGAAGCGAGCTGGAGAAAGGATAGCGGAGCGTACAGGTGAGAGGGTCGCCGAGAGAGCTGGCGAACGGGGAATCATCAGTGGGGTGGAGCGTGTATGGGAAAGGGTGGTAGGTCGAGTAGGAAGACGTGGAGCTGAACGTTCCATGGAGCGAGGCCTGGAGAGAGGCTCCGAACGTGTGGCGGAACGAACCGGCGTACGCTTCTTGGAAGGAGTTGGTGAGCGGGCTTTATCTGCATCCGGGAGACGAATCGCAGTGAAACGCCTTAGCAGAGGCGCACTCATTACAGTTCCCGCTCTTGGGGGTGTCTTTGCTTTGTGGTTGCTCCGTTCAGACCTCATCAGGGCAAGAGAAGAGTGGGAGCGAGAGGGCTCGGACCGTATCTGGACTGCGTTTGTTCTGGCTGCAGTGGCAGATGGTGCAGACTCGCTGAGCCACTTTATCATTGCATATGCACTCTTGACGCAAGCAATTGGTCATCACCACATGATGCTAGTAGAGAGCTTTAGCCTCGCCTGTGCTATCGCCTCGACTGTGATGGCAGTCGGTGGAGAATTGTTAAGCCAGTTGAAAATCATGAAGACAGAAGACAGAAAAAAACGATAGCGGAAAGCAACTCTAACTACAGTGATACCAGTACAAACAATATCCTGTGAGTCTATCGTTACGATAAGATACGATACATGGATGCCAACGGTACTGCTACTGCTACCGGGACCATCGATCGTTGTGATATTTGGCTTGTACTTTTTGATATATAGTTGAATTATTACTTATGCTCTTGTCACATTTTACAGAACATTAATGCTACCCAAACCCAACACCAACCACGAAAAGATGAGCAAACAACGGCACAATGGCAGATGGTACAGAACTGCGTCTGTGTGAACTCCTTCTGTAATCTATCATAAAGGCGCTGGACTCTGCTGAAGGTACAACTATTGCAGCAGAGGAAAGTCACCACCGAAGCATGCCAAATGGAAAAGCGCTTTCTGATGGAGGCACCCTCGGTGGCAATTCCAATCCATTGATATTTCGCTCTGTTCTGCCCCACGAACCTCTATCCGAAGCTGGAAAGGGGTACATCCATCTCCAAGGTTCGTTCGAACCCAAACGAAAGCCAGTTCAGGCTGAAGAGGGATCACCGTCGCCACCGCCATTCTGGACTAAGAGTATATTGGAAAAAGTATTACTTTCGCGGTTGACCTGTATCGACGTTGGTCTCCCTCATAGGGTAGAAGAAGTTCACATCTTGGATAAAAGTGCTCCGTTTACAAAAGTTCGGCTAGTCTACGAGTCCCCCTTGGTGGCCCGCCATGTGCTATGGGATTGGCGCCGTCTTGAGCTCACAGCCGCACAGCTACTCCAAGACTCTGCCGATCATATGCATCCGTTTGCCTGTCGTGCTCTGCAGGTGACCCAGATCACCGCTACGGAAGTACCGCCCTCTGAAATAAGCTGGGGCCACTCCAGCCCTCCCAAATTTCGACGCCTTATAGGGCGTCCCGGTGATGATAGTACAACGTTGGAGCAAGATCGAGCGCGGACACGTTTCGTTTTCATTTCGAATCTTGTTGATCCGGCGGACCCGCTGGCATCAAGCTGGACCGATCATCACTATGTCGTCGATGCCATTCGATCCATAGTCGATGAATTTGATTCCTCGGGTACTGGGATAGAGGTCTTTGTGAATCACAAGAAGATAGGCCAATACTGCCATGTCGGTATGCGTTTGGCAGAAGACGCGCAAAGACTCATTCGGTCGCTGCAGGACCGTCGTGTTTCGTGGCAGTGGACTAGTCTGGAGGGAGAGGTGCACAAAGTCGCGAGTGCAAATCTATTTCTGGACTATGTTTCCGTTACGCAGAGATCAAAAGCTCGACTTAACGGTGGTGATCTGCCAAAGGGCGAACCGACGCGAAGCGAATGCACCTCGTTGACTGGAGGTGTGGTCGTGCCAGGTTTGGCTATAGTCCCTGATTTTGTCACAAAGGCTGAAGAAGATGCTTTAATGGCTGTTCTTACTGGTCCTCACGCGCCGTGGGCACCTTCCCAGAGTACTCCCACTGAAGGAGGCGTCGTCAAGCGTCGTGTACAGCATTATGGCTATGTCTTTGACTATGAGACGGCTGATGTTTTGCGAGACCGATCAAAGACTGGGGCAGACTGTCCGCCGATGTCAGCTGTGCCTGAAGCGGTCCACAATCCATCCAACCTTGATGAGTATGTGAATGAAAACGTCGGCGAAGGACGAGGTTGGGAGGCTCTTGGGGGTATTTTGGAAAGAACCCGACAGCATGACTTTGCTGATAAGCTGCCTGATATCGCTGATCGAACGTTTCCAACCCTCAACCAAATGACTCTGAACAGCTATAGTCCTGGTGATGGTATCGGGTCACATGTGGATACTCTATCGGCGTTTGGTGATGGTCTCCTTAGCATTTCACTCAACAGTGGTATCGTCATGGAATTTCGCTTGGTTGGACGACAAGGTGAGGGATTCAAAAAGCTCGTTTACCTTCCCCCGCGTTCTCTGCTTCTCATGTCAGGCCCGGCGCGCTTCTCGTGGGAGCACATGATTGTCGGTCGAATGACTGATACGCACAATGGTGTAGTGATACCGAGAAAGCTACGGGTGAGCTTGACCTTACGGACAGCATTGGACCTTACGGGGTCTCCTTTGCCGCGGGTCGAAAGCGGAACATTTCCACCTGTGTGGGGCGGGAGTACCGGTAATACGCTTTCATCTTCCATCTTGACCCCCGATTGTGAGCGAGACCATGTCCATGCCGTCTACGATGCCATTGCAACCCAATGGCACCATACTCGCGGTCGACGGGGTGTTTTGTGGCCGGGTGCAACGGAGTTCCTGCAGCGATTACCGAAAGGGTCTGTCGTTGCAGATGTCGGTTGCGGCGATGGAAAGTACTTTCCTGCAATTTGGGAAGCTGGATCGTACGTTATCGGGAGCGATATCAGCCTCCCGCTACTTAAAACTGCCATTCCAACGCGACAATCGAGTGATAACGTACCAGAAAGTCGAAGAGTGAGCGAACATCGCAGTCATCTGAACGATCGTCCTGCAATGGCTGTCGCTGACTGTATGAATGTTCCGCTCCGAAGCAAGAGCTGTGATGCAGCAATTTGCATTGCTGTTCTTCATCATCTTTCTACTCCAGGACGGCGACAACGATGCATCCAGGAGCTAGCGAGAATAGTTCGACCGGGGGGTACTATAAACATCCAGGCTTGGGCTATGGACCAAGAAGAGGGAAGTCGACGAAAATTTGCTGCCAATGACGTTTTTGTTCCGTTCAATGCTCAACCAAAGTACCTGCAACTTAGTGTAGCAACGGAATCGACCGACGAGAAAGTAGAGGGGGCACATGATACATGCTCTTCTGCGACTGGAAATTCGGACGCCAAGAGTATGGCACAAGTCTATTCCAACGCTTTCAATGCCGAATTCGACGACCGCAAAGGACTCGTTGTTTTCAAACGATACTGTCACCTCTATAGGCAAGGAGAATTGGAGGAGCTTGCGGCGCAAGTACCCGATGTAGCGGTGCTCTCGAGTGGCTTTGAGAGCGGCAATTACTTTTTGATTCTTAAGGTTCTGGAGTAGTCGGGTGGAGACCGACTGGGGTTATTTTGAGAAGCAATTAGAAATTGGGGTGCCATTAACTACTATTGTTGTTTACGAGGTATGAGGTAATGTATGAGGCAAGGTCCCAGTACCTGGTACCGGCTAGCTAGAGTACCTGGAAGGAGAGTATGTTTTGCATCCGTACGGCTACATAAATGCATCTTTCATCTTTCTGTAGCGCGAGAGTTACAGTAATACAGTAAACAGTACTGTAATACTACCGGTACGTC
>Ga0307933_1002255_pt1 | contig 13407 bp, 19 predicted proteins | sample OrgLakmetageno88_FD_201811 | JGI IMG/M metagenome (GOLD analysis project Ga0307933, IMG submission 201811) | Saline water microbial communities from Organic Lake, Antarctica - #88 | ecosystem: Environmental > Aquatic > Non-marine Saline and Alkaline > Saline | place: Antarctica: Organic Lake...
TATGCTATACGTGTGTGAGTATTATTTTATATTCTTGACACCTACGACATCCTATATCCGGGTTTTAGTCTCTCACTCCCACCTCTGATTTGTGGTTGACACCACTCGGATCACGATCACCACCGCGCTTAGGGTACCTTGTCCAAAGGAAGCTCACGCTCACGCTCAATACGATCATCCTTATCTGCAGTACTGTACCCTCGCGCTAAGGCTAAGCTCTACAGTACTTTCTCATACCTGACGACCACGGCGTACTACTCCTCAAGAGTCGTTAACATCTTTCAAGTCGACGAATCTCGAGGGTCTTTGTGATTGGACACTCTACATGTTGGAAACGCCCGTCCCTCCGACTAGTTACTCGTTACGTGTACGAAGCAAGTCTAGCGGTCACTCATTCGACCAAGAAGACAACCAAAACCTTTACGCTCACACACCAGCTGATCCTATGGCTGATATGTTCAACGATGACGACGACGGTGACTTGGGAAGCCATGGTGGCGGTAGCGGCAAGAGCCGAAGTAAGTCACGCCGTGAACTACCAGCCGGCGCTGTTTCAACGCTCAAGGCGTGGTTGCTTTCGCCCGAGCACTTTACGCATCCGTACCCCACACCGCAAGATCAGGCAATGCTCATGCAAAAGACTGGCATTGATAAGAAGCAGCTCAAGAACTGGTTCACCAACGCTAGAAGGCGTATATGGAAACCCATGTTGAAGAAGCAAATTGAACAGGGAAAGCTTTCGGCAACGGGAGCTCCCGGCGTCCCTGGAGCGGGTATTATGCTTCCTGCTATGCCTCCAGCAGCAAACGGGGTAATGGATAATCCTCACTCGATTCAAGCCATGCGTACGCACTACCAGCAAGCGCAGCAGCAGGTACGTTACCGTTACGCGTTACGTGCTATCTCCCATGGCCGATTGGCACGTTGCACTTTCATGCGCAAAAGGCTGTTTTTCCTTTTAATTTTTGCTAAACACGGTTCGCGTTGCCTTTTTTTCCTTTATCACAGGCTGTCGATGTTAACGGCAACCCTGTATATGAGCAGGTAGGTCACCCGGGTCAGTACTTTGTCACGCAGCCGCAGCAGCAGCAGTTCGATATGACGAATAGCAGCTCCATTGGCACGTTGCCTCAGCTCTTGTCGAGCAAGTCGCTCAACAAGACGGACAGTCACGCTGTTCTGATGGAGTTGTTTGCGCGCGACCAAGACCTGGTCCGACAAGCCACGGAATCTGCGCGCTTGAAATCCGATGCCCAGCAGCCACAACAGCAAGGCGCATTGCAGTCGGGACAAGGTCCCAGCCAGCATCCCATGAAGGCTCCATCGCAACAAGGCACGTTGGCAAATGTACCCTCCATGAACTCGTGGCCGCACTTCTCGAGTATCACTTCGCTTAATAACCTTGGAACCATTCCAGGAGTCAAGAGTATTACCAGCTTGAGTGGAGCCGATTTGGCCAGCAAGGGGAACGTGAACAAGATGGGAAATCTGGCGCAGGTCAAGAGCATGGAGTCCATGGGTAAGAACGACTCGTATGCGTTCTTGGAGGTTTTCTTTGGGGATCGAAGTTCGATCAGTCTCAGTGGCATGGCTGGGGCACGCGATCAAGGCAAGGGAATGATGAAACAGGGCATGGACGAGGATAACGAGATTGGTTTGTCTTTGGAAGACGAATCTTCTTCGCAGCAGCAGCAGCCTGCCAAAAAGGAAGAATTCATGGCCCCAGCGCCAGTCTCGGCCGTGCAGCCGGCGCCCTTGGTTTCAATGTCGCAAGACGGCAGCATGGATACAAACACGCTCAAGCGGGCGTACGATGACGCCCTTGCCGCTCGCGGCCTAATCTCTGTGAGCCGCAGCTGCGAGCGCTTGACGGATCTCGCGCTACCGGCAAAGATTCAAAGAACGCTTTCGCAAGAGTTTGTTCGCAAACAGGTTACACAAAATGATGGCCAGTCCGACCCTCATGCGCAAAGCTACGAAGATTATGCATATACTTCGACTACCAGTGCAGCTGCATCGGACCACCAGCAAACATCGCACCAGTATCCGGGCCAGCAGCCAGGGGAACCCCGGGACTCGCAGCAGCAGTTTGGGGCGAATGCGTCGGCCTTTTCGTCTGATCCGAGTGAAGCTGACGGTCACGTGCAGGTGCCATCCGAAACCAAATGCGCGCTCTGCTCGCAGACGAATGTGGATACTCAGCTCCGACCGTGTGGTCACATGTTCCACGAGCGCTGCCTCAAGCCGAGTCTCACGACGGCCGTGGGTCCCCCCAAGTGCCCTTGCGACGATATTCCCATGCAGTCGGCACTCTTGGCGATTCCTACCGACGGTGTCACTCTGCCGCCACAACAGCAGCAGCAAGATTTACAGCAGAAGCAATCGTGGGTGTATTCAAGTTCCCAGTCCGTTCCCGCCCAAGACCAGGGGCCGTAAATTGTTGGAAGAATACGCCACGCTTCTCGTTTCTGTACACAGGCGTATTAAATCTCTTGGGTCGATCGCTACAGTATTATCCCATCAAACCCAACAATACCAGTACCTGCAATGACAAGTACCAGTACATTTGTGTGTGAAGGAATATAAAGACTATTAAAACATACATTTGCTACGGTACGGTTCCTTTGTAGGTTAGGATACATCTATCGATCGTCTACTTGCTGGGTGCAAAGAAGGAATCGAGAGGACCCTTTTTCTTTTTTGGAGGTCCCGGTCCCGGTCCTTTCATCTTTTTACTCGGACTCGCCACAGCCGATAATGATCCAGTAGTCGCGGGGCGCTTCGTTTTTGACGATGGAGATGGCAGCGGCAAAGACTCTTTGGCATCCTTCTTTTTGGCCACGCCAAAGAACGACTTGAGATTCTTCATTTGCGGCAGCGCTTGCAGGGATTGAGCTGATCGAAACTTGACGGACGACATGTCCGTCGTGACGGCATGCCACGCCAATTTATCCCCGGCAGTCTCCTTGGCGGCCTCGTCTAGCTGGCGATGCACCTTCTCCGAGGGATGCTCGAGCCACTGCCGCGCCAAGGTCTCGTCCCACACTGTCATGGGCAGTCGTGTATGGAGCCACTGCAAAGACTCGCAGACTTCCGTTGTCAATATGGTAAAGGTATCAAGGACGGGATCATCAGGACGACCCGTTGCAACAGTGGTCCAAAGCCCAGGCATGAGCAAGTAGGGCCTTTTCTCTTGGCTGTCATCATTCTGCGCAGTCTTGCGATGAACAAAGTAAGGTTGCTTTTTGCCAGCCTTGGTGCCAGCCGTCTGCTGTTTCCACTCAAAGAATCCATCCAAAGCGACGAGGCACGTCTTTCCTGCTGATGCTAATCGAGCAAAGGTCGGTTTGGAGTACAACGTGTCGGATCTGGCGTTATACATGAGGTTGGTAAAGTGCTGGTTCATTCCAGTTGGTAGAGGATAATTCGTAGTTCCATGGCGGGGTACGAGACCCCAGGTCTTGCGGTCACAGCGAATCTCTCCTGACTTTGGGTCCTTCCAGAAGACAAGAGCATCCATACCCGGGCTCATGTTGTAGTTGTCTTGCCGTTCAGTTGCAGTTGCAGTTTGGTGCTGGTCGACGGGAGAAACGGCACCACCGCTCGACGAGCCGATCCCTAAGGATGCGGCTGCCGCTTGAACAGCTGATTGCGTCTGTGCGGCTCTTCCGCACATGGTTTATCACTGCAACTGTATGGATATGAATGTTGCAACCTCGTCTCACTGGCGTCGAAATGCCAGGCCATGGTCGAACCGGTACATAGTGGAGAACGTCGAACGGCGCAAATTGCGAATGGATCTCTTCCGCCCAGAAAATGGCGGGAGAAAAACACAAACATCGATCGCCCGGTACCTTACCGGTAGACTATGCGATGCTAACCGTACTTCTGACCCAAACGCCAACGCTAACTGTACGCCCACCTTGATGGCTACACCTTGGAATCTATCTGCTAGCATGAACTTATTCGCGTGGTAAGCGACAACTCGCGGTGACTGATACAGCTGCTACATTTATATCCTGGTGAGTCATTGTCTTAAAACGATTTGATCTTGGAGACTCCTTACTAGTCTAAATGTGCTCGGAAAGCAAGGACGTTTACGCCGACCGGTTAAGATCCATATATCTACCAGTTTGCATAGAATAATGTTTTTAAGTCAAGCTTCCTTTCACTGATAAGTCACAGATACGATACCGATGAGCAGAGTTGTACTATACTGAAAACCCTTGATCGTGTCGTTTTCCAGCCATCTGAAAAAGTTTTCTGTAAAACTACCGAAACAGGTGTTTTGACGGCATTGAAATGCCAGCCAAACAAGTTATTGTGCATTACTAGTAGGCACCATCTCCTTTCACTCACATACGGGAACGAACTAATGGCGGGTTGGTCGTGTCGTCTTCGGCATATACGGTAGACGCAGTCTCCCGTGCATCGAATGAAAAGTACAGAGGTTTTCGAATGTTAAGTCCCTGACCGCTCGTGATTCAATGCCTTCGTTTTTGGCCGCGGATCAATGGCCGACTGGCCGACCCAATAAAATTGACACAATATAACTTTTTGTTGTACGAGTACTTGCTACTCTTACCCCCACCGCCGCTTCATCCTTAGAGGCCCTCTCACTGTCGAATCGATACGCCAACACCTTCGCATTCATCGTAAGATTCAAGAATCGCTTCCATGTCGAGCAACGCACCCGCAAAGCCTCCGACAGCCCCAGCACCTGCTAGTGGTGCCCCCGGAACATCCGGAGCACCGGCTCCTGCTGCGTCCGCCACAGGAGCCAAGACCAAGAAATCCTCTAAACCCAAGGCAACTAAAGCCTCTGGTGCTGCAGGATTCCAAGCCAAACCAAAACGCCCCGCACGAAAGAAAAAGCCCGCTTCCAAAGCAGCATCGGCTGCATCCACTGCCGCCATTTGGAACGATGCCAAGACGGCACAGATAGATCTCGCCAAACAACGCGCGCAAGCCGCGGCTCGACGAGCTGACCCACTATGGTATCGTGTCGAAGACATTCTCCCCGTCATTCAAGACACTAGTTCCATGGTTTCCAACACTGGCATTTTGCCGGAACAAGTGCAAGTGGCCGAAACTGCTCTGGCGCGCCACGGCATGACACGAGCTGATGTCACGCCCCAAGCCATGGCGTGTCTCCTGGAACAGGCCCGGCGATATACGCAAGAACTTATTACCGACGCCATGGACTATTGTTATTCTGCCAGTCGTCAAGACTTGACTCGAGCCGACTTGTTACTTGCGGCCGAAATGCGCGCCGATCACGCCACGGCCGTCACGGCGCAACTTCCCAAGCTCAACTTGGTGGCGCAGCAAGTCAACCGTGCGCCGTTACCACCCATTCCCTCGCAGTGTTATACAGGAGTCTTGTTGCCCGCCTCGCAGCACCAACTGACGGCGCGTACCTACGACATTGTCAGTAGCGCCCAAGTAGCGCAGAAAATGGTTCAGCGTGCACCCGCTGTACAAGCAAAGAAGAAATCATCGAGCGGCAGCGGTAGCAGTGGTCAACCAGGATATGGTGCAAACAGGGGACGGCAAATTCCCATTAAACTCAAGGAGCAACCCAAGCCTCTCCTTGCAGAGAGTGGTGCTGCTGCTGCTGGCAATGCACCCGTGCCCATGAATACGTCGGCCAGTGCACCGGCTGCAACTACCACAGTCCCAACGCCAACGTCAGCTCCAAGTGGGACTCCTTCTGGACCATCCAATATGACAACCAGTACGGCTCCTTCCTCTATGGGAGCGCCCGCTCCTACTGCTTTACCAGTGCCAAGTGCTGCTGGTCCTAATCCGAGCTTGCCCGCATCCGCGCCGCCATTCTCCAGCGCAGCACCAGGAGCAGCGCCTACGTCGGGTCCGCCTTAGACCGCTCCCTAACGAGGAGTGCCTAGTCTAGCTACAGGTCAAACATGCCACACGCGTCTTCAAGGGGATCCGGCCTGTGATTGTCATAATTAAGTCATATTCATTGTTTTGTTTTACTCGTATGCATCGTATCTACATGTATCACCAGTGCGTCCGCCTTTGTTCGTCTACTACTCTCGGCCCGCACGCCAACTGCACCAGCATTACCACCACTAGTAAGCAAGCAGGCGACTCATTTCATTTGGCGCTTCAACCTAACCGTATCGAACTCCGTACAAGAATCCCATACTGAAGCCTCCCGCCGAAGGAATCTTGTTGGTAAGCAAATTTTTGAGCTTTTGCCAGTACACCTTGGCGTCGTCGGCACTCAATAAGCCATCGCCAGTGGTATCGACCTTCTGGATAAAGTCAATCTTCAACTTGACCCAATCTACTTCAATCCAGCCAAAAGATACAATCGTCTGGATACCAATGAATCCAACTCCAATCGTCACAGCTAGAACCTTTCCGACCTTGTGCATGGCAATGCCACTGCAGTAACCCATTATGGCACCAAAACCGAGCTTTTGAAGAATAGGCTTTGCCTTTTCAATGGCTTCTTCGACGAGATCTTTCTTTTCTGTCATGTTAAATGTTCTTTGAAAACTTCTTCTTGAGAAACGGATGGAAAGAAATGGTAACCTTTGCTGCTAACGAAATAACAGTTGTCTCTTTCCCTCTGCTTGTGATGTAGTTACTATTAATATCGGTACGACAAGGATGACGATGACAAGGGAGAACGTCTGCTGAGCGACAAGGACCGGTTGGATGGGAGAACAAGAACAGTAAAAGGAATAGATTTAGCTTTGCAGGAACGCTTTCCGTTCGCGGACTTTTTTGGTCGCACTATAGATAAGCTGTATGCGTCATCGCCGTTGCGTACGTCACTCCCCTCTGGGACCTCGTGATTCGTGATCCTTGGCTTGCTAGAGACTCTACTACTGGTACTGCTGGTACTGTAGCTATCATACCCGGACACCGGTAATAGAGATACTTAGTATACAATTTAAAGAGTGAAATTCAGGTTTGGCCGGGATTCCCTTGGTAGTATTCTACCGACGTGCAACTAACTCCAGCTACCAATAGTATACTAAAAATGGCCTGATATATGCACCTAATTCCCATTGCACATACAAGACAATTATTAAGCAGTCTATGATCGGGTAGAGAGTAGAAGCGAGTGATACGCAATTTTGAATGATCTGTAATACTATTGACAATCATACCGTGATAGAGTCTGGCCCTGCTCTTTTTGGTTAGCGAATGGTGAAGCAGACAAGGGCACTTTGTTCAGGGTGTGAGTAGTGTTCAGGGTGATGTAAATGATGTATGCTTAGCGATGTCTTAATCGAGGTTCCACTTCTCAACGCCGTAACCGACAAACTTTTCTGACGTTCGCTTGAAACCAGCGCCTTCGAAGCCAAAGCCGAGAGAGTCTGCGACAGTTTCGAGTTGCCCAACTTCGGTATCGGTCAATCGCCATCCCATGGCACCAATATTATCTACAACTTGAGCATTGGTGCGAGAACCAGGAATAGGAACGGCTCCCTTACAAATGATATAGTTGAGGGCAACTTGCGCAATTGTCTTGCCGTGGCTCTCGGCAATGCGCTCCATGACCGCGTATAGAGGTCGGATACCACCGAGTGGGATGATTTGTCCATCGCCTTCGGCGTATCGCTTGAGCTCGAGCTGTTCCAGCTTGGTCTTGCTGTTGGATAAGAGGGACGGAAGTGCCGTCTCCGACAGTTGAATCTTGTTTGGGTCCGTGGAATATTTGCCCGTCAAGACGCCCATTGCAAACGGAAAGGACGCCAAGACCTTGATTCCTAGTTCGTTGCACTTGTCTAGGGTCTCCTGCGCTCCACTTCCACGTCCAAGCAAGGAGTAGGCAATCTGGTTGGAAGCCAGCGGTACTCCTCGCTTGGCGAGCGCTTCTTGGCATTTCATCGTTAGCGTTGGACCATAGTTGCAAACTCCAACATTTTTTACCAGTCCAGCGTGATAGCAATCGGCCAATCCATCCCAGTAGATTTCGTCCTTGGATTCCGCCTTACCAAGGAATCGAAATGGCTGGACAATATCGGGCATGTGCAACTGATAGAGATCAATTTGGTCGACGCCGAGTCGCTTCCTCGATTGTTCGCAGGCATCCACCACGCTCTGGGCCGTGGACCTCCACGGAGAGGGTGTAAACTTGGTGGCAGTGACGGGTTGAAAGATGCTGCTGGAATCCATCATATTGTTGTTCTTATTCTTGTTCTTGGCGACGCGGTCCAACATGACCTTGGTCAAGCACTCGGTCTCGCCCCATCCCATGCCCAAGGCCGTCTTGTAGTGTGACCCATATCGTTCGGCCGTATCGAAAAAGGCGGCATTCGACTTGCACGCTGTCGCTACTAGCTTTTCGAGCTCGACATTTTCCAAGTGAAGGACTGCGGTAAATAGAGAGAGGGAATGAATCGTCGTGAGAACATGATACTTTTGCGGTCGGACATTCGTCCCTCATTTCGGGATGCTCCATTAGTAGTACTTACGACTGTCGCTGGACCACGAGATGGTCCCGATACCTACACTGGGTATCTGTAAGTTTCCGAGTGTGGTTGGGTCAAACGGGGCAGCGTCGTCACTACTAGAGCCGTCGAACGCCTGTTTCGAAACAGGACTGTGTGTCGAGGCACCCGCATTGAGAATGGTGGTCGATCGGAGATTGGACGGCACGAAGAAAGCGTCGGTGGCAGAGGCCAAGAGCAGCACAGCTAATCCCTTCATTATCATCGTAGGTAGCTTAGAGGGGTTGTGATATGACTACAATGTATATTCCTGATGAAGTGTTTACCCCACTCGAAGGATGATGACTGTTGATTCTGTTGGTGGGCGACCTGGCCGAAAAGGCCTGACCCATCACAGAACTTCGTTTGTTCCTCTTTGGGCGTCCTCTCGGAGTAATGAGTCACGTTTGTTGCATGCTGATGCGGCGGAGGATCGTAGGCGGATTGATTCGAATCGTTTTAGTTTCTATTCTGCAAGTCCCGCGTCAATTCACGGAACCCCGCGATATCTTCGAAGACTGTCTCAGTCGATCGTCGCATTTGTTTTCTACAGCAATCGATTGTCGCTGTTGTGTTTGACACCACGACAAAGAAGGGTTCTCATAACATACTTCTTTACCAATCCCATCCAAAACGCACAATAACAAAATGCTTTTCATAATCTACTTTGTCATCGCCATGATCTCTCTGTTGAGTCGCAGCACAGTGGCCTTTGCGCCGCCAAAGATCCGCCAGGGTATCCAACGCCCATTGGCATCCCGCATCGTAACCTTTGCGACTCGCACGCCCTTGCCACAGCGCATAGCCTCGAACGAGCTTTTGGACCTGTTCAGCAATCAAGTTAATGAAGAGTTGTCCAATTCCCAGCTCTATCTTTCCGCCTCCATCTGGTGCGATTCGCGAGATCTCAATGGCATGGCGTCGTTTGTAAGTTTGTTGCATCTTTCGTGACCCAAAGGCGGTGTCATTATCGCTTCTCACCCTAAAATTTATTGCTTTCCCTTCTAGATGAGAAATGAATCTGACGAAGAAAGAGGACACGCTCTCGAATTCGTTGATTTTGCCATGAAGCGCAACATCCCAATCAGTCTGGAGGAATTAGAGGCACCAGCGACCGACTGGGATACAGTCGAAGATCTATGGGCCGCTATCTTGCAAGCTGAAATGGACAACACCCAGTTGTTGTTAGTGCTTGGTGATGCGGCTAGCCAATGCAATGACCATGCGGTCAGCACCTTTTTGCAGCCCTTTCATTTGGAGCAAATCAACTCGGAAGACAACCTTCGAACGATTCTCGCCAAGGTGCAAGACGAAAACAAGACACCCGGTCTCCTTCGTCAGCTTGATTCCGAGCTCGGTCAAGACACCAGTGGCTCCAGTAAATCTTAGTTATAATGATGTTAGAGTTCAGTTGCTGCGTCTATAACATTGTTCGTCCGTGGGTTCCTTTCGTAAAGGGCGAGATAGTAGAAACACTTCCTAGCCGTCTGTCCGTCAGTCATACACAAAGTAATGAGGTCGAGGCCGAGCCCACCGAGCATCGTTTGCAATCGTTCGTGTGTTATTGCATAATAAGCTAATACACTATACCCGGTACGGTACCCGTTGCTTAAAGGACGTTGACACCTACAGCCTACAACACGTCAATCTCCTCTATTAACCATGCAAGAATCCATGGGTGACAAGCAAAGGCAGGTTTCGAAGCCCAACCTCGACTCGTTTTCCGTGCATGAATTAGTTGCCGCTATGGCACCATCCGATCAAGTTCTAGACGTCTTTCAGCGACAGCCACTACCCTCAACTTCAACGGAGGACAATTATGTAAGTCGACAAGATGCCTTTGCCAGATTGATTCAGTATTTGTGGAATGATGAAATGGGTCCATCCAAGCGCTATCTTCAGCATCTTACGAAACGTTTCGTAAAAATGCAAGAGGAAGAGAACGATCGCCCTGTCGAATCGGACGAGCTCATGACACTCATATTCCAGATTGTATCTACACTTCCAAGCGACTGTCTTCCTGATCAAGAAGAAATGTGCGTTCTTTCCTTTACGGTTCATCCGAAGGATACCTTACCTCTTCGGATTCGAGTCTTCCCTCAACACAACGACGTGGCTCTTCGCTTGTGGGAGGCTGGCGCAGTCTTGGCGGAATACTTACTACAGAATCGCAGTCTTGTGCAAGGTAATCGGATCATCGAGCTAGGAGCTGGAGTTGGGCTGACTGGACTAGTCGCTGTTGGATGTTGTGGTGCTTTGGATGTATGCATGACAGACTACACCGACGCATGTTTTGACAACACGCGCCACAATATTGCCATTAATGGAGACTGGTTGGACGAGCAACGTAGGAATACGGAAAGCAATGAAAATAGTGGTGTCTGTGTGAGCTATCTTGATTGGTATGACTACGAAGACGAGGGTCCCTTGGATGACCGACTGGTCCTCCCCAGTTTCGAGGCTTTATCCAACGCAGACATTCTTCTTACTGCCGATGTTGCGTACGATTGGTCTGCTACAAGCTGTTTGGCTAAAACTATCCGCCGCTTCTTGACGACAAACTCTAGTGAAGCACCCAAAAGGGTCTTGTTTGCAACAATTTTGCGCAGCAAGAAATCGTTTGAACTGTTCGAAAGAGAGATTGCAAGCATTGGGATAAAAAGCCGAGTGTTGGCAACTGGTAGCGATTGCGATAATCTGCCTGTGGTCTTTCCAACAAACTTTGTTCAGCCTCGGAATGACATTCGTATATTTTCACTGGGTCTAGCTAGACCACAAGAATTGCGGTACTGTAGTGAGAGTTAGCTACCTCGTTGTTCCAAGCTAGACTTCTCGCTGCGACTTCTCTCGCTACCAGTATTTGCAGACGGCACCTCCTAGTCTAGTAGTAACTGGGGGTATCGGTTGCGGCGGCTACTCAGGGGCATACATTCTCGAGCACGATTGCGCTGTCCTAAACGAATGGCGTTAAACTGACTATACTTGCGATCCTCAAAACTACCCGATCAGAATAAAGAACTTCTACAAGGGAGTGTGGGTGGTAACACAAGATATAGTTTAAGCTCTTGTGGTGCAATGAATAACTATTCCGCAACCTTATTTTAAAAAAATCTTATAAAAGAGACTCACTGAGAATGGAAGGAAATGATTTGGCATTCTCAGTCTCAGAGCAGAAACCGTCATATAAATTGCGGGTGCTTGCTTGTCTCTGCATCCAGGTGCCGCGGCGGGCTGGAAAACCCATGAGGTGCCTCCTCTTTGTTTTCGTTTCGCTCTTTGTCCAGCAGTCCTTCAACTGTATCACGCCCCAGTCTAAAACTTCTCTCTAGAGACCTCCCCTCCATTCCTGTGCCTACCTCCTTATCATCCTTATACCACATAGGTATCAGCGCTTCAAGATTCAAAAAAATCCAGTGCATGTGCCATGTACAGTGTGTGTGGGTGTGGGTGATTATATTATAGTGGCGCGTTACAACACTCCAAGAAAATGAAGACTATTCGGCAGTAGCCACTGCCATCTCAGGATCCTTGAGAAAGTCAGAGAACTCCAGTCAGCCAACAAGTTAGTTGAAAGCGCCATAGATCAACCGAGCGGACCCCGGTTTTGGCAGGGATGTTTCCCCAATGTTATACTGGACAAGCTGCTCTTGCACGGATTGCAGCTTGTTCTCGCACTTCTCTCGCGTTGACATGCCCAGTTTGTAGACGAGCTCAAATCCCTAACTATTTAAGAGGGTTGGATCTTTGCCTTGTTTGGCTAGGGTCTTCACTCTCAACTCGGACCTTGGCCTTGGTAATGATGGGTTACACACACACGTAAAAAGAGAAAAATTGACTTTGTTCTGGCAGCAGCATTGCTGTTGGCAAGGAGCGCCACAGTGTTTGGGCAGTAGTAGGGGCTCACAAATAGTAGTAGATATTGGCATTGTCCCGTCCGTCTCCAACGCAACTCCGTAGTTTGTACCGTAATCCCGCAGCGGGATTGCTGTTGGCTCAGGAGACGTTGTGGTGCTCGGACCGTTGGCCACTGGTGTCACCTGACGCTGTCCGTACCGTCTCTTGTTGGCTATGACTTTGTAGGCCGTTGCTTGAAGAGCCAAGGCACTGGGATTTCAATCCACTGGTTTTACCTTGACGTATTACCTAATGGGGTACTGAGAGGGTTGGTTGGCCTCCTCGGGAACTCTTCGAAACCCGCATAACATCATCTTGCTCCTGCGCGATGTAACTTGGCCTCTCCTGGGCCGTCTTGCCGGCCGCTCTCCATCTCCTCTAGACAAGATAGCTTCGTAGCCGGTGGCAGGACTGCCGCGGTCAAGCCAATGCGTTCGAGGAACCTAGTTTGCGCTGCATCAAATCTTGCGTGAGAACTACAAAGCTTCCCAAAGGACAGACAATGGCAGAATTCTGGTAACAGTCGGGTCTCACGCTCCACCGTCCGTAGTAGGAGCAGTGTTGATCATGCTCTTGCAGTGTTGTCGTACCCACATTTTGATGCTAAAGGTGATCTTTCGTGTTGGGGGAGAATTGTGGGTGCGACTCATTGGTTTGGTATTGCATGCACAAGCGATGGGACGAGTGGAGCTTTAACAAAGACGAGGTTGGATCGTGCAGACACGCAAGCACACAAACAATCAATCGAGTTGGTTTCAACAAGCCGGCACACGATGATCCAACACAAAAAGTTCCGTCACGAGTTCTTTTTGACAATACATGATGCGCACGTCAACCCCGTTCATTCTGATTGCGTGAAGGCGATGCAGTCGGTCTCACTTATTGATTTTGAGGTCTTTTTGTAGTTGTTGTTGTCCGTCGTCTTCTCCATTCGGTTCGCGGTCCAACAAATCTTTGAGCGCATTCCCTCCGTTCATTGAGTTCTTGTGTTGAAGGATGATGCATGATCGTCATCGATCGTCGCGTTGTTGTCATTCAA
>Ga0307933_1002256_pt1 | contig 13404 bp, 10 predicted proteins | sample OrgLakmetageno88_FD_201811 | JGI IMG/M metagenome (GOLD analysis project Ga0307933, IMG submission 201811) | Saline water microbial communities from Organic Lake, Antarctica - #88 | ecosystem: Environmental > Aquatic > Non-marine Saline and Alkaline > Saline | place: Antarctica: Organic Lake...
CCTCGAACTGACCGGACTGAAGCTGGATTATTACGAAATATTGAACTACGACATCGCAAGCGAAGGATCGATATAGAACGCAATAAAATCAAAAGTAGACAGTATGAACGAAATTAACAAAGTAGAAATAGAGAGTTGATAAAAACGGGTGCGCATGTGTGCTGTGTCCACTAAGAGGGCAGAAGGTGCCGCGAATTCAAACAAATGTTCACACTTTTGCTATCTAATCCGCAAAACCTTCGGGGTTGGCTTGATGCCAGCGCCAGGCGGTCTCGATGATGTCCTTGACCTCGGTGTATTTGATTTCCCAGCCGAGCTCGGTCTGCGCTTTGCTGGAATCGGCGTAGAGCGCGGGGGGATCGCCCGCCCGGCGGACGTCTTCCACCACAGGCACTTTGAGTCCAGTGACGGCTTCGACGGCTTCGATGATCTCGCGCACGGAATTAGGCCGACCCGTGCCGAGATTGTAAAAGTGACCTGCCCCAGGCACCTCTAGCCTGGGGAAAGCCGCAATATGCGCGCGGGAAAGATCGTCGACATGCACATAGTCGCGCAGGCAGGTGCCATCGGGCGTATCATAGTCGGTGCCGAATATTTTGATATTCTCGCAGCGCCCGGTGGCGGCGTCGATCACGAGCGGGATCAGATGTGTCTCGGGCTGGTGGTCTTCACCGATAGTGCCGTCCTCAGCTGCGCCAGCCGCGTTGAAGTAGCGAAAAGCGGCAAAGCTGAGGCCGTAGGCGTGGGCAAATGCTTTCAGGCAGTTTTCCACATCGAGCTTGGTCTGGCCGTAGGGGTTGATCGGTGCCTGTGGCAGCGTTTCCACGATGGGGAGCGACTCTGGCTCGCCGTAGGTCGCGCAGGTCGAGGAAAAGACGAACTTTTTGACATCGTTGTCCAACATCGCCTCCAAAAGGCGGAGCGTGGCGACAAAGTTATTTTCATAGTATTTACGTGGATCGGTGACGGACTCACCCACATAGGCAAATGCCGCGAAGTGCATCACTAGCTCGATCGACTCGTCACGCAGGATTTTGCCGACCGCTGCTTGATTGCCGATATCCGCATCGTAGAAGGGAATCTCTCGGCGCACCGCGCTGCGATGACCGAAGACCAAGTTATCCAGCACCACGGGGCGATGCCCCGCAGCCAATAATTGGCGCACACAATGGCTACCAATATAGCCGGCTCCTCCTACTACTAATACATTCATCTCCATCTGATAAGCGGGCGATGTAAACATTCCAAACCTAAAAACGACACCAAATTGCTAAAAAACTTAATCTGCATTTGCTCCTAGCCTAAACTTTTTCCACTATTGACAGTTTCACCGCTAGAGGTGGTATCCCTTTCCGCTCACACATGCATAAATCACGCATAGTCATCACAGGCGTCGGCCTGACCTCGCCCAACGGCAACACTCTCGAAGAGTATCGCAAGAATCTCCTCGATGGGGTCGCGCGTATCCAGATGATTGATATGCGCTACATGGGGCAAGTCCCCGCAGGTGTCTGCGACTTCGACCCGAAGAAGCACCAGACTCGCAAGGAGCTCCGCGTCGGCACCCGTGCCGGGAGCATCGCGATCTACGCGGCACGCGAGGCGATTATAGATAGTGGGCTCGACTTCGAAAACTATGATAAGAGCCGCATCGGCGTTTACATAGGCACCACCGAGCACGGCAACGTAGAAACGGAAAACGAGGTCTACAACATCTCGAAGTTCGATTACGATACCAAATTTTGGACTCACCACCACAATCCTCGTACCGTAGCGAACAATCCTGCAGGCGAGATCACGATCAACACAGGCATCACCGGCCCCCACTACACCATCGGTGCCGCCTGCGCCGCCGGTAATGCGGGATTGATTCAAGCGCTGCAAATGCTGCGCCTCGGCGAGGTCGACTTTGCCCTCGCCGGTGGCGTCAGTGAAAGCATCCAGTCCTTCGGCATCTTCGCCGGCTTCAAGAGCCAAGGTGCCCTCGGCACCCACCCGACCGACCCGAACAAGGTCAGCCGCCCCTTTGACAAGACGCGCAATGGCATCGTCGTTTCCGAAGGCGGCTGCATCTACACGCTGGAACGCCTCGAAGATGCGCAAGCCCGTGGTGCCAAGATCATGGCAGAGATCATCGGCTACCGCATCAACTCCGACGCCTCGGACTACGTCCTCCCCAACCCCGAGCGCCAAGCCGAGTGCATGCACCAAGCCCTCGCTGTGGCAGGGATCGAGGCTGGCGAGGTCGACATCGTCAACACCCACGCCACATCGACTCCGATGGGCGACATCCAAGAGATCAAAGCCATCCGCGAGGTCTTCGGCGCGTGCCCGACCACCTATGTCAACAACACCAAGAGCTACATCGGTCACTGCATGGGCGCGGCCGGCGCGCTTGAGCTGGCAGGTAACCTCCCCTCCTTTCAGGATAATATTATCCACCCCACCATCAACATCGAAGAACTCGATCCCGAGTGCGCCCTACCAAATCTCGTCATAAACGAGCCTCTCAAGGTTGACGCCGTCAAAGTTATCCTCAACAACTCCTTCGGTATGCTCGGCATTAACTCCGCGCTCATCCTAAGAAAATTTGAGGACTAGCCTCCCCGATTCGCCATTATCCATTCGTAACTCAATCACCATGACCGAAGACCAAGTACAACAAATCGTAATCGACATCATCGACGAAATCGCACCCGACGAAGACACTACCGGCCTCAAGCCCGAAGTGAATCTGCGCGACCAAATGGATCTCGATTCCATGGACTTCCTCGACATCGTGATGGAACTCCGCAAGCAGCACGGCATCGAAGTCCCGGAAGAAGACTACCCAAAGCTAGCCTCCCTGCAAAGTTGCTCCGACTACCTCACACCAATGTTCAACGCCAAGTAGTTTTTCTGCGGCCACCCGCCGCATCCCACCCACGAAGCACAGGCATCTTGCCTGTGCTTCTTTGTTTTAGCGTAGAGGCTTACAAAACGTACATAATTGACAAAACAGCTGTTTTGTGCATTCTTGAGAGTATGATTATCATGTCCTCCACTGAAGCCCGCAATAATTTTGGCGATTTCCTTGACAAAGGCAGTCGCGAACCCGTCATCGTTAAGCGGCAGAACCGCAAAATTGGTGCCTTTGTGCCGATGCGCGATCTAGAAAAGCTTCGGATGATGCGTATGAAAGAATTAGATGTCGCCGCTGATAAATTAAGTGCAGAAGGTGCTGCCAATGGTTTCACCGAAGATATTTTAAACGAAATACTCGCAGAAGTGAATCCATCTTAGTGCTTATTTTAGACAGCAATATTTTGGTGAGCTATTCGCTCAATAAAAAGAGTCATCTCGGACGAACGGTGAAGACGATCCTGGCAAAGCATGCCTATGCATGCTCTGCAGCTACTTTTAATGAACTGACGGCAGTCTTACTTCGGGAAAAATTCGACCGCTACTTTCTACGCTCTAGCCGTGCCGAAATGTTGAGAAACATAGCTACTGGAGCAGATTGGTTTACCCCTACACAAACCATTCGCGGCTGCCGCGACCCTAAGGACAATAAGTTCCTCGAACTTGCCGTCGCCGCCGAAGCCGAGTTCCTAATCACAGGCGACGAGGATTTGCTCATCCTCGACCCATTCCGAAAGACGCGTATTCTCACGATAGCCGACTTCACGCTAATCTAGCTCTAAAGCGTAGCCGAAGTCCTAAGACTTTGGACGCTCAACCCATCAAGGCTCAATCGACCAAAGTCTAACGACTTCGGCTACAAAAACTCCCTTTAAAAATAGCGAAATGCCCACCTCTCTCGACCACCAACACTACGAAACCGTCATCATCGGCGCGGGCATGGCGGGACTCGCTGCGGGCATCCGCCTCGCGCTGGCGGGCAAAAACGTCATTATCCTAGAGCGCCACAACGCCTCGGGCGGGCTCAATTCTTTTTACAGTCAAGCTGGTCGCAAGTTTGACGTGGGGCTGCACGCCATGACTAACTATGTGCCAAAAGGCACCAAGGGGACGCCGCTGACAAAGCTCCTGCGCCAACTCCGCATCCCCTACGATGCGCTCGACCTCTGCCCGCAGAACGGATCACGCATTCACTTCCCCGGCTGCCAACTCGGCTTCAACAACGACTTCGCCTTTTTCGAGGCCGAAGTCGCCCGCGCCTTCCCCCAGCAGATCGACGGCTTTCGTGCACTGGCCGAAGAAGTCCGCACTCTCGACGCCTTCAATCTCGGATCCATGCCCACCTCCGCCCGCGCAGCAGTGCAGCGCCACATCAGCGATTCGCTGCTCGAGGACATGATCTTCTGCCCTGTCATGTATTACGGCAGCGCGCAAGAGCACGATATGGACTACGGGCAATTCGCCATCATGTTTCGCTCTCTCTTCTTTGAAGGCTTCGCCCGCCCGCTCGATGGCGTGCGTGTGATTGTCAAACTGCTGCAAGATAAATACCGCTCTCTCGGCGGCGTCCGCAAAATGAAATGCGGTATCCAAAAAATCAATACCCAGGGTAATCAAGCCACCGCGATCGAGCTGGATAGCGGCGCGGTCATCACCGCCGACAAGATCATCTCCACCGCCGGAGCCGTCGAGACCGCTCGCCTCTGCGCCGATCAACCCGCCAACGCCGCCAGCGATAACATCGGCCAGCTCAGCTTCACTGAGACCATCACCGTCTTCGACAAGCAGCCTGCCGATTTCGGCTGGGACGACACCATAATCTTTTTCAACACCGCCGAGCGCTTCCGCTATGCCGGAGTCAAAGATGCACTCGTCGACCCCACCAGCGGCGTCATTTGCTTCCCCAATAACTATCAATATGGAGAAGGCCGCCAACTCGACGAAGGCTTCCTCCGCGTCACGGCCATGGCCAACTACGACCAGTGGTGCGCCCTGAGCGAAGACGACTACCTCGCTCAAAAAGCCCACTGGTATGATGAGCTGCAAAAGGTCACGCTCGGCTTATTGCCCCAGCCAAAAAACGGATTCAAACTCGAAGACCACCGCCTCGCCAGCGACATGTTCACCCCCCGCACCGTGCGCAAATATACCGGCCACTTAAACGGAGCCATCTATGGCGCACCGAACAAGGTCAAAGACGGCCGCACCCATTTGGAGAATCTCTATCTAGCCGGCACCGACCAAGGCTTCCTCGGCATCGTCGGCGCCATGCTCAGCGGCATTTCGATGGCCAATCTGCACGTGCTACAAGGGGATTAAAATGGATTCTACATGGCTGGTTTTTTCGAGCCATTGCCAGATGAAGTTCATCTGCTCGACCCTGGTTTAGGCGCGCTTTGCTCCGCATTTGCGGTTAAAGCACTTTCTCAGCCTACAAAAATCAAACGTTAATCCTAAAAAAATCAGTTGAACCGCTAATCATGACCTCTGACCTCTAACTTCTGAATTTAGGTTCAAACGCTGCCGCCTAAAGGCGGGACTACAACCTGTTCATGCTGGGCTTATGAAATGACGGCTGCCACTGCGGCTCGGCATGGCGGCACACTGATTGCGAGCGGTGACTGGGCGGGTTGAGCGGGTTGGAGTCCCGCCTTTAGGCGGTCGCAGATCCAAGAGCCGTTCATCCTAGAAAGAGTAGACAGATGCCAGAGGGCAGATTTGATTATCAAGGAGTTATGGGATTTCAAGCTTCGCCAAAGTGGCGAGGTTCGATATCGCTCTCAGTGGCTGATTCCCAGTGGCTGACCTCTATTCTCTGACCTCTAACTTCTGAATTCAGGTTCAAACGCTGCCGCCTAAAGGCGGGACTCCAACCTGTTCATGCTGGGCTTATGAAATGACGGCTGCCACTGCGGCCCGGCATGGCGGCACACTGATTGCGAGCGGTGACTGGGCGGGTTGAGCGGGTTGGAGTCCCGCCTTTAGGCGGTCGCAGATCCAAGAGCCGTTCATCCTAGAAAGAGTAGTCAGAAGACAGAGGGCAGATTTGATTATCCGGGAGTTATGGGATTTCAAGCTTCGCCAAAGTGGCGAGGTTCGATATCGCTCTCAGTGGCTGATTCCCAGTGGCTGACCTCTATTCTCTGACCTCTAACTTCTGAATTCAGGTTCAAACGCTGCCGCCTAAAGGCGGGACTCCAACCTGTTCATGCTGGGCTTATGAAATGACGGCTGCCACGGCGGCCCGGCATGGCGGCGCACTGATTGCGAGCGGTGACTGGGCGGGTTGAGCGGGTTGGAGTCCCGCCTTTAGGCGGTCGCAGATCCAAGAGCCGTTCATCCTAGAAAGAGTAGTCAGAAGACAGATGCCAGAGGGCAGATTTGATTATCAAGGAGTTATGGGATTTCAAGCTTCGCCAAAGTGGCGAGGCTCGATATCGCTCTCAGTGGCTGATTTTCAGTGGCTGACCTTTGTTCTCTGACCTCTAACTTCTGAATTTAGGTTCATAATCTAATGTAATACCAAATTTTTTTGGCCTGCCATGAGCAAGCGTAGCGCGTCGAATGGCGGAGAAGGCGGGATTGCTTCGCCATCTTCGCTGCGCTGCGTCAAACCCGCGGCGGGTTCGAACCCTCGACTTCTCAACGCCAATTTCGGCGACTACGTCTTGAAAATGGCGGAGAAGGCGGGATTGCTTCGCCATCTTCGCTGCGCTGCGTCAAACCCGCGGCGGGTTCGAACCCTCGACTTTTCAACGCCAATTTCGGCGACTACGTCTTGAAAATGGCGGAGAAGGCGGGATTGCTTCGCCATCTACGCTTCGCTTCGTCAAACCCGCGGCGGGTTCGAACCCTCGACTTCTCAACGCCAATTTCGGCGACTACGTCTTAAAAATGGCGGAGAAGGCGGGATTCGATGTCGAATCGTGAAAATGTCGAATACGGGCTTACTCCCAGTTAATGACTCATATTCAGGGGATTACACATTTAGAGTTAAATTCTTGAAGTGGCAAAAAGAGGCCAAAAGCGGCACGCTTCGGCAATTCGAGCGACAGGAATCTGGCAGGAAATTTCGACTACCTATTAGTGGAAATACTAAGAAAATTTAATTCCTGAAAGGTCCTATGTTATTGAAACTTGCTGCGATCATTTTGAATAGCTCCTGATTTTCTTGACGATCCTCTTCTGTGTAGACTGGCTCACCCTCAGCGGAGGTCTCCATAAAATCGATCATGACCATTTTATCTTCAATCATGAGAACGTATCTGGTCATACGCATCGACATCTCAATATCTATAACCCGCTGAGTGATATCGATGATATAAAACCCTGCGGGTAACTGTGCCATCGTAATTTCCTTAGCATCTAGCACAGTCCCGAGTTGACTGGCCATTTCCCTGATCATCTCTACGGAAAAAAGATGTTTAAGTTCGGACAAAGAGGGTGTTTCACCGCCATTACGAACGATTATATTACAGCTCACATAGCCGTGACCACATTGACTGTAGAATTCCTGAACGATGTTTGGAGAGTTTGAAGTTTTGGGTTTCCAACTCATCGGGAATTCCATGGCGAAATCAAGCCCTTTGGCTTTGGGCTCGTCTCTAGTGCTGAAAACTCGGGTCCAACCATCAAGCACCTCTTTGACTGGCTTCTTCTGATATGTCTCATTCCATGACAGCAAAGTTGATAAGACGTCTTCCGCTGAAATGGTAACAGCAAAATCCTCCGGGGTCGTAACCTTTAATTCAGTAGCTTGATTGATTTTCTGAAGAGCGTAACTACGCGGAAAATTTGCTTTCTCCACACTTTGACGCAGCCGCTCCTTAATTGGAGCCATATACTCATCGAGGTTCCCTCCAGTAAGAATATCATATTTCTCTACGACCCCACGATGCCCCACCCCCAAAGCTGACCGGTGGAATCTAGCCTTTGCATTTCGACTCTTCAGGGCTAAATCAGGAAATTTAGTAGCAATGCTGTCCAAGACAGCATCTTAAGTTATTACGTATTTGTGAGCTTGGATTATCTCTGTTTCCTCATCTTCGCTCGGGCCGTTAGCATATACCTCGTAACAAAGAAAAGTGGCAAGGCCCAAGATCAATAGAACTTTGCTGATTGTAATATCTTCCTGTATTTTCATAAGATTAATAGGGTTGGTTCATTCACTATATTGTTTAATACAGGTCGAGCTCAAGTTCAAAGCCAGCTCGTTCTAACTCTTCAAGGTAAGTGATGAATGCTAGCCCCTTTTGACGGATCGTTTCATAGTCATTCGCACAGTTACGGATTTAGTGGTTGCCGTCTTCGATGAAGCTGGCGTAGTCTGAGGGGCGCAGTTCGAAGTCCATGACCTGCACCTTTTCAGCTAATACATGCTCGGCGAAATCGCGTATCAGTGTGTAACGCTTAAATACGGCAAGTAGAGCGAGCGGAACGCGTGCGACCGCTGGGTTTTCGACCAAGAGGTTAAGTTGTTCTCCGGTCAGAGTCTGCAGCCGGAGCCTGAATTCGCGCTCCAGTCGGCTGATCGAAGTAGATTTAGCCTGTTGGAACACATTCCCATCAATCGCCTCCCGCTTGGTAAGGTCCCAGTCACCTAGACGCAGATAAACCGAAGCCAGCGCGCAGGCATGCGACGCGCCAAGTCCGTAGGCGGTAAATCCGAGATTGTATGTATCTAGGGTGCTAATCACTTCAGGCTTGGGACAAGTGGTGAGATGTCAGCGCGAATGTTTTGTGCGACCGAACCGAGGGGAATGCGCCAATCTGGAAGAGGACCGCGGACATCGGCAGACCTTGCTCAAGGTTAATTATGTTTGTGCACGCTCGCATAAGGAAACAATTATCCAAATACAAGCGGGCTGATTGGTTCAAGTCGGCAAACGGCGGCATAAACGAACCACAAAAGGTAAGAAAAAGCAGTAGGTCACTAATTATCTGGTCTAAGGAAGCATTTTATCTAAAGTCGATCCATGAAAAAGCTCTCACTCGTGATTCTGTTCTTTTATACTCTGCTAGTCAGTTTTGGGGCTATGCCTTCGCCTGAAAAAATAGCGGAATTGCGTAAGGCTGCGAAACTGGGGATAATGCAGGATCAATACAGTTTGGCCCATTTGTATAGCAATGGGCTCGGAGTCACCAAAGATGATGATCAAGCTGCAAAGTGGTATCGCAAGGCAGCTGAGCAAGGAATGCCAGAGGCACAGCATAATCTCGCGAATAGGTATCGAACTGGTAAAGGAGTAGACAAAGATGTAGAAGAAGCCGCAAAGTGGTTTCAAAAAGCTGCTGAACAAGGCGCAGCTCTATCTCAGGCTGATCTAGGCGTAGCCTATGAACATGGCAACGGTGTTGAGCAAGATTACACAGAGGCTGTAAAGTGGTATCGCAAGGCAGCTGAGCAAGGGGTGCCAGAGGCACAGCATAACTTAGGGTTAATGTATGCCCAAGGGACCGGAGTCACGAAAGATGAGGTGACGGCATATATGTGGTTTAATGTTTCCGTAAACAATGGATATACATACGCCAAGCGGAACCTAGATATTTTAGGCAAGATGTTAACCAGCGAGCAGATCACAAAAGCACAGGTTCTATCCCGGAAGTGGATGGCTCAACACGCGAAGTAAAGCGGCAGGGCTAGGCTGCCGCAACTGGGCGCGGAGCTGTGAGAGCGCGGGAAGGCAGCGTTTCGGGGGAAACGTAGCGCCCTTTGCCGATTATGTCGAATGAGGCGCAACCGTGAGCGAATACTTGGAGCTCTATTCGGTATAATCCGCAAAGGGCGCGAGGCTTCGGGCCCCGAAACGATGCCTTTGTGTGCTCTCGCTGCGGAGTGCTAGGTTTTGGATTGTTTCGAGCGTAGCGAGGTGGACCTCTTGAGCCGTAGGAGTGCGGGGATGCCGGAAGGAGGCACGACTGGAGGCATGCAGGCGCGACTAGGCGTCGGGTGGCGGGTGGATTGGAACCTCATGTAGCAGTCGGTGACGCTCGGGTGAGCCGGAGACAGAGCAGAGCGTGTGGCCGGAACTGAAACGGGAACGGCTTGTCAGCGGCGATTTAAAAGTGGTGTAATAGTGGCGGTTTGAAAGTGGATATTATTCTCCATTTTCTTCAATGAACTTCTAAAAAGATCTCTTCTTCCTCGCCGTTCTTCAAAGTGCACTGTGATTGCTTACTCCTTTCAAAGATGTAATTCTGAGGTATATGAAAATCAAAACGGTAAAGACCTGCGAAGCCTGCGAACAGCCATTTAAAGCGGATCTACGGGCAGAGAGGCAGCAGCGATACTGCCGCATGCTCGAGTGTCAACGAGAGCGTCGTAGGCGCTCTCAGCGTCTCCGGCGAGCAGCAAAGTCGAGTTTGCGTAAGCAAAACAGCGAAATCTTAGCCGGCGGAAATAAATCCTCGCAGCTTCAGTCGGCTTCACGGCGATTTGAAGCCCCGATGATCTCAGAAGATCCTCTAATCGTGGGACTTATAGCAATGCTCTGCGGCACCGATAATCCTGATCATCTTCGAACAACGATGAGAAGCTTGAGAGAACGAGGCCAAAAGATCATGAAAGCCAGGTCTGATTGGGCTGCAAAGCATTCGATTCCAGATGTTTGTAAATGATCTCACCTTAATACTGCTAGGAATCGAAAAAGTTGCAGGATTATCAAACCGCCCGTATTCGCCCCTTTTCACGCCGCCGCCCACACGGCTGACAGGCCTCGAATAAGCGGAACACGAGGAGCGCGATCAGCGGAAGCGATGGGCCGAGGGGCACGTCGATGTGCGCAGCAGATCACGTGACGCTCGGTTGGTCGCTGGAGCCGTGCGGAGGGTGTGGAGCGCGAGGCTCTGCGACGCAGTGAACGGGGCAGCGGAGGACGCATGCGGAGCGAAGGCGACGGGGAACCGAAGACGGCAGCGTCTGCGGGTGAATGGCGAGACGGGAGCGACCGGAACGGTGCTGCTGGTGGGAGCCTAAGCGACTAGAAGCAGATCCGTGGAGGGAGCGGCGGATTGGATGCATAGCTGTGCGGTTGGGCTGGAAGATGTGGTAGTCCTCGGTGAGGATCGACGCAGGAGACCGGAAGCGTGGACGGAGGAACCCCCAAATGGTCGATGTGCTGAATTCAGTGGATAGGCACAGGATCAGTGCATCAAGATTTCAACGGACGGGGGGGGCATGGGGGAAAACATCTTCCGACACACATAAGTAACCCCACCCGCGCATATAAATTTTGGATTTATAAAAACGAGTGGCAGGGAGTGACATGCCTGGAAAATCAAGGGAGCAGACAGATTACTCATATCATCCGAACACTGCCCCAAGAAACCATAAACCAATAAGGGCCATTACCCCCCACGTGAGTAGTTGAAACAGGCAAGACCCAGCCACCATAGCACCACCTGCTGCTGCGCCAGCAGCTTCCGCGGCGCGATCCTTTGGATCCCCTTCATTAGAGAAAACAAAAGCTCCTATTCCGAAAATAAGTGCTACGATAAAAATAATACCTATAATTTTTCCATGATATATTCGCCTGATAGTTAATATAATTTAATGGTTAAAAACTCAGATCTAGCCCTATTAAGGCATTGAAATAATAAATAACTACTTATTGTCATTTCGATTCAGCATCCATTCCCGTATAAGCTTTTGAGCCTCTTCAATTTGATTAGATGTCATTAGAGTTCTGGTGAAGTCTCTATTTTTTCTAGCCTGGAATGCCCCGTTCTTAGCAGCAATACCGAACCACTTGTAAGCATTGTGAGCGGCGGCGTGAAAATGGATGAATACGGGCGGTTTGATAATCCTACGGGCTTCACTATTCCTAACATAATTTAAGTATGTTGATCTATAAACAACTAAACTGGAGCATTTTGTAATTCACTCTTCGTTCTTTTTTAGATCGATTGGCCCCGTTTCCTCAGGCTTCTCACCGTCGTTCGAAGTTGATCAAGGTTGTTAGTGTCGCAGAGCATTGCTATAAGTCCCACGATAAGAGGATCTTCCGTGATCATCGGGGCTTCAAACGGGCTTGACCGCGATTCGACAACGCTAATCAATTTAAAGCTATTTTAACTAGAGTTTCCTCAATTTTACCCTTTTTTGGTGACGTAAGTCATTGGTAATCAGTAAATCCATTGAATTGTAGGGACTGAAAATGCTTGATATTGCAGATCTGGGGTTGCTTTTTTGTATTTTTTTGAAATTCTGCGCACATGTTTATCCGCAGGAAAATTAAAACGCTTAAAGCTCAGAGCTATGAGCAGCATCAATTATTAAAATCGGTGCGCACGGATCGTGGCCCGAGGCAAGAAGTCGTGCTGAATATGGGCACACTGGATTTACCGCAAGCGCAGTGGAAAGCTTTAGCCAACGCGATCGAAGAAAAACTGAACAACCAAGCACCTTTCTCTTTCGAGGAAAGCTGTCCGGAGGTGGAAAAGTTGGCGGCTCATTATGCTCAAATGATCCTGAGCAAATCTTTGAATCAAGCGGCAGAAGAAGCTACGCACGATGACGTTAACGAGGCTAGTCCGGCGCAGCAAGCGGCTGCCAATTATCAGAATGTGGACATTAATTCTGTAAGAACGAGCGAATCCAAAAGTATCGGTGCCGAGTATGTGATGCAGGAGCAAATGAACCAATATGGGTTTGATAAAATCTTGGGTGAACTTGATTTTAGTCCGAAGCAAATTGACTACGCCAAGCACCTGATCATCGGCCGAGCTGTGCACCCTTGCAGTGAGCGAGAGCTGGCTAGATGGATCAACGATGACAGTGCGATCAAGGAGTTAATCGGTAGCACAGAGGCGGTCTACGACAATGCCCTGCACCGCACGGCGGTAATGCTTCAGGAGCACGGCGATACGATACAAAAGAGCCTACGCCTAAAAGCCAAAGAGCTGTTTTCTCTGGATGAAACGATTGTCTTATACGACTTAACTAATACCTATTTTGAAGGGAAAAAGGCAGGCAATGCGAAAGCTCAATTTGGAAGGTCCAAAGAACGTCGCACGGATTGCAAGCTGATGACTTTGGCCCTGATCGTCGATTCACAGGGCTTCCCTAAAGAAAGCCATATCTTAGAAGGCAATGCGATCGAACCGGAAACCTTGGCGGGCATGCTCGAATCGATTCGCGCCCTCGGACATAGCACGGAAAGCAAGACGCTGGTCATCGATGCGGGGATCGCGAGTGAAGAGAATATCGCTCTGTTGCGCCAAGAAAACATCTCTTACGTCGCCGTCAGTCGCAAGCAGAGCTACGACCCGACGCTTTGGGATCAAAGCGTTGAGAAGAAAGTAAAGCTCGCAGATCAGACCACCGAATTGACTCTCAAGCGAGCCATCGTCGACAATGAAGCAGACGGCGATCAAGCCGCCTACCAAGAAGCGTTTTTACTCTGCCACAGCCCTCACAAAGAGGCGAAGGAAAGGCAGATCATCGAAAGCCGCTTGAACAAGTTTGAAACGGCCATGGGGGAGCTGAGTGCAGGCTTAACCAAA
>Ga0307933_1002257_pt1 | contig 13402 bp, 14 predicted proteins | sample OrgLakmetageno88_FD_201811 | JGI IMG/M metagenome (GOLD analysis project Ga0307933, IMG submission 201811) | Saline water microbial communities from Organic Lake, Antarctica - #88 | ecosystem: Environmental > Aquatic > Non-marine Saline and Alkaline > Saline | place: Antarctica: Organic Lake...
CGACTACCCGAAGTCATTCAAGGGGTTGAGTTCAAGGATGGGATCAAGCAACTTAAAAACGCCGCCTAATCACACCGTCACCAACTTTCGGGCATAACTCTCGATGCGCGGAGCAAAGGGCTTTGAGATTTCGCGCGAAATCTTGATGTTGCGACTGTTTTACCTTTGGATTTGACATGTCTATCCCCGCTGGAGGCTGTCAACAGTGCAAGTTGTGGGAAAGTCCACCATTCGGCCAGAGAATACTTCCACCAATTGGGTTGATGCCCATAGATTCTGCATACATCACTAAGCACCCAATTTTACCTTACCTGTCGAATCGACGTCAGGCAATACATACTGCTCAATAGTGCCCAAATATGCTTAACGCTGCGACGTTCCCCAAGGGGCGGCAATCACTCCAGATGAATGTCAGGTGCTCAATTTTCAGATTCGTAGACTCGCCACTTTGAATTCAACCCACCAACGCGGAGACAAGACGATGAATTTCGATGAATTTCACACCAAGTCCAAATCCGGCGGTTACTCGCGGCGGCAGATCAACAAGATGCTGGCATCTCTTGGCATCGCCTCGGCCTCGATGATGGGAGTCAGCCGGTCGGCACTGGCGGCGACCCCGTCAGTGGATCTGTTCACTTGGGCGGGTTACGATTCCCCCGAAATGTTTGCGGAGTACACCGAAAAATATGGTGGCCCCCCCGAAATCACGCGGACATCGTCGAACAACGAGGCGCGCGCAAAGGTTCGCGGTGGCTTCACTCCGGATTTCGCTGTTCCATCGTGGAGCCATGGCGCTTTCTGGATTGACGAGGGATTGGTTGAACCACTGGATATCTCGCGACTGCCGCGTTGGTCCGAGATGTTTGAGCGACTTCAGAACCTGGAAGAGGGCGATGTGAAACATTTCGTGCCGCTGGCCTGGGGCAATACGGCGGTCGTCTATCGTACCGACATGGTGCCCCCCGATCTTCTGGAGGATTCATCCTGGGGAATCCTGTGGGACGAACGTCTGAAGGGCCAGATCGCGATCCGCGATGCCTTTATGGGCGCGATGCTGCCTGCGGCGCTTTGGGGCGGGGTTGGCGATGCCTATGACATGACCGATGAAGAGTTGGACCTTGTCGGCGACCTGCTGCGTACGCAGCGTGACCTGGTCCGCTTTTACTGGAAGGCCGAGGCAGATGTCCAACAGGCGATGGCCAGTGGTGAAATAGCCGTGATCAGCGGCTGGAACAGTACCTACGCCACGTTGAAAGCGCAGGGTGTGCCCGTCGGCTTCATGGTTCCCAAAGAGGGCATGCCCACATGGGTTGATGGTTACATGATGATCAAGGGGGGGGCCGCGCCTGAGCAGGAGAAATATGATTTTCTGCATGCCGCGATGTCCGCCGAGGCCGGAGCCCATCTAATCGAAGAGGTCGGGTATGGGGCTGCAAATGCCAAGGCATTCGAGGTTGCCGATGCCGAAAAAGTGGCAAGCCTGGGTATCGGAGACGTGGCGACTGTCGTCGAGCGCGGGCTGTGGTCCGTCGCGGTCCCGGTCGAGACCAAGGACAAGATGGTCGACCTCTACAACCGTGTTAAATCGGGTTTCTGATAAGGCGTGACCTGCGCGGGCGTTGGCCCGTGCAAGTCTAGCATGTAAACGGGGAATGGGATGGCAAGCGCAGGTGAGCTGATCAATCGTGGGGCGGAGACCCGGGCCAGGCCAAGCGGCAGAAGCCGCCTCTGGCGCTGGTGGTATACCAGCGAAAGCTTGCGTGGTTATGCGCTTCTAGCCCCGACGCTGATGTTCATGGTATTTATGCTGTTGGTCGCGCTGACCAGCCTTGTTGCCCAAAGTTTCATGACCAACGCGGGCGCTAACGCCGAATTCACACTGGACAATTACGCCGCGATCTTTGCCCCCAACGGCGATATCTTTCGCATCCTGCTGCTACGCTCGCTGTGGATGTCGGTCCTGATCACGGTCTGCGTCGTCCTGTTCTGCTATCCGATCGCCTATCTGTTGGCCTTCCACGTCAAGCGACACAAGGTTTTTTGGCTGATCGTCATCACAATCCCCTTCTGGACCAGTTACCTGCTGCGCGTCTTTTCGTGGAAGGTGATCTTGCAGCAGGAGGGGGTTCTGAACTCAGTCATGCTGTGGCTGGGTGTCATTGATGCACCTCTGAACACGCTGTTGCACAACCGGTCGGCGGTGATTGTCACGCTGACCCATGCCTGGGCGGCCTTTGCGATCCTGCCGATCTATGTGTCGCTGGAAAAGATCGATCGGTCATGGCTGGAGGCGTCGATTGATCTGGGCGACAGTTTCTGGCGCCGGTTCTTGCGGGTCACCTTGCCGCTGTCAATGCCAGGTGTATTGGGTGCGACGTTGCTGCTGTTCATCCGCAATGTCGGGGATTTCGTAACGCCCGCACTGGTCGGGGGAGTGTCGGGCACGATGCTGGGCAACATCATCGTATCACTGTTCACCGACATGGCGAACGAGCCATTGGTCGCTGCGGTGTCGATTTTCATGATGCTGTCCCTGACGGCGGTGGCCTGTCTGTTCGTGTTGCTGATCGGCGGACGCAAGCGGTTGAGGGGTGTGACATGATGCGACAGGGAAAAATCCGCGGCCTTGTTCCGGTGATTCTGGGGATCTATATTTTCATCCTCTATGGACCTGTCCTGTTGCTACCGCTGTTTTCGTTCAACGACAACATCTACATGACCTTCCCGATAAGGGACCTCACCCTGAAGTGGTATGGTCAGATGATCGAGGAAAAGGCGATGATCACCGCCCTCTGGGCCAGTGTGAAGGTCACCGCCGCCATCGCCAGCACGATTTTCGGCTTCATGTCCGCCAAGGCCATGGTGACTTACAAGATAGTCGGCAAGGGCTACGTTCTGGCGCTGATCATGGTGCCGCTTGTCGTGCCTTCGATCATCCTGGGAGCCTCTCTGCTCAGCTTTTTCCGCCAGTTTCTGGATGTGGAATTGACACTGTGGACCGTGGCGCTGGCGTATACGCTGATTTCCACTCCTTTTTCGTTGCTGGTCATCATGGCTCGCCTCGAAGGGTTTGATCGGTCGCTGGAAGAGGCCTCCGCCGATCTGGGCATGAGCGCATGGCAGACGTTCCGCCGCGTGACCCTGCCGCTGGCCATGCCGGGCGTACTGGCCAGCCTGCTGTTGTCCTTCATGGTGTCGTTTGACGAATTCATGCTGGCGTTTTTTCTCAGCAGCAATCAGGCGACGCTGCCTGTCTACATGTACGGCCTGCTGCGGTTCCCGGATTTCCTGCCGGCCATTCTGGCCTTGGGCAGCTGTATCCTTGTTGTCTCGGTGGCGCTGATTTCGACCGCTGAATGGCTGCGCCGCGGCCAGGACAAGACCCTGCATTGAAAGGCGCTTACATGAATGTTTCCGAGCCGATGATCGCAATTGAAAGCGTGTCCAAACTTTTCGGGTCCGTGCGGGCCGTGGACGATGTTTCATTGGACATCGCGCGAAACGAATTCTTCGCGATCCTAGGTGCGTCTGGGTCAGGCAAGACCACGCTGTTGCGGATCCTGGCAGGTTTTGAAATCCCAACCACTGGTGAGATTTTCGTTGACGGCGAGTCCGTCGCCGAAGTGCTGCCCAACCGGCGACCCACCAACATGGTGTTCCAGAGTTATGCGATCTTCCCGCATCTGAACGTGGCCGAAAACATCGGCTATGGGTTGCTGAACAAGGGCCTGTCCAAGACTGAGATTGCGTCCGAGGTCGACCAGATGCTTCAGATGATCCGCCTGCACGGTTACGGCAGTCGGGCCGCGCATCAGCTTTCGGGCGGCGAGCGGCAGCGTGTGGCGCTGGCCCGGGCACTGGTGTGCAAGCCCAAGGTGCTGCTTCTGGACGAACCACTTGGCGCGCTGGACAAGAAGCTGCGCGAAGAAATGCAATTCGAGCTGCGCCAGCTGCAACGCCTAGTCGGCATCACCTTTGTCTTCGTCACGCACGATCAGGAAGAGGCCCTGACCATGGCCGATTGGATCGCCGTGATGTCCAAGGGCAAGATCATCCAGGTCGACACGCCCAGCCGCCTTTATGAACGCCCCAAGGCCCGCGAAGTGGCCGAGTTTATCGGCAACATTAATCTGCTGCCGGGGACGGTGCGCCATATTGACGGGCACGTTGTCGTCGATGCGGGCAAAATTGGGGAGTTCCAAGTGCCCCTGGGCGACAGGGTCGTGTCGCCGGGTGACACTGTCACCTTGGCCGTGCGGCCGGAAAAACTGACCCTGCGAAGCGAGAGACCCGGGTCAGGCTTCAATGCGCTGCGCGGGCGGCTGACCGCAGAATCCTACGCTGGGGATCGCAGTTTTTATCTGGTCGAGGTGCCGGAGTTGGGAAAAGAAATCAAAGTGGTCGATCTGAACGAGGCGTCCAGTGCGGACCGAGCGGCGGTATCTGGTGACGATCAGGTCTGGGTGGCCTGGCCGGTGGAAAGCGGGCTGTTGCTGACCGGGTGATGGCGGGTTGGCAGAGGGGCGCAGCAAGATTTTTGAAAGGTGATTTTTGTGGAACAAAGAAATGAGTGACGACACAGACAAGCCGCTGTTCAGCTTTGTCATCCTTGGGGATACGCACATCACCGACGAAGAGGGTAAAAGTGTCGATTGCCACACCACGCGCAAGGTCGCCGGGAAATTCGACGCGGTGCTGGACAAGGTAGTGGCGCTGGATCCGGCCTTTGTCATCCATCTGGGCGACGTCACGCATCCCGGACCCTGGTCCGACGATTACGCCGACGCTGCGCGTGAATTCTTCGATATGACGGCCCGGATCGGACGGCCCTGGCATCTGGTGCCAGGCAATCATGACATCGGTGAAAAACTGCACCGTGCCCTGCCAAAGCTCGACGAAACGCTGTCAATTTCGGAACGTACCATCGCGCTCTATGAACAGCATTTTGGCCCGCAGTATCACAGCTTTGAGCATGAAGGCTGCGCCTTCGTGCTGCTCAATACACTCCTACTCAACTCCGGCCTGCCGTCCGAGGACGCGCAGTGGGCCTGGCTGGAAAAGACGCTGAGCGCGCATGCGGGTCAGCGCATCTTTGTTTGCTCGCACTATCCGATGTTCCTGACCGCCGAGGACGAGTCTGATCACTATGACAACATCGCACAGCCGGGCCGAGCACGGCTGGCGGCGCTGATGCGCGCACATTGTGTTGAAGGCTTCTATTCAGGCCATGTGCACAATTTTTTCTACAACCGCCTGGACCAGACGCACCATTTCACCCTGCCGTCGACCAGCATCATGCGCCATGACTACCTTGAGATGTTCCGCACCCCGCCAGAAAACCGCGAGATGGGGCGCTACGATCCGGCCAAAACCGGGTTTTTCTGGATCGACGTCTACAAAACCGGCCATGTTCCGCACCTCATCCGGCAAAGTGCGCCCGACACGCGGCATACCCATACCTGGCGCAACAGCGGTGCCATGCCGGTCCTGGATCTGCGCGTGCCCTGGTGCGAACGTCACGACGTCGCCAGCCCCTGGGGGGCCGAAATCTTCGAGCGCAAACGCGTACGCAGCGACTACCCGTTGTCGGCCCTGTGGGAGATGGGTATTCAGGATCTGCGCATCCCGGTGTCTGATATCGAAGACCCCGAAACAGCCGCCCGCGTGCGCGATCTGGCCACGCTGGGCCATCGGTTCACTGTCGTCATGTTCGGGATGCCCGATGCCGACCGCCAAGCGGTTCTGGAGCAGAACGTTACGGCGATCCATTGCCTTGAAATCGTCGAAATCCAGCATCTGATAGGCGCGCAGTGCGGTGAACTGGCGGCGATGCGTGACCGGATTGGTCGGCCGATCTACCTCAATCACGCCCATACCGAGGTGCAGGGTTACACGTCCAGTTATGGCCTGCGCCCGGCGCACCAAGGCGACCGTGACTGGCTGGTCGATCAGGCGGCGCTGCGCGGCGCGGTCGACGGATTTGTCATTGGGGCCAGTAATGACACGCACCCGTTGGACGCGCTGCGCGCGGCGCAGGACATCGCGGTTGCGTCCCAAACACGCTTTGCGCTGCATATCCAGACCGTGGGCATGTATCGCACGACAGCGCCCAGCGATCAGGCGGCACAGTGTCACGAACTGAACCGCGTGGCCGAGGCTGCGATGATGGCGCGCGCGCACCCGGACATCCCCATCCTGCTGGATAATTTTGTTCAACTGGAGCGCGGCTATTTCCACTGCTTCGGGTTGGTCGATCGGCTGTACAACCCGCAGGCTGGCAGCCGGATCCTGACCACTCTGGACAGCGTGCTGCCGGATCGGCTCCCAGCGTTAGCGGCCTATCGCTCGGACGGGCTTCGCATTCTCGCAGCACACGGCGACAGCGTCTCTGCGGTCATTTTAATCTTGCCCGATACGGGCCATGTGCCGGCGTCGGATGCACAGGATCTGCCAACTGAACATGCTGACCTGATTGGCCAATTCCTCGATCTGGCCTCGGGCGCGGAGCACCGCGGCAGGCTGCGCGATTTTCTGACCGACACCGCCAAGGCGACGCGGCCGCCCGTGCTTTTTCAACCCGAGGCCTGACCACGCCGAATGAAGCCACGAAAACAGGAGCCCGATCATGCGACCAACCCTCTGCGGAAATCGCCAGGCCGTCTCGGCAGGGCATTACCTGGCCGCCGCCGCCGGGCACGAGATCCTCGAAGCGGGCGGCAATGCGATCGATGCAGGCTGCTGCGCCGGGATGGCGCTTGCCGTCCTTCACGCCGATGAGGTGGATTTTGCAGGAGTGGCCCCGATTATCATCAGGCTGGCCAGTGGCGAAGTCGTCACGATAGCCGGGCTTGGGCATTGGCCCAAATCCATACCAGCCGATCTCTTCATGCGCGAACATGGCGGTCAGTTGCCGACAGGCGTGCTTCGCACCGTCGTACCCGCCGCCCCAGATGCCTGGATCACGGCGCTCAAGCACTACGGCACGATGAGCTTTGGCGAGGTTGCACAAGCCGCGATCGAGTATGCCCGCGATGGGTTTTCCATTTTTCAGTATCTCGCTTCCGCCATCGAGCACGGTGCCGACAGTCTCAGGAAGTGGCCCTCTAATGCGAAAGTCTTTCTACCCGAAGGTCGCCCGCTGCAGCTTGGCGAGCGGCTCAAACAAACCGATCTGGCGGCGACAATTCAGTTCATGGCTGATGCAGAGGCTGCTGCCAGCAAACATGGTCGTGAGGCCGGGTTGGAGGCAGCGCGTGCCGCTTTCTACAAGGGCGACATCGCCGACCAGATCGTCGCACACATGAAAGATTACGGGGGATATCTGTCGCGTGACGATCTGGCCAATTTTCACAGTCCCATAGGGAAACCGATCTCGGGCCAGTGGCGCGATTTCAGTGTCTTTACCTGCGGTCCCTGGTGTCAGGGGCCAACGCTGATCCAGTGTCTCACCCTAATGGAAACTCTGGGGCTGAAGGATATGCGGCACGCCGATGGTGAGTATCACCACCTCATTATCGAAGCGATGAAATGCGTCTTTGCGGATCGGGAATATTATTATGCCGATCCGGACCATGTCGATGTGCCGCTCGATTGGCTGCATTCAGACGAAAACGCCACAGCCTGGGCCAAGCGCATCTCGCGCGACCAGGCCATGCCCGAGATGCCCGTACCAAACCGGATCGACACGCCCATGATGCTGAAACCCACCGACGGGATCCCTGATCGCGACCCCGATACATCGTATCTTTGCGCCATTGATCGTTGGGGAAATGCTTTTTCGGCGACTCCGTCGGATGGCGGCTTTCGCTCGCCGATGGTGCAAGGTCTTGGCATTATCCCTTCGCCAAGGGGCATGCAATCACGCCCGGACCCCACCCACCCCAGCGGTGTTGGACCAGGTCGACGCCCACGTTTGACGCCGAACCCAGCCATAGCGTTGCGCGATGACGGAACCGTCGTTGCATTCGGGGCACCGGGTGGTGATGCCCAAGTTCAGGCGATGTTGCAGGTGTTCCTTAACATCTACCACTTTGGAATGGGCGTGCAGGAGGCGATTGATGCGCCCCGCGTCATCACCCACAACTTCCCGTCCTCGTTTTATCCAAACAATTACTTTCCCGGATATGTCAGCCTGGAAAGCCGCGTGAGCGCGCAGGTGCAGGATGTTCTGGCGGCACGCGGGCATCGGTTGGATCTGTATCCCGCCTACACGCGCAATTGCGCCGCTGTGGAACTGATAGCCGCGGATCCAGTATCCGGTTTTCTTAGCGCCGGGGCCGACCCGCGCCAACCTGCTTATGCGATTGTAAGGTGAAATAGTAGTCAGGATCAGAAACTGACAGAAGGAATTCGGTCGAGGCGGGTAGGATGTTCTCGTAGCGTCTGGGCACGTGCAAACGCGATACCTTCAAGTATTTCCACAGCAGCCCCGAGATTATCCGTTTGGCAGTGATGCTGTATGTGCGGTTCCCACTTTCGCTCCGGAATGTAGAGGATTTTCTGCTTGAACGCGGCATTGATGTTAGTCATGAGACGGTCCTGTTTTGGTGGAACATATTTGGCCCAATGTTCGCTGCAGAAATCCGCAGAAAGCAGGTCAGTTGGATGTGATCCTATTTGAACTGGAAATGGTACCTAGACGAGGTTTTCGCGAAGAGTGACGGTAAGCTGCACTATCTGTGACGGGCGGTGGATCACTAAGGGGAAGGTAGATGAAAATATGCGGTTTGGGTCTCAGTCGCATTTAATCAGGTGGGATTCGAAACGGAATTTTGTCGTAATTAAATCAACGTCTTAGAGAGTGGATAAGGTTTGGCGGCAGTCGCGTTGCCTCATCCAGTCTGCTGTCAGGTCGGTGAAATGCTCTTGGCTATCTGTGCCGCGACGGCCACACCCGACTTATGCGCGCCTGCAACCGTGGCCCAATCGTCCACGCTGGTTGCTTCGCCGGCAAACCACAACCGCTCCGATTCTGGGCGCCTGAGTTCGGCGCGTGACCATGCGCCCCCAGGTTCGGCTGAGGCATAAGCGCCTTGCGTAAGCGGATGTTTCGTCCAATCGAAGGTATTGCTTTTTAGAATGACTTTCTCGACTTTGGACCCAAAAATTTTCTTGAGATCGCCGATCACAAAGTCGTACATCGCGGCGCCTCCGAGAGCTGACATCTCCTTGGCGAACGCGCCACCGATGTCGCAATACGTGATGCCATGCCCGCATGCATCCACCAGCGCCGCAAAGCCCTTGGGTGCGCCATTGCTGTCCTCGGTGATCTTGTAGCCGAAATAGCCGTCCTCACCGATCCCGAAAAAATTGTCGTTCAATTGCAGGGCAACGTGATGGTAATGGCCCATCTTCAAGGCATTCACCGCCTCTTGCTTTTTGTCAGGCAAGGGCGGATCGAATTTGATATCGCCACTGGCCAAGACGCCGGTCGATACCGTGATGACGACCGCTCGTGCGCTCAATATGCCATTGTTGGTTTCCACCTCGACGCCCTGACCGCCCCAGCGAATTTTTTGTGCCTTGGTGTTCAGGGTGACCTTGGCATCGCGGGCGCTGTGCGCGAACAGCGCGCCAAACCCTTCGCGGCAGTACCAATCCGTGCCGTCTTCCGCAGTGTACCAGTCTGCGCAAGAGAATTGATCAGGATCCTTTGCCATCTCATAGGCGCCGGTAAACAGACTTGTCGTCAGGCCCCATTCGCCGAGGTCCGGTACGACCTCCGAGGCCGCGACGTCCTGCCCTTGACGCCCCGCAGTCAGCATTGCGCCATTTGCTGTATCCATGGCGTCGCCGAAAACACTCAGTTCCTCATCAGTCGCGGGCCGGTCGCCGACGTAGTAAATTTCGTCACTCGGCGCCGCGTAGAGGTCAAAGCCATTCTCAAGGCCGTAATCGACGAATGGATTGGCCTCGCGGTAGTGCAGCCAGTGAGCGCCGACGTCATAGGGCACACCGAAAGTCGTCGTTTCCGAAAAGACACGGCCACCGATGCGGCCGTCCGCTTCGATCACCTGCACTTGCAAGCCACGTGCGATGAGCTCTCGGGCGGCACTGATGCCGGCTGAGCCCGCTCCGACCACAATAACATCCGTGGCGGCAGCAAATAGCGGTCTCGAAAACATTGGAGTCGCCATAGCGGCGGCCGCAGAATTGATAACTGTGCGTCTTGTAAGGCTCATGCTGTGCTCCAGAATTCGATAGGTTGTGATTTTGGCACCGTGAAGATCCGTCAAGGCTTTGGTTGCTGGATCGCGGCAACTTCGCGTGACGTTTTGGGCCCGCTCAACTAGTGTTGTCTTTGGAATATCGGTACATCCTTACTCTACGCTGTAGAGTTAGTCAATATGTCAGCAACTTCGCCTATGAAACCAAAACCGAAATTGACGCAAGAGCGCATCGTGGCAGTGTCTTTGGAAATGATTGATACGCTCGGCGAGAAGTCGTTCAGCATGCGTAAGCTCGCCACTGCGCTAAATGTTGATCCAATGGCCGTCTATCACCATCACGCCAGCAAATCGGCGCTTATGCATGCGGTCATGCAGGCGATGATGGAAGAGTGCAAAGTGCCTGCGCCAAGCGGAAACTGGCAGACGGATGTGCAAGATCTTTGTCATGGGGTACGGCGTTTGGCCCAAAGGCATCCGGGCGCCTTTGTCATTTATGAAACCTATCGGCACCGGCTGCCAGCCGAGCACAGGCTACATGAGGCGTTTCATGAAACCTTAGTAAATGCGGGGTTTTCGCGCCGCGTTGCGGTACAGTCCGTCCGCGTTCTTTTGGCCTATACTGAAGCATTTTCCGTCGATGAAATTTTGGGATGGCTTGATCCGGGTGACCTTGCGGAGCTGACAGAGAGTTTGAACAAGGGTCCATATCCGGTGCTAATCGATCTGATCGATGAGATCGGGTGTCCGGACGCCGATGCCGATTTCGACTTCGGCCTGACTCTGCTGATACAGGGTTTGGAGGCGCAAATTTCGTGAGTGTTGCTCTATGCAGAGCATGCAACGGTCTCGAAGCGTCGGGTCGTTACAAAACGCGGCCCGCTCAAGTTCTTCCACCGCAACCCTGAGATTATCCGCTGGCATTGTCAGAGAAAGCCTGCCCGGGACGGGCAGGGAGGTCCCGTAGCGTTTGAGGATGATAAAACGCTCCCCTTTCCGCTACTTCAAAACTTCCCCCGAGATCATTCGCCTGGTCGTGATGCTATATGTTCGGTTTCCGCTTTCGCTTCGCAATGTGGAGGACCTGTTGCACGAACGCGGTATCGAGATCAGCCACGAAGGCCCAACCGCCTCAGCCCGGCGTGGCATGTGCTCACGGGCGCGTCTGCCGTCCGCAGTTGCCCTCACCCAAGACACACCGCCCTTCCGCCCGTCGCCCCGCGGCGGTTTTTATGTCATGTCCGAAGGAGGCCCCTATGCCTCACCTCACCCTGTACGTCCGTTCTGCAATGTCCGCGACATGCCTGAGGGCACGTGATAATGGCCCAGCGTTTCGCCTGCAGAGATCGCCGGCCGTGGTACCGGCGGATAAAAGCATTTGTCCGCATTTTTGTTCAGTTCGAAAATCGACTTGAGTGCGCAGTTGAGAATATAAAAAGCTGCAAATACGCCCGTATTTGCAACTTTTCACTGCCCAAACTTGCTTTAGGACGGCGCTTTTACCAAGATTTTGACTTGGGACTTTTCTGATGACAACACATCGAAACCCTCGGCGACGATATCGTCGAGCTCAATCCGCTTCGTCACCAGATTTTCTGCCTGAAAGTAACCACGCTTCATCAGCTCCATCACCGCAGGATAGACATTGCGATAAGCGATCGTTCCCTTGATCTGCCTCTCGCTCAGCACGATTGTATTGGGCTGGAACGACGCTTCTTTTTCCCAGATAGACACGATCAGTGCCTGCCCTTCATGGCGTGTACAGTTGATCACCTGTGCCAAAACCTGGGGCACTCCCGTCACCTCAAAGGCGACATTGACGCCGCTGCCGGTCGCGGTCCGAATCTCTGCCACGACGTCACAATCATTTGGATCCATCGCGCGTGTCGCGCCCAGTTCCATCGCTTTGGTGCGGCGTTCCTTGGATGGTTCGACGACATAAATCTTTGACGCCCCGGCAGCGCGCAATGCCTCGATCACCAGCAGCCCGATGGGCCCGGCACCAAAGACGGCGGCAGTGTCACCAGCTTTGATCGTGCTGACACGCACGGCGTGCAGCGCGACGGCGGCAGGCTCGACCAGCGCGCCTTGTTCCATCGAAAGCTCCTCGGGTATCTTGTGGGCCATCTTCGCAGGTACGACCGAATAGGCTGCGAAACCGCCCGCGCCGCCGGACAGGCCGACAAAGCCCAGATCTTTACAAAGATTGTACAGACCTTCGCGGCAGGCACCGCAATATCCACAACTAAAGATTGGCTCGACAGTGACCCGGTCGCCGATTGCGATATCATCGACGCCTTCGCCTAGCTCTACGACTTCGCCGCAGAATTCATGACCCATGGTAATGGGAGCCTTATCATGGCTCAGTGGGTGGTTCTCGCCGACGGGGACAAAAATTGGTCCGGCCAGATACTCATGCAGATCGCTGCCGCAGATGCCTGTCCATGCGACCTTGATCTTGATATCGCCGGGTGTGACCTGCGGCTCGTCGATGTCCTCGACACGAATGTCCTTGGCGGCGTGCCAGCGTGCGGCTTTCATTTTTGTGCTCCTTTTGAATCCTATGGTGTTCGGCACGCTGCGGGAGGTGGGTGGCCGGGGCAGCGCTAGCCAGAAGAGTGGGCCTCCGCACATCATAAACTTCTATCTGCATGGTCTGGTTCCGCGCATATACCTTTTAAGCCATGGGAAAACGGATTCTGATTGGCATTCCCCAAATGGCCTATCTCAGAATTTGACTTGATCCCCACAGCCTGCGAAGTGGATACTGGCCCGCAATTTGAGCGTGTCCGAAAACAGGATAGAACGATGCGCAGAGCCACCTTGGTGGCGCTCGCCGCCGTTGTGATAGGAGCAGTGCCCGGCTGTGAGCTTGGAACTAGCGGCACGAGCGGATTATACGAGGTCGCTGGCGTCGAGGCTGATGACATGCTGAAAATGCGCGCGGGGTCAGGAACCGGATTCCGTGTCATCGCCGGACTTCCAAACGGCAGCGTCTTGTGGACCCAAGATTGTGAGCGGACCGGCGGCACCCGTTGGTGCAAAGCCTATTCGAGGGAATCTCTCGGCCTCAAAGGATATGTATATTGGGCCTACCTATGGCTAATATAACACCGCCATTATCTACGTCGAGATCCCTTGAGGGCATGCGGCCGAGCCGCTGACGCACCTTCTCTGGAGGGCGGTCATCACAAGGGTGGTGGTTGACGGAAGAATTTGGGTTGGATCTCAGTCGC
>Ga0307933_1002263_pt1 | contig 13397 bp, 8 predicted proteins | sample OrgLakmetageno88_FD_201811 | JGI IMG/M metagenome (GOLD analysis project Ga0307933, IMG submission 201811) | Saline water microbial communities from Organic Lake, Antarctica - #88 | ecosystem: Environmental > Aquatic > Non-marine Saline and Alkaline > Saline | place: Antarctica: Organic Lake...
CCTTGGCAAAATTGAGCAACATGGCGCAGAAATCAGAAATGACCCTGAAATGCTCGCAATAAAGCTCCTTTAAGCGATCGGCAATCCACGAGCGGCGATGCTCATAGTCGATACCCGAATATTCATCTAGACCGCACAAAAACGCACGACGCACGCAGCGAGAGATGCAGTGGTATACACCGACCTGATCCACATCCACGACTGTTTTCCGAGCAAGTGGCATCCTTATGTGACTTTTTGTTCACTATAGGCATGCGAGTCAAATCTTTTTCGACTTAGATGGGTGTCCTAAATAATCTCTTGCAGCTTAACCAATGCCTGTCTTGCTTTCGCCAGATGAGCGTGATTAAACATTTCACTAGAGTTTATATTTTCTACCGTCTCGTTTTGTATCTATGAAAAAGCCCTCGCTGGTTTTCGGTTTTTTAGTCGGTCTTTTCGCAGCCTGCCTGTTTTTTGCCCTCCTCCCCTCGAAGGGCGATGGTGGCAGTGATGTGAGGCTTCTGAAAATTGCCCACTCGCAGCCGACCAGCCATCCGGTGCATGCCGGAATCGTGTATTTCGCAGAGCGGGTGGCGCATTACTCAGGCGGTCGCTTGCGATTTACCGTCTTTCCCAACGGCCAACTGGGAGACGAAGGGCAGACTCTCGAGCAATTGCAAACGGGCACGCTTGCCGTAGCCAAGGTGGGCGGTGCCGAGTTGGGCAACTTCGTGCCGGTGGCCAAGGTGTTCAGCCTGCCTTATCTCTTTCGTGACGAGGCGCATTATTGGGCGGCTCTCAATGGCGCAGTCGGGCGTGACATGTTGGAGGCACTGGCCACAATCGAAGAAGAACAACCGAGCGGCTTTCGCGGGCTCACTTATTTCGATGCCGGCAGTCGAAATTTCTACGCGGAGAAACCTATTCGAACGCCCGAGGATTTGATCGGGCTGAAAATCCGGGTGCAGAGCGATCCGGTCGCGATTGATACGGTCCGTGCGCTGGGGGCCTCGCCGACGCCCATCGCCTGGGGTGAGCTTTACACCGCCCTGCAGCAAGGCGTGGTTGACGGGGCGGAAAACAATCCGCCGAGCTTTGTCAGCTCGCGTCATTTCGAGGTCTGCAAAGCGTTCAGCTTCGACCACCACTCACGCGTGCCGGATATCCTCATGATCTCCTCAAACTTATGGGATTCGCTGGACGAGGAAGCACGTGGCTGGCTGGACCAAGCCGCTGCGGAAGCGTCCGATTTTCAACGCAAGGCCTGGCAGGCAGGAACCGAAGAAGCCATTAAAATGATGAAGGCCGAAGGCGTTCAAGTTTACGAATCGGAGGTGCCTCTCTTCATCGAGGCCACCGAATCGGTGCGGGCCAAATATGCCAGCGGACCGATCAAGGAATTCATGGATCGGATTCAAAAGGTAGCGGAATAATGGAGGTGCTTGATTTATTTCGTAAGCTGAACGAAGCGCTGGCCCGGTTTCTGAAACTGGCTCTGGTAGTGATATTCCTGATCCTGGTCGTTGATGTCTTGTGGGGAGTGGGCAGCCGCTATCTATTTGGCACTCAGGCTTCGTGGTCGGAAGAACTGGCGAGGCTCTTGATGGTTTGGCTGGTCCTGCTGGGCTCGGCTCTGGTGTGTCGGGAAGAAGGTCATCTGGGTCTCGATGTCATTTTTAGATCCTGGTCGACCGAGGTGCAGCGCTGGGGACATCTCTTCGTGTATCTGGTGGTCGTCGCCTTTGCCGTCGGGGTGCTGACCTGGGGCGGCTTTCACCTAGTGCAGGAACGTTTTGCTTCGGGTCAGGCCCTGCCTGCGCTCGGGATTGCCAGAGGCTGGTTCTATGTCGCGCTTCCAGTAAGCGGCGTCCTCACGACCCTCTTCATGCTCGAATCCCTCCTTGTCACCTTGTTGCACAAAGCGGATGAGAAGGAGGTGCCGACATGACGCAGGAACTCGCCATCATGCTGATTTGTTTCGTGGCGCTTCTGTGCCTGCGCGTGCCGATTGCTTTTGTCTTGGGCGTATCAACCCTCGTGACGGCGGTCGCACTCGATTATGATTTTATCACTTTGAATCTCGCCCGCGATATGGCCAATGGCATCGACAGCTTTGCGCTACTGGCGATCCCGTTTTTTATCCTGGCCGGAGAAATTATGGGGAGCGGCGGCTTGGCCCGACGCCTGATCGAGCTGGCCTCGGTCATGGTCGGCCGGCTCCCCGGCGGGCTGGCATTGGTCAATACCATAACCTGTATGCTCTTCGGCGCGATCAGCGGCTCGGCGGTGGCGGCGGTCTCGAGTATCGGCGGCACCTTGATCCCGGAGATGAACCGAAAAGGCTACGACCGGGATTTCAACATCGCGCTGACCGCATCCGCCGCCACCACCGGGCTCTTGATCCCGCCCAGCAACATCATGATCGTCTATGCCCTGGTGGCGGGAAATGTTTCGGTGGCTGCGCTCTTTTTTGCCGGGATACTCCCGGGCGTGGTGGTCGGCTGTTGCATCATGCTGGTCGCCTTCGTGATCTGCCGGATGAAAGGCTACGCCAAGAACACGGAAGAACTGGAACGCCCGTCAACTCCCTCCTTCGGCCGCGCTTTCTGGGGTGCCTTCCCGAGTCTTCTGCTGGTTATTATTGTCTTGGGTGGCATTCTCGGGGGCATTTTTACCGCCACCGAAGCCTCGGCTATCGCGGTATTGTGGGCCCTATTGCTGACCGTCGTTTTTTATCGGGATCTGAGGCCCGCCGATCTTTATGGAATCATCCTGCGGGCGGCCAGAACGACGGCCGTGGTCCTCTTTCTGGTCGCCTGCAGCTATGCGATGAGCCGCCTGCTGACACAGGAACAAGTCCCGCAGCAAGTCAGTGCGGCCTTACTTAATCTTACGGATAATCCGCTGGTCATCCTCCTGATTATCAACCTGACCTTGCTCATGGTCGGCGTGTTCATGGATATGACACCGGCGGTGCTGATCTTTACGCCCATCTTCTTACCGATCGCGCTCTCGCTCGGGATCGATCCGGTTCACTTTGGCATCATCATGATTGCGAACCTCAGCATCGGCCTCCTGACCCCGCCGGTGGGCACCTGTCTGTTTGTCGGTGCCGGCGTGGGCAAGAGTGACATCGTGCGGGTCTCCCGGGCCATGCTCCCCTTCTACGTCGTCATGTTCCTAGCTCTGCTCCTGATCACCTTTTTCGCTCCGCTGAGTATGGCGCTGCCGAATTTACTGAAGTAGGCGTTTTTTAGACAGGCAACGCCGTAGGGGCTTTCGCTTGTCACCGACCCAGAGTTTCATCGAAGGGCGAAGCCCGCGAGAACACGGCACCGCCCCATATTATTCTAAACTTGATACAACGTTCGCGGGTGCCGCAAAGCCGCACCCCTACAAAAGAAGAACGCCCACGAACGAGCACACCATATTTAATAAGAGGCCACGCCGACCGGGAAAACCTTCAGGATATGTTTCTGGTAAAGATTTTCATAAACCCGGCGGTTCACAATAGCCGCATGTTGCTGCAGTAAATCGTGGTAGATCTCGCCCTTCTGGGCAGCCAATTTAAAGGCCACGTGGAGGAGTTGCCGCAGGCTGGGATTATAGCGCGGCTCTGCCTGATCGTGCGCGAGGCTTTTGACAAAGTCCTCGCTCCCCCACCCGTCGGATTCCTCGACTGAGGGAAGTGCTGACAGGTCGATGTCGAGCACGGTGGCGTAGGGGGCTGTCAGCGCGTCGATTTGATCCAGCGCATCGGCATAGAGTTGTTGGACGAATTTCAGGGCATCGCACCCGGCTTCGGCGAGGCCGATGACTTCCTCCAGCCAAGTGGTGCCGGCGGTTTTTAAATGCAGCCCGGCGTCGTGCTTGGCGACCAATTCCTGGATGATCGGATAGAGACTGAACTTATCGCTGCCCGAATGGACGCTGAGCTTCAGGCTCTCCGGCAGGCCCAACTTCTCTATTGCGTAGCGCAGGACAATCAGGTCGGCCTCAAACTCAGCCCGGAATTGCTTCAGATCGCCGACATATTCGACGCCCTTGTTGAAGCGCCCGGAAAACTTCGGTGCGATGGTCTGGGCCGGGACTTCCTCGACTGCCAGCATGGCAAGAATCCCCAGGAGTTCTTTCGGCCCCTGCGGGCTCTCCGTCTCGTCCATCGAGACCTCGATGGCAAACGCCCCGTCGGGACAGCCTGCACTGATCTTTTCGTAGAGTCGCTTGGCCGCTTCCACCGCGCCACCGTAGCGATGGACCAACTCGTCGGCGGTGGCTGCGTCGTATTCCAGGGGCTCCGCAAGGCCCTCCAAGCTCAGTGTGCCCAGTTCCAGCAGGGCCGCCTTGTAGCGCTCGGCTGCCTCTGAAGATTCCGGCGGCTGACCGAGATTGTCGGCCACATCCATGGTAAAGAAATCACTGCATTTCAGAAACGCATCCACCGTTTCGAAGTTAATATGATCGGCATCCACAAAATAGGGACCACTGTAGTCTAGGGCCTCAACGGCGGCATCCGCCTCGACCCGGAGCGATTTTGGCCCGGTGCCGACCAGCGAATGCTCTCGCTGGCTCTTGTTCCAAACCGGAGCGAGTTCGATGCCCTCGGCCCGGCCATCCAGCACAGCTTGGAGTTGAGCTTCGCCCTGATGGCCAAAGCGGTCGCCCATGCCGAATGTAAATCTGGGAAGTTTTTTCATAAGATGTTAGCTTTCTAAAATCGAAAATAGAGCGTCCGGCGGTAGTCGCCGGTCGGATAATTCGGTTCGCCTTGCGGGCCCATCAACGGAGCATTGACTACGGAGATCTTGTTGCTCTGCGGGGCAATGCCGTCGAGGAAGGAGATGTCGCCTTTCGGAAAGGCCGGATCCACGCCGCGGTTGCCTCCATCGGCATAATCCGCGCTGAAGTTGCGGAAGAAGAGGGATTCGTCTTCCGCCACGAAGGTCAAGTCGCCCTCGTCGGTGTGCAGCACCGCCCAGCGGACGTCGGCATGGTAGCCCTTGAACTCAGGGTAGTCGTAGGGGTCCACGCTCTCGGGATAGCCGGTGGCAGTCTGGTTGTAGTCTTTGTTCCAGACGTCCCAGGTGCCGCCAACCAGTCGGTTTTTCCAGACCCGGAAGGGCCCGCGGCCGAGCCAGGTCATGGAGTTGACCTTGGACTCGGGATAATCAAAACTGATCCCCATGAAGGGCACTTCACCCGTGAGGTGATAGTGGTAATCGAGCTTGAGCCAGCCGCTGGCGTTCAAGGTCCATTGGGCCGATTTCATGTCGCCGCTGTAGCTCACCTCGACGACGTGGTTCGCTCCCTGCTGGTAGTGGCGGATCTGCTCAAATTCCTGCTTGCCGGTGACCAAAACGGGGCCGTTCCCGAAAGAGACTTTTTCGCCGTCGCGGATGACTTCGACAAGCCGTCCGTTCTTGGTGTCGAAGGCAACTTCCACGCCCGAAGCGGAAAGGACAATTCGCCCGTCTGCTTCACGGGCCGTCACCGTCCCGCTGCCCGCCTGCACGATCGCCGCGCGGCGCTCGGGAGCGGTGCCGGTGACCCAGGTCCAGGTGCAGAGGTCACGGCCATACGGATCGGTGACGATGAGCCGCAGCACGTCGGAGTCCTGCCAGGTGGACGGCAGGCCGAGATCGAGCCAGCCGCGGTGGAAGTCGGGGTTGGTGCCCGGCGGGATCGAGGGCGCAGCGACTGTGCCGCAGTGATTCACCACATGACCCGACTCTTCGTCGTCCGGCCCGCGGAAGATTGCCAGCTCCCAGCGGAACTTGCACTGGTTCGCGTTGGTGAAGTTATAGCGGTTCTCGATTTCGATGCGCCCGTCAAAATGCTTCGGCAACTCCCGCATCGGGACGTGAATGGGCGAGAAGAGCTCGCGGACCGTATAAAAACTACCCTCCCGCTCGCGGTAAGGTGCCACCAAACCGTCCGGGGCTTTATTCCCCCGCGTATCCAGGCGTCCACCGAGATGGTAGCGATGAATCCCCTCGTCGAACAGCGCCCACATGAAGAGGCCCTGGGTGAGCGGCGCATCCATCATCAGCCGCCAACGATCCTCCAGTCCGGCTCCGGCACCGCCGTCGTAAAGCCCGTGCGCCAGTTCGGTGGCGATGTAGATCTTCTTTTCCTCGATGATTTCCTGAATGCCGGTGTAGGGCTCGTAGTGATCGGTGATAATGCCGTCGACCGGCTCGCGGCCGTGGCGGCAGTAAACCGTGGGTCGTTGCTGAATATCGGCTTCCTTGAAATAGGGATCGAGCTGCGGGTTATGTCCGTTTTCGTTGCCGTTGGCCCAAAGGATGACGCTCGGACTGTTGACATCGCGGCGGATCATGGCGCGGACCAGCGGGATACCGGTCTCAGTCGGGAGCAGATTCTGGCAGCTGGCGACTTCCTCCAAAACGTAGAAGCCCAACTCATCGCAGAGTTCGATAAAACGCTTGTCCGGCGGGTAATGCCCGGCACGGACCGCATTCATATTCATGTCTCTCATCTGCTTCAGGTCCAGTCGGTGGACCGCTTCGCTGACCGTCTTGCCGCTGTCCGGCCACATGGTGTGGCGGTTCACACCCTTGATGATGACCTTGACGCCATTGACGAAGAGCCCTTCGCCCGGTCGCACCTCGACGGTGCGGAAGCCGAAGCGTTCACTCAGCGTGTGCGCCACCTGTCCACCCACTTCGAGTCGAAGTTCAAGGTGGTGAAGATTGGGAAATTCCGCGCTCCACAAGCGCGGATTGTTGAACTGTCCCTTGATCTCGACCTTTTCCTGGCCGGGAGCAAGCTTGGCGACCATGAGCTCGCCGATCGGCTCGCCGTCAGCCCCGGTGACCAGCGCCATGAGACGCCCGGAGCGGTCGACGCCTTTCAATTCAAGCTCGGCCCGTAGGCTGCCGTCGGCCCGCGCGTCGATCGCGCAGTAGTCAATGGAAGCTGTCGGTTTGGCCTGCAAATAGACCGGTCGAAAAACACCGCCGTAGCGCCAGTAGTCACCCCCCTCCGCCGCGACCAGACCGGGGTTATTCGGGGAGTCGTTATCGACATGCACTTCGAGCAGGTTCACGCCGTCGTAGTCGAGGTGATCGGTCACATCATAACTGAAGCGGTAGAAGCCGCCGGCATGCGGTTCGTCGGAGAGCGGCTCGCCATTGACGTAAACGGAGGTCTCCAGCGCCACGCCCTCGAAGACGAGTTCCACCCGGCGCTGGCCTTCCCACGCCTCCGGCACACGGAACTTGTAATTGTAGCTGCCCTGCTCGCCGGATTGCGCATCGTAGTAAGTCACCAGTCCGAAGCCGTGCATCTCCCAGCAGGACGGCACCGGCAGGCGGCTCCATTGCTGCGTCTTGCCCCATTTGGTCACGTAAAAGTCCCAGTCCACCGTGTTGTCCTTGTCGGTGCCGGAGAGATACTGCACCCAGGTTTCGGTGGGCGAATCCGGACCGGCGGAGGCTGGGCCGATTTCCGACAGGTAAGCGTGGTCGTGAAAGTCATGCAGGTGCTGCCCCCAGTCATGGCTCTGCCGGATCGGTTCGCCCTCGGCGACAGCCACGGGCGCTTGCCCCGTCGCCGGGGGGAAAGCGGCGGCCAGCGTCACGGTAGCTTCGCCGGGTTCGGCCTCGTCGAAGCGGGCGCTCACCTCGCCCGCCGTTTTCACCAGTCTGTAGCCGGCGCCATGGCTGGCCGAACCGGCCTCAGCATCCACCAAAGGCTGGAGCGAGTCCGGCGCTTTCGAACCCTCCCCGCCGTTAACGACATTGGAAAACAGAACCAACGAATCCGGCTCGGAGGTCGTCAGCGAAGCCGCGTTCTCCCCGATCGCAGCGGCCGTGGGGCCCACTCCATCCGCCGTGCCGGAGAGCGCCAACAGGGAAACACCGATTCCGAAGCGACTGCTATCGCCGAATTCGATCCGTAAATCGCCGGAGGCCGGCGGGTGATCGAGGTAGTAGATGGCCGCGTGGTGACGCTCGCCCGGTGAATTGGCACGGACCGCCGGCCGCAGTGTTTGTCCGCCGTAGGTGACAGCCGTCACCGGGACTGGCTCCCCGCCTTCCGACGAGCAGGTCACCACCAGCTTATCCGAGCCGCCGGGTTGAAAATCAGCCAGTGGTCCACCCGCGCCGCCTTTGAGCAAATAATTGCTGGTGCGCTTGGTGAGCACGTCATCCACCGGCACAAAGGCCTGGTCGACCACCACACCCGCGGACGCGGTGAGTGCCAGGGAGGCGAAGAAGAGAACCCCCGCCCAACAGCGAAGATAAGCGCGGGCTTGGGTAAGCATGGGGAGTGATGTCATCATTTAAAAGAGGTCGAGTCGGGACTTATCGCAAATAGAACTGAAAGCTGGCATGAAAAAGCCCTCCCCTGGATGGGAAGGGCTTGAAAGATTTATTGCTCTACCTGAGCGCAGCGCGCAATTAGCGGCGACGGCGGAGGAAAACCAGTGAGCCGAGGGCACCGAGGAGCAGAATGGTGGAGGGCTCGGGGACGGCCGTGAACTCGGCGGCGACCATGTTTGGACGACTTGTTGAAGAGGTGAAGCTTGGAGTGGCCGTTCCGGCGCTGCTTATAGACTGGTATCCCGTACCGTAAGACGCGGAACCGTCGTTAATGTCAACATTCTCCGTATCAATATCCAATAGCGTTTGCAACGGGCTATCCACAGTAACGTCAGCATCAGCCGTGTCTCCAAATGCAGCGACCATGAATGAGTTGGCTGAAACATTCAGGTTCAACGTTGTGGCATCCGCCGAATTTACGTTGCCTACACCCGCAGCGGTACCGGACAGCACCATAAATGAAACCCCAGCGGAGTATCCCCCGTTGGTGAAGTCAAGAGTACCCGCTCCAACAGTACTGATGTCATCAAGGTAATACATTCCAACCCAACCAGCCCAAGAAGTGGGTGTATTTTCGACGGCCAAAGTCATATTCTGGCCATTGTAGGTTACGGTTGAGTCCGGTCCGCTGTCGTCGCCCTCAAGGCCGATGGTCACGACGAGTTTATCACCCGAGGTCACGTCAAGTCCTCCGATTTCAGCATCAGTTAGTGTGTCTTTACCGCCGTCCATGAAAACAGCGTCGTCTTGGAGCACGATTGCGGCATTTGCGAGACCCATGGAAAGGGCCAGCGAGAGCGTTAGTATACTTATATTTTTCATAATGTATGGAGGGGTAGTGATTCGTAGTTTTTAGGTGATGATAGTTTTTGAAATGCCAATCGGTCTTCACCTGCTGGTGTTATTAAGTTAACTATCACTATCAAAACAGACCTTTCCCATTCAACAAGCAGTTAAATACCTCAATTTAGGACATATCGTTAAAATAATAGGTTATTTCTGGCCATTTTGCCGATTTCTACGTTTTCACCCCGAGAGAGCGCTTTGGGAAATAGCCGTTGGGCAGCTTGGCGAACAACCAACGATGTAGAAGACAAAGAGGAGTCACTCTGACGCATCGATGTTATTATAAATTTTCGTGTGATGTGTGTTTTGACTGTAGGGGCTGCATCAAAACGCCGCCTGAACGGCGGCGGGCCTTCGCGAGCGAAGACGCCACAACAGCGATCTATGAAAATTTAATAGTCGCTCCATTAGGAACCGAATTTTTTAGTGAGAAAACTCAACACAGCTTCAGCAATTTCAGCATCGCCAGCCGCGTTGGGGTGAAGTCCGTCCTTGAAATTTTCTTTGCTCACGACATCGAGCAGACTGAGGAAGCGGATCCCCTTCTTCTTCGCCAAAGTCTGATATTCTTTTTCGAGTTCAGCCAGCAGGGGCGGCGCGATGTGATAGCCCTTTTGGCGGTTGCGGCCACTCATTGTATCCGGATTCACATTACAGGGCGCAGCTAGAATGATATATTCAGGTGCGAAGCGTGTCAGGGCCAAGTCGATGGCCTCGCTTATATCAGCCACACAACCCGCGACCTTGACGTCACCGGGACGCTTGTCTCTCGCGGGTAGATCATTGACGCCGAGAAATATGATAATCGCATCCAGCTCGCTGTGTTGCTCCAGATAGGGCTTCAGCTCTTTCGTTGCCTGCGACGCGCGACGTCCGGAACGCCCCGCATTGATCGCCACGAAGGCGTCGTCCTCGCCCACCGTTTTGACCCAGGTGCCGGTATCGGTGATGGAGTCACCATAACAAAGAATACGCTGCGGTGCGGCGTCTTTCGCATGGATGGCTTGAGCCGCTGCGAACAGGGCGATTAGGCTGATGATGTGTATCAATCGATTCATGTTATTTTTTATGACCAGGTTATTGGCGTAAATCTCCATTCAGAAGAAGCCCTCCCAAGTGCAGAAAGGGTTCTGTAATAGTGAAGAACCTCCAACCAACACTTCAACGTAACCGGCACGCTGCGATCAAGCGCTATAATGGCTCAATTCAGGACAGAAGTCGACGAGGGTAGTTCATTTATGGTCATCCACTCGATCTTACCTGAAACCAGGAACCCGTTTTCTCAAATGGGAGCAGGGCATGGCCTTGCACCATCTGTTCTTCCTCTCCGGCATAGATGACCGCACCGGGCTGAATCGATTCGCTCCACTGGGCGGACTTTTCCAGGTTTTTGAAGAATTCCGTGCGAAAGCTCCGCGCCGCTTTAATCTCGACCGGGAACAACTGCCGTTGCCGCGAGAGCGCCAGATCAATCTCGAATCCACCGGAATCGCGGATGTGATAAAGATCCGGATCGACTCCCTGATTCCATCGCGACTTCAGCGCCTCCATCACCACCAAATTTTCGAAGAGGTTCCCCAACAAAGGATCCCGGCTCATTTGTTGCGGCGTCCGGATTTCCAACAGGTAAGCGGCCAAGCCCGGCTCGGTGAAATAGATTTTGGGCGATTTGATAAAGCGCTTGCCGAAATTGTTGTAGTAAGGAGGCAGGCGAAAGACGACAAACGATGCCTCCAGCACGGATAGCCATTCCCGCAACGTGGGCGAACTCACCCCGATCTCACCGGAAAGTGCGTGCAGGTTCAGCACCTGCCCCACCCGACCGGCCAGCAGCTTCATGAACAGTTCGAACGCCTGCAAGTTCCGCAATTCAATCAACTGGCGCACATCGCGTTCGACATAGGTTTCGTAAAAGTTGCGGTAGAGATCGTTGGCCGGCAGCGCATCGCGATAGAGGCGTGGCAAGCAGCCATAGGTCAGCCACGCATCGCGATCCTGCGTGACTCCCGCGGCCGAAAGCTCGGCGATGGACAAAGGGAGCAGCTTCAGAATCGAGGTCCGACCCGCCAGCGACTGACTGATGCTCTCACGCAGGCGGGGTTGGTGCGAGCCCGTTAATATAAAAGCACCTTTTTCTGCGGGACGTTCGTCGACCCGAACCTGCAGGAGACTGAGCAGTGAAGGCACCCGCTGCACCTCATCCAGGATCAATGGCGGACGGTGACGGTGCAAAAACTCCTTGGGGTCCTGGGTCGCCAAAGCACGCAGTTCCGGGTCTTCGAGGTTGCAGTAGGCATGGTTCGGAAAAACCGAACGCACCAGCGTTGTTTTACCGGATTGACGCGGCCCAAGCACCGTAACCACAGGATAGCGCTTCGCATTCGCCAACAGCGGCCCCCGTAAATCTCGATCGACAAAATCCATTTTAGGAGAAACGTAATCATGTATTTTTAAAGTTCAACTTTAAAAATACAGGTTGCGCCGGCCCTCCAGGGTAGGATCATTTCATCCGGTAAGCGGTGGGAGGCCTGTGCCCTGTTTCAGGTTTCCAAATCGAGGTAGAGCTTTGGGAAAGAGTGACTGATTACAGGATAATAGAGACGGTGCGGTCCTGCCAGGATACAGGTCGAAGCTTTTAAAAAAGGCATCAGTTCGTCACCCCGACCGCCACAAACAGCCGCTCTGGAATAACGGCACCGGCAATCGTAGCAGTCACGGTGACCACGTCCCCGATGGACCCGCTCTGAACGAAACTTACGGTGGTGGTGCCTGCGGTGTTGGCCTCGCCGTCGATGTAAAAGGTGCTCAAGTCGGTGGACCAACGGTAGGTCGCGGTCAAATCATCGGCCGGGTTGGCGTTGAGCGGGTGCGTGAAGCTAAAAGTGTTGGCTCCGGGGTCGACGGTGCCCGTGACGAGGCCCTGCGAAAAGGCACCGGGCTCGGTGCCGAAGAAGTTCTCGATCAGGTTGGCGATGCCGTCGCCGTCCGGATCGTCGGCAGCCGCGGTCTGGCCGTTGACGCCCGGTTGAGCCGCGATCCAATCGGCGAAGGTATTGGTGCTCACGGGCGGGGCAGCGCGGAACTCAGCACCCGCAGTGCTGGGCCGTGTGCCGGTCACCAGAAAGGTGGCCGTATAGGCACCGGCGGTGGCCACCTCCTGATAGCCGTGCACATGACCGCCCGATCCGACAGTACCGCTGCCGATTTCCACCAGCGGAGCGACCACTGCGTTGTCCAAACTGGAGCCATCGGAACTACCGGCCACCACTACGGAGCCTGCCGCGATGTCTAGGTTGACAAAATCCTGGGTGGCGGAACTTGCGGTGTCCCCAACCCCGGCTGCCGTGCCGGAAAGCACGACCGCAGAGACGGCCAACGAGTAGCCGGGGTCTTGAACAACAAGATCACCCACGCCGACCGCGGCAGGGTCGTCGAGATAATAGATGCCGACCCAGCCCCAGGAAGCCGAACCCGTGCCGGCGCTGCCCACGGCGGGCGTCATCGCCGTGCCATTGTAGGTCACCGTGCCGGCCTGATTGTCCGGCGAAAGGTTCGAGCCCTTAACGCCGACCGTCACCACCAACTTGGACGCGCCCGTGAAATCGAGATTGCCCAGTTCGGCATCAGTGACGGGTGAATCGTCGTTGTTGAGGTTAAAACCGGTGTCCATCACCTGGACTTCATCCGGCACGGTCGGCGTGGCCGAGGCCGCTGGGGAATAGGCGGTTTCGTTGGGGATGGGGGCGGCGTCGCGGGCTTTCACCCGGTAGCTGTAGGTGAGGTCGGTGGTCAGGCCGGTGTCGGTATAGGTGGTGCCCGTCTGCCAGTCGCTGTCGTTGCCACCGGCGTTGCCCGAGGTTTCCTCGAAGTAGTATTGGACAGCGCTGTCGTCGCTGGCGGTCGCCGCGATCATTTTGATCGAACTGCCACCGGTGACAAAGGGTGCCGTGGCAAAGGCCATGGGGTTGGGGGTCGGCGGCGTGGTGTCGGGCGCATCGGTGGTCGCGGCGAGCGTGGTCGACTCGCCGCCTATGTTGTTCCCCGGGCTGAGGTCGCGGGTGCGCACGCGATAGCTGTAGGCGGTGCTGTGCGTGAGTCCGGTATCGGTGTAGGTCGGACTGGCCTGCCAGCCGCTGTCATTGCCGCCGCCGCTGACCGCCTCAAAGAAATACTCCACCCCGTTGATATCGAGCGCTTCGGTTGCTGCCATAGTGATGGACG
>Ga0307933_1002265_pt1 | contig 13391 bp, 7 predicted proteins | sample OrgLakmetageno88_FD_201811 | JGI IMG/M metagenome (GOLD analysis project Ga0307933, IMG submission 201811) | Saline water microbial communities from Organic Lake, Antarctica - #88 | ecosystem: Environmental > Aquatic > Non-marine Saline and Alkaline > Saline | place: Antarctica: Organic Lake...
GCTTTCAACTTGTCTTTGCGCTACTATCACAGAAGTTAGTAGCGCAATTAAAGTGAGCATTTTACAAGATCCTATTGAAAGCAAACATGCTAAAAACACAGCACGACTTGCCCCTTTATTGTTACCTAACGCGCAAATTTATATTGGCTTAATCGAATCTGATTTCGCACCACTTATGGAAAAAACTAAACAGGTCAAACGAAACTTGCTGGTTTACCCGTCCGCAGACGCAAAGCCGCTCGGTAACCAACACAGCAACTGCCCTTACGACCATATTATTATATTAGATGGAACATGGCGTAAGGCGAGAAAGCTATGGTTAAATAATCCTTGGTTACACAGCATAGATGCATGCGAAATTAAAGCAGAGGCAGGCTCGCAATATCATATAAGAAAGGCACCTAATGAACAGAGCTTATCCACGCTAGAAGCAATAGCATGGACCTTACACACATTAGAATCGTGTGATATCGAACCGTTCTTTAAAGCTTTAGAGGGCTTGCAAACACAGTGGCTTAAACACAGTGGCTAAAACAGCCATTTTTTAAAGCTAATAGAGAATAAAAAAGGTAGCACTTAAGAAAGGCTACCTTTAATTACCTACCACTATTACTTTACGATAGTGCAAAAATCAGTTACTTAGAACTCCCAAGAATAGCTCACGCTGAAGGAGACGCCCTCTTCCTCAAACAAAAGGTCAAGACCTTCCTGTTGGATTTCCTTGTCTTGATTAAGCAAGTTCTTTACGCTCAATTTAATCGAAGACGCAAAATTTGGGAAGTAGGTATATATAACATCCAAAGAATGAAACGTTTCCTCTTCTGCATCTTGATTGCCCCGTGTACCCGGCACAATAATACGCGGACCAAATGCGTTATATACTACCGTTGCAGTATGCGCTCCATTGTCAGAGTCAAAACCAAGCTGAAGGTTTGCTACCCATTCCGAATGACCCACTAAGCGACGTTTATTATTTGTCACAATATTAGAGGCACTCGTTGCGTCTAGAGCATCGAGTACTTGTGATTCAAACAATGAGGTTTCACCGTCATCTAAGGCACCTAGCGTCACCTCTGAATCAGACAAAGTAAGATTGCCACTCATATAAAAGTTGGAAAGTCTGGTATCGATAAAACGTAAATCTTGTAAAAACTCCATCTCAACACCGTAAAGTTGCCCCTCTTCACCGTTTGCTGTTAGCAAATTAGGCGCGGCGCCACCCACTGTTGCAAGTTCAACCAGTTCAATTGGGGTTTCAATATCTTTATAAAATAACGCCACGGAAAGGTTGTTTCCATCGGGCTTGTACCATTCCCAACGAAAATCAAAATTATCTAATTTTGAGCTCTGCAATAAAGGCGAACCTCGCACTAAAAACTCAGTTAGGGGATCAATAAAGAATGTGGTACTTATGTCACGTAGATCAGGACGTATTGCAGTTTGACTCACATTGAACCTGAACTGCATTTCTTGACCCATTAAATATGTGATTGCAATCGATGGAAAGAAATCATCCTCTTGAAAAGCAATATTCTCAATTTCTTCGCCTTCAATAGAAAAGGTGTTTGCGTGTGCTGAAAAAGGTATTGAAATCTGTCTGAAATCCTCATAACGAACACCGCCACTTAAGCGCCATGTATTATTAATGAACGCATCCGCCATGAGATAGTAAGCGTCGATTTTGGTTCCTGCAGCATATTTATCGCCATCCGCCACGCCTGATTCCAAAATTCCCGCACCACTTTGACTATTGTAAAACGCAGGATTGAGCAGATTCTCACTTGCAAATATCTCATCAATGCGGTTGCCAAAACTTGCATTGTCGGCAATGGCACGGTGTGGCACTGCAATAGACAAGTTCTCAGCTGTACGCGCTTTTTCAAAGAAATCGCCACCTACTTTAAACTCAAGCTCTAGGTCTTTTAAATACAATGGATATCCAAAATTCCAGCCTGCAGAATCTGAGATATCGCGCAAGTCTTGCCACTCTCGGGTAACGTTAGTAGCCGAAACGTCTTGCAGCTGTTGGTCAACAAACTGACCTTCGTCAAAGTTTAATTGGTAAACTAAATCTAAGCTTCCGGGCTGTTTTCTATTGGCTCGGCTAGTGCCTACGTACCAGTCAAAATAGGTATTCTCTAATTCAGGTAGGTTGTGAATACCACGAATTTGATTGCTCGACATGCGGCGTTCTTCAAACAACATGTCGACTCGGCTTAATTCACGTTCGCCAAATTCAGTTTCGTTGGCGTCTACAAAGTCCCTTACACGCACCCTATCGCGCATATCGTGTAACAATACGTTTGTCATTTCGAAACGGTGGTTATCGTTGTATTTATAACCAATGTTAAACATACCGCTCCACTTTACGTTTTGCTCTGTGGCTTTGCCCTCAAAACTTTGAGCAAAGCACTTGCCGTCTGAGACTCGATTTGCGGGTAAATCTTCACAGCCTACGGTCCCTAGAGTCGTCCCATTAAATTGCTCTTCGAGCTTCCAACTGTTGTCATATGATAGTGTTGATAAAAAACCAATCTCACTCTCACTTCCAATATCGTACACATTTCCAAGGGTCACACCCAAACCAAAGTCAGGGTCGATGCTTTTTGCATCAGGACCAATGTCCCAAAACATTGCCTCAATCATTTGTTGACGATCTTGAAGTGTGAGTGGAAAGGTTCTACTTCCTTCAATGCCGTCGTCAGCTTGTGCTTGCTCTAAATTGTTATAAATCTGTGCCGGCAGTGCCCTTGTGCCGTCATCACGACCCGACCAATCATCACCGCCGCCGCTATAAAAAAAGCCGTCGTCACTGTTGTTCGTGTTACTCCCTAAGCTTCCAGACAGTTTAAATACAAAATCATTTGGAATTGTTTTGGTTCGAATATTCACGTTACCCCCGCCAAAGTGAGCCGGCATGTCGGGGGAAAAAGACTTTTGTACGCTCAAACTTTCAATAATGTCAGCAGGGAATAAATCTAGCGGCACAACAGAACGAGTTGGATCAGGGCTAGGCACACCCATGCCGTTTAATTGTGTACTTGAATAACGCTCACCAAGGCCGCGTACATAAATATACTTGCCGTCGACCAATGTCAGTCCCGTTACTCGGCGTAATGCACCTGCGGCATCACTATCACCAGTACGTGATATTTGATCTGCACCAAGAATATCCGCCACAAATGCTTGATTTTGACGCTCTTGCAACACGGCGGTCGCACTGCCTTTAAGACGTGTGCCCGTTGTTACCACTTCTTCAATAGCTTCATCTTCATTAGATTGAGCAAAACTATTAACACTAAATCCGCTCATCACTAAAGAGGACGCAATCGCTATATGGACTAATGAAAGCCTTAAGCTCGCGTTCTTTTTATTTGCTTGGAACAACAAGGTTTTTTTATTCAGACCCATGTCTTTAACACTCCATGCTGCGCTCTTCAAATTGTTACATTAACTCGCCAGAGCACATCGTTTGTTTTAAACAGTTGAGGCGCTATTTCAGCGCCTTAACTTTACTAACTGACTAACTTATTATCTAAGATAAAGGTCTAACCTCTAATCTTCTAAGCCTACTGTAACCCAGCCTTGAGTCCAATCATCGCTCGCATCCATGGCGCCAATATAATCAACGCTATCAAAGAATGAGCTAACACTTGCAGGGTCTGCACCAGCGCCTAACAAGCCTGAACTAGCTTGTGGCTGATAACCATTTGCAGCTAATACCAACTCGGCGCCTGTCAACACAGAGTTTGTAGGCTCACTGGTAAAGAAGGTTTCTGCAAAACTGTCGCCAAAGTTATTGGTCGCATCACATGCCGCCACTGAATTTTGCATAAATAATAAGCCAGCATTTGCATTCGCTTGTGCTTCTGCGCCGTTTACACGAACACAGTTTGCATAGCCAGCAGGGCCGGTGATAGCAAAATTCCAAAGAGAGCCTGCTGTGCCTGCTCTTAAACGCACGCCATTTGAGCCAGATGCACCAATAACAGTAACGTTAGCAATGTTGGGGTTGGTCAACGGCGTTGCGCCAGCATCAAACTCACTGTTATCTGCTTCAAAAGCATTATCGCCGGTGCCATCTTGCTTAATAAGTACAAACTGAGCGTTCCCTGTCCAACCAAATGACCAATCAAACGAATCGTCACCTATAGCGGTTAACACAACATGTTTCACACTCACCGTGCCGCCGAAGAACTCAATACCGTCGTCTAAATTTTGATGCACATGGATGTAATCAACTACCGTTCCAGAGCCTACACCGGCAAACGAAATACCGTTCAGCTCATCGCCGTTACCTAGGGTTCGGCCAGCGTGTTTTATAACAACATAACGTAATGTACCTGAGTCGTCATTTGGCAAATTACCGCCAAATTGACCTGCATCACCCTCTGCACTTACGCCACAACTGTTTAATTCTGCAGGCGTAGTGTCACCCGTCTGGTCCCCGCATGAGTTCGCCGGTGCACGCCCTAGTAATACCAATCCACCCCACTGTCCCTGCGCTGTTTCTTGGCCAGTAACATCCTGTACAGATGTCATAATGATCGGTGCTTCGGCAGAGCCTAAGGCTTCAATTTTTGAACCACGACGTGCCACCAAGAAATCTTCACCCTCTTGACCAAAAATAGTCGTCCCTTCTTGAATATACAGAACAGCGGAATCGATATTATCGCCGCCCACTGCTGTGCGACCGTTCAATACCCAGTGTGCGTTGTTGGTTAAACTGACATCTGTAGTAAAGGTTGTATCTTGAGCTAACTCATATACAGGCTTGTCTGTAATCGACGGGAATTGCGCCGAAACATCTGTTGCTAGGTTTTGCACTAAGGCGTTTTCAACGTTTGAAGGGATGCCACCGTCTAAACCGAAAGCCCAACCAGCGGTCCAGTCATTTACACCATCAAAAGCACCTACGTAGTCGGTCGATATAAAATAGCTGTCGTCTTGCGACAAGTCGGCACCTGCACCTAATACAGGAGAGGTATCTTCTGGCGTTCTACCATCCGCAGCAAGGTTTAAATCGCTTGGCGATGCAAACACTCGATTTGATGAGTCTGCAGTGAACAATGACTCAGTGAACGTATTCCCAAAATTTGCAGCCGCTTCGCAAGCAATAAAGCTATTGCTAATATTCAAGCTACCTGACGTGGCGTTTGCCTCAGCTTCAGGTCCATTGATGCGTAAACAATTGCTGTAACCTTCTGGACCTACAATTAAGAAATTTCTCAAAGTACCTGCAGTTCCAGCGCGCAGCCGTACACCATTGGTATCGCTCGCACCTTGAATAGTAACGTTAGCAACCGTTGGGTTTGTAAGTGGAGTAGCCGAGGCATCAAATTCACTATTATCGGCTTCAAATGCATTATCGCCATTTGCTGAATTTTGCACAATATAAACAAATTGCGCTTTGCCAGTCCAACCGAATGACCAGTCAAAAGCATCATCACCAATATCGGTTAATACTACATGGCGAACGTTGACGCTTCCGCCAAAGAACTCAATCCCATCATCTAGGTTTTGATGAACTTGAATATAGTTAACGCTAGTTCCAGAGCCTACACCTGCAAATGAGATACCGTTAAGTTCATCACCGTTACCAAGTGTACGACCCGCATGCTTCACAATCACATAGCGCAGAGTTCCTGAGTTATCCTCAGAATCTGTGCCACCAAATTGACCAGCATCACCTTCAGCACTTACACCACAACTTTCAAGCTCTGCAACCGTGGTTTCGCCCTCCTGATCGCCGCAAGAGTTAGCAGGTGCACGCCCTAATAATACAAGGCCGCCCCATTGACCTATGTCCGTCTCTTCACCCGTAACGTCTTGCACAGAAGTCATTGTGATTGGAGCGCTTGCTGTTCCTAAAGCTTCAATACGTGAACCACGGCGCGCCACTAAAAAGTCTTCGCCTTCTTCACCAAAAATTGTGGTGCCGCTCTGGATGAATAGCACTGCACTATCTTCGTTATCACCACCCACAGCAGTGCGACCGTTTACGACCCAATGTGCGTCATTGGTCAGCGTTACATCGCTGGTAAAGGTCGTATTTTCATCCAAGCGGTAGACTGGCTTGTCGGTAATTGAGGGGAATTCAGAAGATACATCTGTTGCAAAGTTTTGCTGAAAAGCATTTTGTACGTCGCCAGGGAAGCCACCATTTACAGCTACTGTCCACCCTGCCATCCAGTTGTTTTGACCATCAAATGCACCTACATAAGGCGCGGCGTCAAAGCTGGTACGAATATCGCGTGGGTTAGAACCACTTGTTAGTAGCACTGAACCAGCCTGTGGAGTGTAACCATCAGCCTCTAGACCGAGCTCATTTTGCGTCAATACTTGATTATTAGCTTGCCCTGCGAACCATGATGCAGTGTTTCCGTCTCCAATGGCTTGGCTGTTGAAGTTATCAGTTGGATCCTCACAAGCAATGATAGAACCGGTAATTGATAAGCTACCAGCTACCGCGTTTGCCGCTGACTCTTCGCCGTTTACGCGCAAGCAGTTTGCATACCCTGCAGGTCCGGTGACCAAAATATTACTTAAATTACCGGCCGTACCAGCACGCAAGCGGACACCATTAGTGTTGTCAGCGCCGACAATAGTAACATTGGCAATGGCGGGTTGTGTTAGCGGGCGCGCTGAAGAGTCAAACTCGCTATTGTCGGCTTCAATGGCATTGTCGCCGTTCGCTGAGCCTTGCTGAATATATACAAACTGTGCTTTACCGTTCCAGCCAAACGACCAGTCTAAGCTGTCGTCTCCAATGTCAGTTAACACAACGTATTTGACATCAACCGAGCCACCAAAAAATTCGATACCATCATCGAGGTTTTGATGAACTTGTATGTACTCAACCGTAGTGTCAGAGCCCACACCCGCAAATGATATACCGTTAAGCTCATCGCCGTTGCCCAAAGTACGCCCAGCGTGCTTTACCACTACATAGCGCAAGGTGCCTGAGTTGTCGTCGCTGATGGTGCCACCAAATTGTCCAGCATCACCTTCAGCACTTACGCCACAGTTATCTAATTCTTCCGCCGTCGTCTCACCTTGTTGGTCACCACATGAGTTTGCTGGCGCTCTTCCTAATAAAACTAAACCGCCCCACTGACCAATATCGGTTTCTTCACCAGTCACATCTTGCACTGACGTAAACACGATAGGCGCATCAGAAGTGCCTTGAGCATCTATTTGTGAGCCACGGCGAACAACTAAAAAGTCTTCACCAGCCTCACCAAAAATAATCGTACCTGCATCAATAGTTAAAACCGCTGAGTCTACATTGTCTCCGCCAACTGCAGTGCGGCCATTTAAAACCCAGTGCGCGTTGTTAGTCAGAACTACATCCTCAGTAAAGGTGGTATTTTCAGTTAACCTATATACTGGTTTATCCGTAATTTGAGGAAATTCAGAAGAAACATCGGTTGCTAAACCTTGCTCTAGTGCTGATGTTGTGCCATCTGGAGTAGTTGGAGGCGGCACCGGTGTTGGTGGTGGATTTGAAGGTGGGTTATTGACCACACTGCTGTTGTCCACATCGCCTTCCGAAATATTTATATCTCCGCCACATGCAGCTAGCAATATAACTGCTGCAAGAGCAGAAGATTTAAACAATCCGTTTGATTTCATTCGAGTTCTCCAATCAATAAATAAATAAGGTATGGTAAAATTTGATTCGAGATTAACGTATGTTAATGACAGATTTGTTACACAGAGAGGATGTCACAAAAGTTTAACGAAAATATAGATTATTGATAAATATAGCTTTTTATTTCCCAGTTAGTAACTGTCGCTGTTGCTTTAGCAAGGTTCCGCTTACCGGATAATAATTACTTTGCTTTACAATATTCTGGCCCTGCTCAGATAATACAAAGCTTAGAAAGGTTTTTTCAAGTGTGGGTAGCGGCGCATTAGGCGGCTTATTTACGACTATGTATAAATACCGCGTGAAGGGGTACTTACCGTCGGTAATATTTTGTGCATTAGGTGCATAAAACAACTCGCCACGTTTACCTAAGGCTAGAGCTTTTACCTCAGTATTGCCATGACCTAAGGCGGCATAACCAATACCACCGATACTAGAGGCCACCGATTGAACAACGGAAGACGAACTTGGCATTTCATTTACGCTCGTATAGTAATCGCCATCACATAACGCTAAGTTTTTAAATAAGTCGTAAGTACCTGATGCAGAGTTTCTCCCAAAGACTTGAATATTAAGGTCGGTTCCAAACTTATTAACACCCAATTGCTGCCATGTTTTTATTGACCTTGGCCCACCGCAAAAGCGCGTCATGGAGAATATAGCGTCAACTTGTTGTAAATTGAGGTGCTCCAATGGATTGTTTTTTTCGATGTAAATAGCCATCGCATCTACCGCAACTATAAGACTGGTCGGAGGGTAACCATATTGACGCGTAAAGCGCTGAATCTCTGTCAAGGTTAAGGCTCTCGACATTGGTCCAATACTAGCCGAACCTTGGATCAGAGCTTGAGGTGCGGTCGCTGAACCAGGAGCTTGTATTTGAAACTTAACATGAGGGTAAAGACCTTGGAATTGTTCTGCCCATAATGAAATTAAGCTTGCAAGTGTGTCAGAGCCAATAGAAGTTACGGTACCGTAAACTCCTGGAGTCGCACGATAATCAAAGCTTTCTGGTGAAGATTTTTTAGGACGACCACTATCTAAATCGATACGCTGCTCTTCCTGAATAACCTCTAACTCATTTTCCAGTTCTTGTGTTTGGGCATAAGTAAAATTCGAAAGTACGAGGCATGTGCACATGCCAAGCGCCCATAGCAGTCTATGAATGCGAATGTTAAGCGGTTTTTTAATCAGTATCGTCAAGAGCAATCAACTCGCTAGGCAGCAAGAACGAGAATTCACTGCCCTTACCTACCTTACTTTTTACTTCCAGATAAGTATTATGATGGTGTAAGACATGTTTCACAATAGATAGACCCAAACCAGAACCACCGGTCTTACGTGAGCGTGCCTTGTCTACTCGATAAAAACGCTCGGTAAGTCTGCGCAAATGCTTATCCTCAATACCATCACCATTGTCTTTAACAGCAAACAGAGCACCATTCGCGCGCTGCTTGAAAAATACTTCAATCTTGCCTCCAGGGGGCGTGTAATGTATTGCGTTAAATATTAGATTTGAGCATGCGCTGCGCATTTCACTCTCTACCCCAAATACTTTTAAATCAGGGTCAACCTTAAAACTTATGTCATGCTCTTTTTCTTTATTAAGTGCTGCGGCTTCCATTTGAATTTGCTTAAGCATACCTTGCATATTTATCTGATTTTCAAAAATTCGCTCTGCACTAGACTCTATTCGCGACAAAATTAGTAAGTCTTCAATTAAGTTTTGCATGCGCTTAGTTTGCGTTCCCATTTCACTTAACGCTTTGTCGACAATAGGAGGGCTGCCTTCAGTGCTCGTCGATAGAACTTCTAAATAACCATTAATAACGGTTAAAGGCGTTTTTAATTCATGTGACACGTTGGCCACAAAATCTTTCCGCATTTCTTCTAAATGTGACACGCGAGATACATCTCTAACAATCATTAGAAACTGATCTTCACCGTACTCCATCATTCTAAACTCAAAGGTCTTATGCGGATTAGTTGGAGCAGGAATTTCAATAGGGTATTGATAGTCATTGCTTTCCATAAACTCTAGAAAGCGTGGATGGCGGATTAAATTATCAATTCTTCGACCATTATCGTCAGGCCAGCGCAAGCCAAGCTCGATGCGCGCATTGCGGTTACACCACATAATACGAGCTTGCTTATCAATTACCACGGCAGCATCAGGAAGTGCCTCTGAGCCCTCTCGAAAGCGCTTTACTATTTCACCTAAGCTTTTACGTTTTGCCCTATTTCGCCGTTGTAAAAAGTAAACACCTTCATAAATATGGTGCCAAATACCTGAAGCGATTGGCGGCGACATTGTGCGACTTTGCCATAACCACTTTGTTAAACGATATAAATGATAATAGTTATACAACAAAACGCCGCAGGCAATAAGTAACATTACAAAGGTAACATTATTGATATAGAGGCCAACAAGCACCCCCACCAATACTAAAACAGCAAAACGAATAAGTGTATTTGACCACGATTGCGAATAATACATATCGAGTGAGCTTAATACTGAACTGTGAAAGCCTTAGGTTTTAACGGAGAAACGATAACCTGACCCTCTCACGGTTTGGATCATAGCATCATGACCATGTGCAGAAATTGATTTACGTAATCGACGAATATGAACGTCGACAGTACGGTCTTCAACATATACGTTTGTGCCCCACACATTGTCGAGTAAGAGCTCACGGCTGTAGACACGTTCTGGGTGAGTCATGAAAAAATGCAATAGTTTAAACTCGGTAGGCCCCATATCTATTGCGTCATCATTGCTTGTAACGCGGTGAGAGACCGGCTCTAAAACCAAACCATTAAACTCGATAGGCTCCTCTTTTGAGGTGGGTGTGACACGACGCATCACTGCTTTTATTCGCGCAACCAACTCTTTAGGAGAGAATGGCTTGGTAATATAATCATCGGCGCCCGCTTCTAAGCCCCGAATTTTATCATCCTCCTCGCTGCGCGCTGTCAGCATAATGACAGGGATATCTTTGGCAAATTCATGAGTTTTCAATTTTTTTGCTAATTGCACACCGCTGCCGCCCGGCAACATCCAATCTAACAATATTAAATCTGGGTATGGCTCTTTAATTTTTTCTAGCCCTATATCGTAATCTTCAGCTTCGTCTACAGCAAAGCCAGCTTGCTCCAGCACAAAACACAGCATCTCTCGAATAGGTGCTTCGTCTTCTACCAACAATATTTTGCGTGGCATCTTTTTTGCTCTTCTCATCTAAAAATTTGACCGTATTATTAGAGGGCTGTGTGACAGTTTTATGAAACAAAGCGATAAAGATGTCAAGCAATAGCAACATTATCTGTTCTTATTGCTCAGTTATTGCGCCCTTACGGGTATTTTCCTGATTAAAACAACAATTTGCTTTTGACCCTCAGACTCTGTCTTGTTAACCTCTCGCGTCGATAAAATACGGAAGAAAAGCAAAACTATGTGGTTCAAAAACTTAAAACTATATCGCTTTACCCAACCCTTTACCTTTGATGATGAAAAGCTTGATCTGATGATGCAAAGCATGCCTTTTCGTAATTGTGGTGCGCAAGAAATATCAAGTATGGGATTTGTCTCGCCTATTTCAAAAGGAGAGTCGCTATATCACCAATCTGGTAAAGCATATTGGTTTACGCTCAAACGTGAAGATAAGATGTTGCCGGCAAGTGTTATCAATGCTGAACTAGCAGAAAAGGTTTCTCAAATTGAAAATGAAACCGGTGCTCCTGTTGCTAAAAAAGCACAAAAAGACCTAAAAGAAGAAATTGTGCAGCGCTTATTGCCGCGTGCTTTTAATAAGCACGGATATATCAATGCCTACGTTAGCTTAGACCAACAAATTGTAGTGGTTGACGCGAGCTCAGATGGCAGCGCAGAGGTTTTACTCGCTTGCTTGCGTAAATGCATAGGTTCACTGCCTGTCGTACCATTTGCCAAATCTCAGCAACAAGAAGTGTTAACCAGCTGGTTATTAAAAGATGCACCTGAAGGCATTGAAATTTTAGATGAGGCTGAGTTCAAATCACCTGCTGAAGATGGCGGTATTATTCGCTGCAAGCAACAAAACTTAGATGCCGAAGAAATTCTAGCCCATGTGCAAGGCGGAAAATGGGTGCAAAAAATAGCCGTCGCTTATCGCGACCGCTTAACGTGTATTATTGCAGAAGATTTATCAATCAAGCGTTTGAAGTTTACTGATGTGGTTAAGCAACAAAATGAAGATATCAGCAGAGATGAAATGAATGCTAGGCTCGACGCTGACTTTACGCTGTTTGCAGCTGAGGTCGACCTATTTGCTAAAGACTTACAAAGCATGTTCAACTTAAGTGAATAATTGTTTTATACATAAAAACAAAAACCCAATCTTCTGATTGGGCTTTTTATGTTTAGCATTAACGTTTTTCTAATGACTTTAAGAAAATAAGGCTCTTGCGTTATCTCTTAACTCAATAAATTCCTCGGTTTGAAGCTCATCGATATCTTCAAAAACTCCGCGTTTGTGGGCATTAGTCAACACGTCGTCTGGATTATCGGCAAGGTTAGCTAATGCTGCACCGACACGTACAAAGTCAATGTAGCTAACTTCGCGCGGCTGATACTCTGGGTTTCTCCAGTGTTCAGCGCACTCAATAAAGACTTCATTAAATTTCCATTCGCGCATAATACTTCCACCAATACGACTCGCTAGCTTATCAATCGCAACGTCTAAAAACTCAGGGTTGGCAAAGACACTATCGTGGCGCTCAGCTTCAGTCAGTACTGGCAAAGCCCCAATGTCGGCAATCAGAGCAGACAAGGTCATAGTATCAAGGCTCAGGCTTTTATCTTTTTTACGCCTTTGATACAAGGTCATTGTCGCCATGGCATTACCCACAATATTGGTAATATCACCCCACTTTTTGGCCATATATTTCTTTACGATTTCGTTTTTAGAAACAAACAACTGCTCCATCGCGAGCGCTGTAGCAATATTTTTCACCTGAAACAAACCAATGCGGGTCACCGCTTGTGCTGTAGACTTTACTTTTATTTCGCGTCCCAAATAAGCTGAATTCGAAATTTTTATCATTCGAGCGCTAAGTGATGGGTCTTGCCCTACTACATCAGCCATAGTGTTAAGATTAATATTAGGGTCATCGGCCGCTTTACGAACCCTCAGTGCAATTGCAGGGAGCGTGGGAAGAACTAGCGTATCATTGTTAATTTTTTCAACCAAGATGGTCAGCAAAGCGTTTTGAGTTGACATGCAGAAGCCTTAATTTCCTTTAAATAAATGAGTATCATATCCTTTGAGTGTCATCACCTTTAGGTGAGCGTAAATCCCTTGGTTGTTAATCACGGCACTGAGTTATGAGAATTAACTTAATATGAATCAGTATCACTCAATTTTGAGTTTTTGTGCGTATGGCGGCCACCCTAAAGGTTTACCCGCTAATACATGTAAATGTATATGATAAACCGTTTGTCCGCCGTGTTGATTACAATTCATAACCGTGCGGTATCCCATTTCAGCTACACCTAAATCTGAAGCCACCTTTGCAGCAACTCGGTGCATATATCCTACAAGTGCCTCATCTTCCGACGAAATATCGTTAGTAGTAGCAATTGGCTTTTTGGGGATGACCAAAAAATGGACAGGGGCCTGCGGATTAATATCATTAAACGCAAGCACTCGCTCATCTTCAAATAGTATATCGGCAGAGATTTCTTTTTTTATAATTTTTGTGA
>Ga0307933_1002267_pt1 | contig 13387 bp, 11 predicted proteins | sample OrgLakmetageno88_FD_201811 | JGI IMG/M metagenome (GOLD analysis project Ga0307933, IMG submission 201811) | Saline water microbial communities from Organic Lake, Antarctica - #88 | ecosystem: Environmental > Aquatic > Non-marine Saline and Alkaline > Saline | place: Antarctica: Organic Lake...
TGACATCAGAAATATCTCAAATAAGACCATTTGATCGTTTTGTCATAGAAACCACAGACAATAGCAAACCTGTGATTATAAAAATACAAGAACAATTTTATGGACAAGTGGTAAATATCGGAGGAGCAGTCGGAAACAATCTCATACCTTTCAATACATTCAAAGTTGTAAATCCTCCAATTAGTCCAGATTTCAACAATCAACCCAATAATATCAATAGAGCATTCACTTCACCAAATGCTGTAAATTTCCCATCTAATATTTCAAATATGGGTTCGGGTTGCACATTGGGAAAAGGATCATCTATTAGGATACCTGGTGGAAGATCGATTGTTTTTGTAAGAAGAGGCATGGGTCATTATCTGATTCTTGGTTTTAAAACACCACTACAAACACCATTAGAAGAATTATATACTATCTCAAACAATGTGGTTTAAAAAAATAAAATATTTTTAATTTGTTTTCACATTTAAATGTTTGACTTTGAGAAAATGTTTGAGTTGTTTGTGTTTCAATATTTTTAATGTCATTGGATGTTGGTTTAGAAAATCTTTTTTCACAAAAACAAACTTCACAACAAACAAAACATTCAAACCAAAAATAATATTTTAATCACAACAAAACACAATGACTACTCTGACTTTAGACGATTCAACTTTCATCAACAATAGCGAAAATATATTTATTTCCAATGTGAAATACAAAAAAGTTGTTATAAAAAATCAACAAAAAGTTATAAATTCAGGTTTATTAAATTATGCAATAACACTCGGGGATGCAAGACGATCGCTAGATAACTCCAATTCAATTGTTGCTTCTTATAACCTGCAACTCGGTCATACTTTGAGGTGTGCAATTTTAATCGAGAAAAGTCTTGTGGCAGAAACACCAATCCAAGCTAATTTCACAACCAGGGGACCTAATCCTAAAAATGTAATCAATTGTGTTGGATTTTCCAATGTGCCTCAATTGTTGTTTGATGGAAATTCAACTTCAAAATTGGAAGTCGGAAAACATGTGTTTGTCATCAAGCAACAAAATTCAGCAATCAATGGTCCATACACCATTGCCAACATAAATACTTCCAATGGAGAAGTCGATATTGTGAGATATCCATACAATTCAATCATTGAATTAACTGTCAACACATCAACGGATAATTATTTTAATTATACTCAAGAATTGTCAAGACAAACAAGTTATTTGATAGAATCTGGACCAAAATATGGAGGCACACTTTGGTTGAGATCATCCGAATCAACTCCTCCTTTCCCGCCCGCAAATGAATTTTTGACCATTGAAAATATTTACAAGAAAACAGAAATTGGATATTCTTCAAAACCATTAAAGACTATTCTATGTGAAAATTCGTCAGGTGTCAAAAAATTATCAGATTCTTCTTTTTCTGTTGGTTACTTAACGTATGATATCAATTTAGATGATATTTTCGACAATACTCCACCATTCACTCCATTAGATCAAGTGGTCATTGACTCCAATACATACGATTCAACCAACCAAGAACTCACATTATTTGTTTATCCTGGAGTAGATTGGGGTTACAATCAAATCAAAAGATTTAGAAATTTTTCGAGAAAAATAGGAATTGTGATTCTGTTGAAAAATGACATCAATGTCAATATTCCAACATTTGAAACAGGATTCTGTATATATTATGACAATAGTTTTTACACTGGAGTTGTTTTGAAAAAAGCTTCTTTTAGCACAGTCGACGAAAAGGTATATCCATCGACTGTGGTTTTAGAAAGATCAGGCGCGTCAAACAAATTACAAGTCATTGCATCCACAACTGGTTTAATTGATGGTTCAATGAATTTGAACATTCAAATGATTGGTGAATTACAACAATAAATTTTTATTTGATTTGTTTATTTTTTTTGCAATTTGTTTGCACATGAATTTTGTTACACGTTCACATTGAAAATATTCTGATAGGTTCAGGATTGTAATCACGTTGATGTTTTCATAACTTTGTCTCACCCACTCAAATAAACAAAAATATTCATTTTTCATTATTTTTTTCAACATTTTTATAAAAATTTCAATTTCTTTCATCTCAAAATCCACATTTATTTTTATTTTATTGGAACCAATTCCCATTGAATATAATTTGACATCCGAAAAAAAAACACATTGATCACACAACCAATCATTTATTTTTAACGTATAACGGTCTCTTGTTTCGATTTCAAAAATACTCATTTTTTGTTGTTGTTTGAAACATCATCATTAGCAAATTGTTTTTTTTCAAAAATATTATTTTTTTATTGCATTTAACTATTTATTTTAAATTAAAATCATGGTGTGAAATTAAATCTTACAACAACATTTCCCGATTGAACATCTCCAGTGTAACCTTCAATAAACAAAACACAAGAATCCTCCAAACGTCTAAAAGTTATTCTTGTTGAAGGATCAAGTTCGATCGTGTCGATTTCAAGGAAATTTGCACATTGTTGGTTAGTACTGATTCCATTCATTACAATTGTTGTTTGTGTGTATTGAACCAGATAAGGTTTCAAATTACTGTTTCTGAAATCCAATATTGCTGTTTCGGATGTACTCGAATTAATAAACGATTTTAATTGGTTGTAAGTGTAAACATAATCACCTGGTTGTTGCGAAACATGTAAAAAGTTAAACACGTTGTTGTTGTTGTTGACAATCAATGGGTCTGGTTCTTGGGGTTCCAAATAATAAAAATCATATCCTTCTGGCAAATCGCTCATCTTGTTTGAGAATAAAGGAAATTGATTTCCATACAAATAATTTATAGGAACAACACCCTGTAGTCTTTTTTCAGCAACAATTTCGGGAAAAGGAACGTCTGTCGATCCTCCGTCATTTTCATCATCCACATAATAATACATTTTTCCCCCATTCAATCCCTCATATGATGTAATTATTATTTGTGATTTGTTGTCCAATGGAGAAACAAGTTTTAATGGATCACCTGAAATATAATTGTCTGATCTTTTTTGCAAAAAATATGGAGAAAAATCGATTATGATGTCAGCGCCTGATTCTGTTATAGTTTCTATTTTATAAATTCCTTGTCCCTGGTTTAAATTATTGAAAGAATCACCTCTAAACAAAAACAAATCATTTTCTCTGATGTTTGTAATAGCAATGTTTCCATAAATTAAATCGGTGACAACTGTGTTCAAAAGTGTTAATCTTAAATTGTTTCCAGGGGTCACTGCTGTGAAATTAGTTGAATTATCGACTACGGTTCTGACTTGTATAAATTTTTGAAACATAAAATTGTCAGTTGAAAAAAATCCAGCAAAATCTCCTTCTGGTGTAATGTCTTTTATCCTAAAATTCAAGTCACCGTCTAAAAAATCACTAATTTGACCAAGTGATATCAGTTCATTTTCATTGACTGCTAACTGACCTAATGTCAAACTACCATAAGATTGAGGCATGCAATTGTTCCACAAGTCGAAACTTGCATTTAATCCCTGTGAATACATTTAAAATAATTTATGGTTGATTAGATTTTAAAATAATTTTACAACGAATCAAACAAAAAGAATAAACAAATGGTGACTTTTAAGCGAAATATATTTGTTTTTGTGATTTGTTGAGATGTGTCTCATATTTTTGAAACCTCATTCTCGATTCAAATCTTAATCAAATAAATTTATCATCTATGAATTGTTTATTTCAAAAATGAAAAAGAATCTTATTTTATTGAATAATATAATTGACCGAATTAGACATGAAACGATTTCCTTTTGTAGAAGCCACCAACTCAATTAATTTTTCAAAAGCTGTTCTTCTGAATATAATTCTTCCACCAACTGGCATCATCAATCTCACATTTGTTGTTCTCGTTGATAAAATAAAATCATCAGGTTGACTTGTAACAAAATCTGAACCAATCGCAATATCAAAAGAATCATCGTTATCAAAATCAACGTTCAATGTGTTCTGTGTATCATTGTTTAAAACTTTATATTCTCCAACTTTCCAACTACTGTTGTCTTCTACTTCTATAGATATATTGTTGTTATTTTGATTTGTATTTGTATATCGATATTCATTAAAGCCAGCAAACAATTGTTCGGCGTTGGCAGGATCATTATTTCTCAAAGGTATTGTTAAATATTTCCCATAAATATCTCTTCGATAAGTAAAATCTGAATCAAAAACATCTCTTTTCCATATAAAAGAAGCATCAGTTTGTTGATTATTTTCAAATATTTCACCCATTTTTGGTATGATCGTGACCAAAGAATTTCTATAATCGTCTCCAGTATCTCTTAAAAAATGTAAACTATTACCCCCAATATTAGAAGCACGTTGTCTCGGATAAGTGACAATGTATTGAAATGAATTATTGGGATAAAAACGAAAGAAATTGGGATAAAATGGATTTCCTCCTCTTATAACTGGATAATACCAAACAGTCCCAAAAGAAAATAAAACAGACGACGATGGATATATTGCAAGATTTCCTGGTATGCTTGATGGGTATAAACCAGAACCATTTGGATATTGTCCATTGGTATCAGGATAACAACCACTTCCATTTGGAAAAAACCCTTGGTTATTTGGAGGACTCGGGGAAGAATTTGGTCCCAAGATTGTTGTTCCTGGTGGAATGACTACTTGTATGTTTGATGATCCGCCACAAATGATCACATTTTGCCCATCTCCTATTTTTAAATATTGATAGATTCCGTTTCTTTGTGATGAGGTTTGTTTGTTTACAAAAACATAATCACCAGTTTTTAATTGAACTCCATTTATGGACACATTTCCATTGACCTGTTGATTGGTTAAATCAAATCCATTAATGATTTGATTATTTGGTTGTATTGTGACAGAAGTATAATCAGGTATATTTTGAACGGTGCAAGTGACTGGAAATATCACTTTTTCATTCCCCTGGTTTATTTTAGAATTTTGAATCACTTGATTAGATTGGATTGACAGGTTTGTGTTCAAGTAGTTTTCTAAATTGGACAATGTTAATAATTCATTTGGTGTTCCATTATCAACACTGACAGAAGAATCGATTTTCAGTTCTTTATAAATTTGAAACTCTGGACAATTTTGATTGATCATTTTTTATTATTTTTTGAATTAATTTGGTTTTATAAAATAAAAATCAATAGTTTCAACAATCGGACAGAATTGGATTCAAAATGACGGTTTCTAAAAATTGGATCATTTCAATGAATGTCCCTCCTTCAGAAAAATCATATTTATCAAAAACAAACATTTTGATTTATTTGTTGATTGCAGATATTTTAATAAAACTTTTATGGTTATTTTCAATTTTGAACATTGGATTCTTGAACATGGAAAATGGATTCATGAAAAAAAAAATAAGAAACAAAGTGAAACACATTAAAGAAAATAGATGACCAAACAATTGAATATGACAATTTTTTAATTGAAATTGTTTAAAAACATTACTATTGATTGTTTCACGAAAAAAATGACATTGGCTTTGTATTTGAATAAAGTCAAAATATTAATTTATTATTGAATAAAAAAATGCACAATAATCAAGCATTTAAATTTGTAAAAATGAGTTCCAAATGAAAATTAAAAATAATTAATTGTTTGAAAAACCCAAAATGGATTTTAATATTTTATTGATCAATGAATAAAATTGAAAATGATGCTGTTGTCTGATATTTTAATATACACAACATTGATTTTTATTGTTGTGAGAATCATTGTTTCTTATGTTGAAGAGACACAAAAAAAGATAAAGGACATTCAAAATCAAATCACAAGCGATTCTTTGAATGTCAATACAATTATTCAAACGCTTGAAAATCAAATAAATCAACTACAAACTGATATTGAATCGAATCAACAAAACGATCAAATAGAATTATTGCAAAATGAAATACAAGATTTGAAAGATCAAATATCAGACAATGAGTCCAACAATAATCAAATCATTCAAACCATACAAAATGAAATTGAACAACTGCAAACAGAAATCGGTTCAATGGATCAAACCACAGAACCACGATTGTTGGAAAAAAACACAGATTTTGATGATTTATCGAATAAAACATACACACTCTCTAATAATTCAGTGGTAACAGCGTTTGATTTTGTATATACAGGTACAAGACCAGCGCCACCCACCTACTCAAATAATGTGTTATCATACACGAAACCATCCACAACCAATACTAAATTCATATATTATTTGTATCAAAATGAATCATTTCAATTTGGTTCTCAAAATATAACAGAAATTCCTGAATCATTGAACATAACTGGATTCAAAATGCGAGATTTGTACAGGTGGTTGGTGGAATATCGTTTATATGATTCCAATAATCCAATGAACCCAACAAATGCCATTGTATTCATTCAAATATACACCAAGCCCAAGAATGATGGTCTCGATTTCCAAAGTTGGTACAGAAGCAGATATTTTCTAAAAGACAATTTAAACACACAAAACACAACAAACCAACAAAAATATTTGAACATTGAATTGAACAACAGCAATTACAATCCCATTTCAAACATCAACCTTAGAGACAGATCATTATCAAAATTGACCACATTCGAAGAAGGATTGGATGATGATATACTTGCTTTGAGTATACAATCATCGTCTGGTGAAACAAATGAATTTACATTTGATTTATTGTACTCCAATTTGATTTACAAAAACTAAATATATTTTATTATGATTTCTATGCTTGTTCATATTTTAAGTGATGATACCAAAAACATGTTGTGATCATGTGTGTTAAAAATTTATTTGTGATCAAAAAATGTTTAAAATATTTTTTACAAATGCAACGATGAAAAATGAATTTTCAAAAAAACAACGTGTGGACTTTTTTTTGTGAAATATGATAATAAAATATTTTAATTTTGTTGAACTTTTTTGTTGAAAAAAAATAATTTAAAAATGCATCCTGTGTGGAATAGATTAAATCAAAAACATTGGTACAATTCTTTTGTAAAAATAGATGATGATCAATTAAGTGAAGAACCGATTGATTATTTTCAAAAATCGATTTATTCGGATTTATTGGTCGATACTTTTTCTTATGATTCTGTTCACGAAAAAAATTCTTTTATTGAAATAAATGAAATCAATAATCAAGACCAAACTTATTTTCAAAAACTTTTCACAAGAGCAGTCAATCAAAAATTAAAAAAATCAACTAGTGAAAATGGATCAATCAAAAAAATAAAATTGAACAACGGAACAAGTAAATCCATTATTCAACCTTTAAAAAACAAAGAAGATATTTTTGGGATTTTCAAACAAAATAAAAAATGGACAGGAATAAAGCGTAATTTTTCAAATTACAAATCTTTTGATAATCCAATGCAAAAATTTCAAACGAAAAAAAAAAATAACATTTTTGAATTGGATTTTTTTATTTTTAATTTGATTCAATGGATCGATGATATTTCAATCATACCGAGATTATTGTGTTTAAATCGAAACATTTTCGACACGGTTAATTGTAATCATGTATGGAAACATTTGTATTACAGTCAGTGTTTTATTCCACTGAAATATGAATATAAATTTGAACTGAATCGATTTCAATCAGAAACATTTTTTCATGTCAATCCAGCACAAGATGATAAACTTATTTTTAAAAATGAAAATGACATGAAAAACTTGTGCTTTTTTGTGAGAAGTGTTTTGTACAAGAAAATATACAATTTCATCAAAACTAAAACGCAACAATCAGGACAAATTGAAAATGAATATTTTTTAAAAGATTGGAAAATCATAGAAATTCATCAAATTATAAGAAAAATGTGTGATATTGAAGATTATGATAAATGCATGAAAATATGCAAAATGGATAAAACTAACATTGATTACTATTGCTATTTAAGATCATTGTATCCTCATGTTAAAAATATGCCAAAGAATCCCCAACAAAAATTGAATTGTTGTTTGACTAATATTTTTTTAAACAGACATTTTTTAAATAAAAATCACTGTAGCATTATGGACATGTTTTTTGGAAAAGAAAAAAGTCATCACATTCAAAAAACACACAAACAATTTGAAATCAAAAAAACAAAACATCAAGATACTTATTTATTCTTACATGACATTGCCAAAAATACACACATTGATTACAATGAAAAATATTTCAAAGAAAATCAATCATGTTTGAATCTTCCCATACAATACACATTTTTTTATGACATGATCAGTCGACACAAAATGATCGATGTTGATAAAATGAATTGCATTAAAGAATTTTCAAAAAAAACATGGGTTGACTTTTTAATCGAAAAATTAAATTTCAAATCAAAAGAAATGGAATATTTTGATCTGATTCGATCACAATCATTTGAAAAAATCAATGAAAGCAAGTCAAAAATAAAATGGAACCCGAAAATGGTTGATTTTTTGACTTTTAAATCAACAAATAAATTCAATACTACCATATTATCAGATATGATTGTGTCTGAATGTTTTCATGTTTTAGATTGGTGTTTGCCGATAGAATGGAAGAATTCAAAAAAAAATAATTTATTTGTCAAGAAAATAATTAATCCTCAAAACATATTGAGTTTGTTTTTACAAAATGATTTTGGAATTCATATCATGCAATTAATATATTACTTGAACATCAATTGGAAATACATTGATTCATGTTTCAAAAAAAAGAAACATGAACAATTATTCAAACAATTTTGGTTATTTTTCAGAAACATGCAAACAAAAACTGATTATTTTGTTAATTTCGATTATAAAAAAGACGATAATGATTTTATACATCACGAAAACCATAGTGTCAAAAACCCATTGAATATTTGGTTCAATTGGAAAATGAATCAACATAAAAGATTAGATTATTGTTCAAACAACAAAATGACAAATACAAGACCATTTGTTTTGATTGACCTCAAACAATTGATCATAAATGAAAAGAACTGTAATTTATGGAAGTATATATCAAAAAACATATTGAAATTCAAGTTTAGACAGATTTATAGATCGGATCACAAATCTTCTGATGTGAAATTTGAAAAAAACAAAGTGTATTTGTGGGACGATTGTACTTTTGAAAAATTGATGTATTACAAATTATTTCAATACAAATGCATTCATCAAAAATCAAATTACAAAATACACCAAAATGATTTAAAAAAAAATGAACCTGATCTATTGTATCAATTAATAATATGCAACGAAATGCCACAAAATAACTGTTTGTTTTCGAGAAATTCCAAAACACATGTACATTTCAAAGATCATTCAAAAAAGTTGATCAATGAAGATGAAATCAATCAATTAGTGTCCGATTACGGAAAACCTTATAATCATCCATTGTTATGGAATTTGCACACAGATCAACTTTGCAATGTTTCTTACAATAACACGTTTTTCAAATTTAAACATTCAAACTCAGAAACAACGAGAAAATATTTTGAGCATTTGAATTCGGAAATGACTCATAAAAATTGGTATCATTCTTTGTCAGAAAAAGATATTTGCGCAATGGAACATTGTTTTTATGAATTAATGGAAAAGAACAATATAAACAGATATGAAATTCCTTTTGATCGAATGATAAAAAAATTATTTGTGGACAAGAAATTATGTAAATTTTACAATCAAGAATCCTATGCTTTAATGTTTACAACATTGAATTATTTGATTAGGAAAAAATGGTATACGAAACCCAATTTATGGATTCATTGGTTGTTTGGTTTGAGTTACAATGAATGGAAAAGAATGATTGATGATGTTGGGATTGATGAAAAGGTTATTCGGTGTTTGAATGATGTGATTGAATTCAAAAACAAATTTTCAAAAAAAGAATTAAAACAATTGATTGTGAATTGTGATGAAAAATATGTTGAAATTGGATGGTGGTTGTGTTCACATTATAAAAACAATAGAAAATAAATAAAATATTTATTTTTTTTAATAAATTACATTTGGTTGATAAAAACTTTAAGTCCTTCCATTAATTTGGATTGACTTTTTTTTATTGAAAATAGTATAGTGTCCGACATTGTGGAAGTTTGGTTATTTAGATTGTGGTGAAGTGTGTGTATTTCTATGGGTATATTTAGATTATAATATGCATTTAAAAGACGCTTTACACTTGATTTTTCAATATTTTCAAATGTCAATCCCATTTTTTCAAGCAACCATTTTCTTTGGATAGAATTATAAGAAAACAACACCTTTTCCATTTGTTTCAAATGATCAGGTGTCCACCTCTCATCCCAAACATTATAATATTTTACAAACATTTCATATTTTTCAACCTGTTCATTCAAATTTAAAAAATCAGACAAATCAGATTCTTTTTTATTTGTTTCACAAACGCTTTCACTTTTATCTTCAGCATCAATCATTTCGGAATCCGAATCGATTGATTTGTGATCTTCTGGAATATTTTTAAATTGGTCTAAAATATCATTTAAATCTCTATCTTTGAAAATCCGAGACGTATGAAAATGTTGTCTACACAAAGGACATTTATTTTCAGTTTTTTCGTGTAAAATATAAGAAAATATGCACTGTTTGCAGAAAATGTGATTGCACTCTTTTATTCTTACTGGATTTTTTAATGATTGCATGCATATTGAACATTTGCAAATTTTATTTAAATTTTTTTTCCATTCATCACACTTTCTCTTTTTTGATATACGATTGACACAAGAATTATTTTTTAAATTGTCTTTTTTTTGATTGCTTTTCATTGTTGAAGATGACACACGATTTCAAATATTTTTTATTTAAACACAACACAAATATGTGTGTTTCGTTAAAAATATTTCATTATGTTTTTTGATCATATAATAAAATATAAATGATTCAAAGATAAATTGAATTTTTTCCAGAAACAAACAAAAAATGCCAAAAAACAAAAATAGATTTGAGGTGGACTTGTTCAAACCAAAAGAAGTTTATGATAAAAAATTCACCATTGTAAAAAAATTGGATGAAGGATCATATGTTCAAGTTTACAAGGCATTGGATTCAAGAACACACAAAGTAGTCATTTTAAAATGTGAAATCGACAGAAAAAACAATTATTCTGATTTGGAAAATCGAATTCTTGAAAAATTACAATCTCGCAACAAAGGAAATTTTCCAAAAGTTATTTCATACAAAGTGTGCAAGCCAAAAAAATGTAGTGTGATTGTGATGACTTATCAAGGATGGACATTGAAAGATTCATGTAAACAGGCAATTGATTCTAATATAACTGTGTCTTGCATAAGAAAAATTGGCATTCAATTGATTAAAAATATCAGAGCGCTTCACAAATCAGGTTATTTACACGGTGATTTGAAACCAAGTAATGTTTGTTGTGAATTTGATATCGAATCAATGAAAAAATCTGATTCCATCACTGAAAAACCTAAATTCATTAGAAATTCTACAGTGTCCATCATTGATTTTGGATTGTGTAAAAAAATCAAACGAAAGGAATCACAAAAACCCAAAGAAGATGATTCTTATTCTGGAAATTTAGCTTATTGTAGTTTGAACACATGTAAGGGGATTACAAAATCGAGAAGAGATGATATACAATCGATTGTTTTTATTATTTTGTGGATGTGTTGTAAATGTAATCTTCCATGGAATTCAGCTCAATATGATGCTATTGGAAAAAGAGGACAACAAACAAGAAAAGAACTTTACAATAGTGCCTACATTGTCAGAAAGAAAATTTTAAAAGATCAAATCGAACATAGCAAGAAATCAAACAAATCATCCTCAAGATTGCCAGATTTCATGATTCAATTGATTAATGAATTTTGTTTAAAAGAAGTTGGATTTCATGATAAACCAGATTATGACAAATTCTTGTCCATTTTGAGACAACTCAAACAAAAATCAACCAAAAAAACAACATCGTCTGTTTCTAATACAATGAATACAAATCATAAATCAAAAACTTCAAACAAAGAAGAAAGTCATCAAAAGAAAATTAAAAATCAAAGTAAAAATCAAATTAAAAAAGAATTAAAAAAGTCAGAAACAACAAATACAAATGAGAGACATCATAAAAAGAAAAAACATTGAATTTTGAAAATTAAATTCAATTTTGTGGAATCAAAAAACAAAAACATCAAAATAAATTGAAATATGTTTTTTGTTTGTTTTGAATAAAAAGATATTTGTTTCATTGTTTATATTTGTTTCACCTATTAATAATTGTGTTTTCATCTGATATTTCAAACACACAACAAATGATGCCCAAAAATTTCATTCCATACAGCAATTCTGTTGTTTTGAAAAAACGTTTCAATATTTTAAAAAATCTCACTAACAAAACGTATACTCAAGTATATGAAGCCAGAGATAAACAAACAAAACAAAAAATAATTGTCAAAAGAGAACACTTTGATCGAAAATTTCATAACAAAGGAGTATCTTTGCTACAAAACGAATATCATGTGTTGGACAAGTTGAATTCCATGTATGAAACAGGTTTTCCGGTGGTTTTGTTAGCAAAATATGAAAAACATGAAAAACACGATAAAAAAAAAGGAAATTTTAATCTGTTGATGACTTATGTTGGAGTCGACTTGAAATCTTTCTACTTTACAAATCAATCCAAATTCACATTTGATTTTATAAAAGAGATCGGAGATCAACTAATTGATCGAATTGAAAGATTGCATCGAATTGGATACATTCATGGTGACCTTAAACCAGAAAACATTTGCATCGGTAAAGTATATGATAGGCATACTGGAAAATATCAAAACAACGATATTGTGCACTTGATTGATTTTGAATTATGCACTCCGTTTTTAGACCAAGAAACAATGATGCATATACAAAGCGAGCAACGATCGTTTACTGGTAATTTAAAGTTTGGAAGCATTCGTTCATGTTTTGGAATGAATAAATCAAGAAGAGATGATATGGAATCAGTTGCTTATATTTTAATTTATTTTTATTTTGGTTATTTGCCATGGGACAAATTAAAATCAAAAGATGTTGAATCTTGTACACTCGACGAATATAAAATGTATGGGAAAAAGAAACAATTATCTCTCAACGATGAATACATGCAATCGTTGCCCGATTGTCTTTTTTTGATTTTGAAGGAATCTATAGAAATGAATTTCACGAGCACACCAAATTATAAAAGATTTCGAGATTTATTGAGATCATGTTAATTTTTAAAAATAAATTCAATTTTCAACAATTATCAGGACAATATGCCCACATAATTAAAGCCAATCTTCTTCTTGGTGTTGGATTTACATCATATGATGCTTTATGCCTTGCGATGAATGCGTTTCTTTGTTTTATCCAATGAGGATCACTCTTGACACTTTCTGGATTTGCTAAAAAATGTTTAATATAACCTCTGCTTCTGCTGACTTCAGAAACGCCATTTTGTGAAGC
>Ga0307933_1002268_pt1 | contig 13382 bp, 10 predicted proteins | sample OrgLakmetageno88_FD_201811 | JGI IMG/M metagenome (GOLD analysis project Ga0307933, IMG submission 201811) | Saline water microbial communities from Organic Lake, Antarctica - #88 | ecosystem: Environmental > Aquatic > Non-marine Saline and Alkaline > Saline | place: Antarctica: Organic Lake...
GCATAAGCCTGAGGATGCCTATAAGCGAGTTGCGATCCTCTGTTCTCAGACGCGGTGGGTGAGGCCATAACGAGATCTGATAAGGTTTGTGACTGTTCAACTAAGCGTTGATAAAAATGCGTCATCGCGACCGATTTTTCTCTAATTTGTGACATAGTGACTTGCTCAAAAAGATCAAGAGCAGCACTCAGTACTGCCATAGCAATAACACTAGGCGTGCCACTTAAAAACTTCTTAATACCGACATCGGGCGCATAATTAGGGTCGAATGTGAACGGATTTGCATGTCCCATCCACCCTGTTAAAGGCTGTTTTAAATGCGGAATATGCCGTTTGGCGGCATAAATAAACGCCGGAGCACCGGGCCCTCCATTCAGATATTTATAGCCGCATCCGAGGGCAAAATCAACCTTACAATTATCCAATTCGACAAGCACCGCTCCAACACTATGAGCTAAATCCCAAACCACCAATACGCCTTGTTCATGGGCTAATTGCGTTAGCTTTTGCATGTCGTGAACTCTACCCGAACGAAAATTCACATGGGTCAGCATGAGTACTGATATTTCATGTCCCCTTGCTTGCAACATCGCCTCTAGTTCGTCAGCATCACACGTAAGCAAAGCGCATTGTTGCGTACCCAACATTTGTTGTAACCCTTCAACCATATACAAATCGGTAGGGAAATTATCCTGTTGAGAAAGTACAATAGTGCGTTCCGGAGGAGACAGTTGAAGTGCGCTAGCTAAGAGTTTAAATAAATTAACCGAAATTGAATCACAGCAGATAACCTGGCCTTTTTCTGCGCCAATTAAGGGTGCAATTTTGTCCCCTACTGTGGTGGGTAAATCAATCCATGCATGCTTATTCCAACTGGTAATTAAGTCTTGTCCCCATTGTTTTTCAACCACGTCAATTGCCGCTTTTTTGGCATTAATTGGCAAAGGTCCAAGTGAATTACCATCTAAATAGATAGTCTTAGCGGGTATTTCAAAGTGTGCTATTAGGTGAGCAATTGGGTCATGCTTATCTAGCTCCAGGGCATGCGATCTGAATAGCTCATTAGAATTTGAGAATAAGGAGCTTGAAGACAGGGCACTTGAAGGCTCGGCATTTGGAAATGAATAGTTTGGTGTTTGAACATCCGTTGCCTGTTGATCCATTGCCGCTTGCCTAGGTTGCGATTGAGTTGTAGATGAAGACATTTTATTTACCACTTTTATTCACCACTTGTATTTGTTGATTTGCTTTTGTATCGAATGCTTTTGTATCGAATGCTTTTTTATTTGTCGCGTTAACGTTTAATTGTATAAGCAGGCCTTTAAACGCATCGCTGCCGGGATGGATCCAATCAAAGGAGCCAAGTGCCATCTAGTTTGATGATTTTCGCATTGTGATGACCGACCTGTGACTCAGGAACAATGATCTCGATGCTACCTTGAAGTAGCTGAAACTGACGTAAATTGTATCTAGCACTATCGTTTCAATTATCAGCGTATCGGCAACTAAGTAATCAGCCCAGCCCAGCCAATAAATTTGGCTTCATCAATATTTTTTCAAATGCAACAACCTGCCAGTAAAAAGATAATAAGTTATGCGGAAATCTATGGTTAACGTTGTGCATAAAGTTGCGGTTACAAGGCGTTTTGAATTGCTAACTTTGTAGCTTTAACTAAAAAACGAATGTCAGCTTTCTTTACACTTTATAAATAAGCGATGCTTAAAAATAATTTTACAACTGTTATTTTTTACAACTCACTGTTTAATATAACTTAAAATATAACTTCACATATATGGTGTGTTTTATGCACAAATTATAATGGTTTTCTTTTTGTAATAATATGAGGAACAACTAATGAAAACAATTAATATTAGACATTTGTTTGGTGCTTTAATGTTCGGAATGCTCTTCGTTAGTAACGCGAATGCCTTACCGATTATTTGTAGTGATATAACCGTCAATTATATGCAAGTTGATGATTCTATAATAAATAGCTGTTTAGGCTCTGGCACAGGCAACATAAATGGTAATGCAGCGAATGATGCCTGGCTTATCACATCCAATGGAACTGGATATACCTTAGTAAGCAAAGACGATGGAAGCAACCCTTTCAATATCGTGACCACACAGAACGGCACTGTAGGGACTTGGGCCATAGATGCATCGTACTGGAATAGCTATAACGCTGCGGCCTTAGGATTTAAATTTGGCACTGGCAATACAGCAGATCAGTGGTTTATTTTTGATTTGGTGGTTGGGGTAACTTCTGGAGATTGGGAATTCATCAATACATTTGGAAACGGAGGTGGTTTGTCGCACACTAATCTTTACGCTACCACTCCTCCTGCCCAAGTGCCAGAACCATTAGGTATCGCCCTATTTGGCTCTGCCTTGTTAGCTTTAGGACTTGCACGCCGCAGTGCGCTTAGTTGATAATTAGGCATCAACGTTTAGATTAAAGCCATCTCAATTGAGATGGCTTTGTTTGGTAGTATTCCTCGAATTATAAAAGTGTGTCAACTATCTGCGCGATTAGCTGCACACCCAACCGGTCAACAACATTTTCTGAACATGCGGATGAAAATCCGTTTGCGTAATGGCCAGATCGTCAGGATTCTTTACACAATGGAAACTCTTCAACTCTCTAATTTTCAAATTCAACATAACGGGTTCGTTCACTTGTATTGTCACTTATAGTTTATTATTGCTGGTTATATTTTAGTATTATCACCGACTCGTTGCACACAGGCCGGTAGCTAGGCAATTAACTGACTTCTATACTGCTTTTGCCATGCATAAAGTCCAACAATTGCCATAATTAAAAAGCATCCATACAAGATTACCGTTGGATACAATCCTTTTTGGAAATATACGCCAATAGCAACAACGTCAACCACAATCCAAAATAGCCAATTGACGATATAACGACGTGTCATTAATATAAAGGCGACCAAACTAGCACAGGTGGTGAAGGCGTCGGCGTAAGCAAAACTAGCATCGGTATATTTATGCATTAGGGTTCCTAGGACGGCTGCACTTAATAATGCGACCAACGCAGACAGGCCTAAATATTTGTGCGACATGCTTACTACATTCACGGTGGTTGCATTTGCCAAGTTTTTTGACCAATGCCACCAGCCATATATCTGTAACAGCATATAAACAACATGCAAACCAGCGTCAGAGTAAAGTTTTGCTTGGTAAAATACCCACACATAAAGGGTCACTTGCATAAAACCAAAGGCAAAATTCCAAATATTCCCTTTGACCAACAAAAAGATGCAGATAAAGCCACAAATTGCAGCGCTAACTTCCACCCAATTTGAACCAAAAAAACCACTTATAAAATCAGATAGTGTCACTACAGTATTACTCAATTATAACATGTTGAAAGGAGCGAGCAGGCGAAGACTTAAAGTAACACTAAAGCCATTTTGCGTCGCTCAATAAATCGGCAGTATTTACCCCTTTGAAGTTGGTCCATATGCGGATATGCCTGAGCAAAGTGCAAGAATTTTTACTCAGCCGTTTGCCTTTTGTGATGCTGACCCTAGATGTCGACTTGCAAAAAGCGCAAGCCATTCATAAATGATTCAAATGACCTTATGTTGAAGGTTCAATTGAATCAATCAGAATCAGGCGAATAACGTTGCTTTAACTGCATCACTTGCTCGCGCAAATCATCTGCTTTCACTTTTTCTGCTGCAACCGGCTCACCTAACGACACTGAAACTAATGACCACCTAAGGCGCGGCAGTCGCCATTTAGTCTTGCGACTAAACATACTTCCCCACAAGCCACCTAAATGCAAGGGTATAACGGGCACAGGCGTACGCTCAATAATCTTTTCTATGCCACGACGAAAGGTATCAATAGACCCGTCATCGGTGAGTTTACCTTCAGGAAAAATACCCACTAGCTGGCCTTGTTCAAGCGCTTGTGCAACATCATCAAAAGCCTTTTTGAATGCTTTTGGATTGGCTTTTTCACCGTCAATAGGAATAGCTTTGGCCATTTTGAATAACCAATGTAAGGCAACAGAATGGTAAATGGGTGCAAACACCACAAACCTGATAGGCCTAGGTGAAGCAGCCAAAATAAACATCCAATCAACAAAGCTCACATGATTGCCAATAATCACTGCAGGGCCCTCTTCAGGAATGTTTTTATCACCATTGGTGCGCACCCTATACATACAAATTGCGAGTATATAGATAACAAAACGAAGAAAGAACTCAGGTACCTTGGTATAAATATAAATTGAGATAAGTAGATTTAAACCCGCAAGTAATAACAGTAATTGAGGAATACTCCATTCAAAAATAGACAAGGTAAGAATGCTTAAAATAGCACTTCCTACCATGAACAATGCATTCAATACATTGTTGGCAGCAATCACTCTTGAGCGTCTATCTTCTGTTGTACGCTGCTGAATTAGGGCATACAAGGGCACCGTATAAAAACCAGCAGCGATACCAATTGCGCCCATCCAGACTAAATGCCAAAGCATATCGCCGGTGTCTAGCATTTGGCTCAATGTCAGCAGTATTTCAGTTGGCTGGTTATAAGCGGTAATGGCGGGTTCTTGACTTAATAAATACAAAAATATCGTGATCAAAATGGCACCAAACGGCACGATACCTAGTTCAATTCTTGAACGCGACAGCTTTTCACAAAGTAGAGAACCAATCGCAATGCTTAACGAAAATACAACCAAGGCACTAGTAACCACTAATTCGTCACCGCCCATCACATGTTTTACGTAATTTGGTAGCGAGGTCAGAATAATAGCCCCAATTAGCCAAAACCAACTGATCCCAATAACCGACTTACCAACAGACTCAGTTTGCGCGTTTAGCGCTTGGAATACGTTTTTTGTGGAAGAGATAATGTTAAACGTAAATCGTAGATCAGGATCATTGGGTGCGCTGATGGGAATAAATCGACTGCAAATATAACCAACGGCGGCTAAGCATAAAATGGCAATACTAATGTAAACAGGACCTGCTTCCTGGGTAATGTAATAAGTACCAAATATAGTGCCTAACAAAATAGCCACAAAGGTGCCCGATTCAACTAGACCATTGGCCTTTGTGAGTTCATTTCGTGCCACATGTTGTGGCAAAATAGAATACTTGAGAGGACCAAAAAAGGTACTTTGCAAACCCATAAAAAAGATCGTAACAAGCATTAACCAAACCAGTTGAGTCATGATGGAAAAGGCACCAATGAGCATAATTGGCATTTCGCAAAACTTAACTATTCGGATCAGTTTAGATTTTTCTGTCTTTTCCGCCAGTTGACCGGCCATACCTGAAAATAGAAAAAATGGCAGTATAAAAAGCCCCGCTGCCAAGTTGGAATAGAGCGCGCCGTCGGCTACCGTTGTTGCTTGAAATATGAGTAGCAATAACACCGATTGCTTGTACACATTATCATTCAATGCCGAGAAAAACTGGGTCACAAACAAGGGTAGGAAACGCTTGCTGCTTAGCAGTCCTCCCTCAAATTGATTAGCTGGAGGTACTTTATCCTGCGGTATATTGTCTTGCATAGAATTCCGTTCTAAATGAGTATCAAATGCTTATTTAGAGCCTACATTACACACTTACTGGCTAAAATACGATCTACCTTTTTACCAATGCATTGACTGCTTTTAATGCATCCACTGAAAACCCATCTGCATAAAAATATACTACTTTGCCATCAGCATCCAACAGCATAACGCGTGCATTGTTGGGCAGTTGATTACCCGTGTAACGTTGTATTTTGTCACCATCAGCATAAACTGTCACAACGCCTTTCCAGAGTGCTTTGGGAATACCTTTACGCATGCCTCCATCAATGAATGTTTTAAACATTCTGGGAAACATACCTTTAATCGTTGGTATTTCATAAACCGCCACTCGCGTTTCAGTCATGTCCAAACCAATTAACCAACGGTCAATATCAAACTGAGAATCCTGCACGTAACCAAATAATAACAGTGTCTGCTGACCTGCAAAATCCTTTGGTATGACAACAATATCGCCAGCTAAACTCTCACCGGAAGCTTCAATCATGGTGTCACCGAGTTTCACTTGGCTTGGATAGTCGTAACTAGCGCAGCCTCCCAAAAATAAAGAGATAACAAACAGACTGAATAAACGCTTTATCGATAACATGACTTTTCCTACTATTAGTGTTGAGTTAGTGCTGCGTTAGCTGTGATAGATAACCTACAGTGCGCATTACTATAGTAGTACGCACTACCAAATAAAAGTTTATTTGTGTAAGTATTTCAATTTAAACAGATTTTGACTAACTTATTGCAGCTGTTTTTTGTTTTAGATGACGGTGTTTGGGAAGGTATCAGACTGCTTAAAGGGCACTGAGAATCAAAGTTTTTCTGGTATACTGTTCTGACGCTATTTAGTACATACCCTATTCAGCATCAAATAACGAACGTGAGACGAGTACATTTATTAGTAATTTAACATAATACAGAGAAAGATATGTCAACGACCCCGACGATCCAGCCCGCTTCCAGAAAATCAGAAACGCAAAGACTGAAGGCTGAAAGGGGATTATTTTATTTTCCTAAATATTCGACATCTGGCGTCAGTCCGGCACCTTTTTTGCCTATGTCGCGCAAAGAAATGATCCAGTTGGGTTGGGATCGCTGCGATATTATCATTGTGACCGGTGAAGCATACACAGCCGGCAATATAGGCGGGAAACACCCTGATCGGGCAGTTACTGTGTATACCCAGCGCTGTGAAGAGGCCTACAAAAAACCCGTGATCATTGGTGGTAGTGAAGCCAGTTTACGTCGCATAGCGCACTACGATTATTGGTCAGACAAAGTAAAACGCTCTGTTTTATTTGACTCAAAAGCCGACATGCTTATGTTTGGTAATGCCGAACGACCGCTATTGGAAATGGCATCTCGCTTCGCAGCAGGCGAAACGATTGAGCAAATGCAAGATATTCGAGGCACAGCGGTTATACGCAAAGAGCCGCTTTTTGGATACTGTTAAAATAGATATCAAGCCTCGCAAATCAAAATATAAGAAACATTAGGTAATAAATACCATTAGATTTCATTGTATTGTATTGATTTGGCTAGTTAGTAGTTAGCGCAACCACTAATCGGTAACGCTAGCATAAAATATGTTCGTTTGGAGATACAATATTGCAAAAAATTATTAGTTACACCCTTGCCACTTTACTTACCGTTATAGCCAGCTGTGCTCTCGCGTCTAACACCTCAGGAGTGCACGGCCCAGGAGTTAAGGAAGATGATCGTAGCATGCAACTTCGGCTGGCATTGTCGCCAAGTGATGAGTATGCCCAATTAGATAATTGGGCATACCGACTGCATTACCAACATTCCTTGAATGACCGAGTTAGAGGAAGAGTTGTAATGCAATACAGAGACCGAGACACATTTGAATACGAATATGTTCGAGCTGAAATGCTGTATAACTTTAAGAAAAAAGAAACCGACGGCATGTGGTCCAGTGGTATTCGTTTCGATGTTCGCCAGCGCCGCAGCGATAGCCCTGAGGAATTCGCAATGCACTGGACAAATCAATGGGACTTCAAAAGTGGGATAAGAGTTCGAGGCAATGTGGTTGGCTCATGGGAATTCGGCAGTGATAGCGCAGGCAGTGGTACCGAAATTCAAACACGCTCAAGTGTCAGCAAAAAATTAGATAACGGACTCACCGTAGGCGTAGAGATGTTTAACGACCTAGGTCGTGTTGGTAGTTTTGGTTCTTTTAATAGTCAAAGTCATCAAATTGGGCCAATGGTAGGTGGCACCATCGATGGCCTCAAGTACGAGGTAAGGTATCTTGCCGGCGTATCCAATGGTAGCAGAGATCACAACTTTGCCTTTCGCATCAACAAATCGTTTTAAGTATGCTCATTTGGCTTTCTGTGAAGACAATCCTTTAGTCACATGCTCACGAAAAGCCATTGCTGCATTTGAAACATGTTTTCCTTTAGGTAAAACCCAGTACCAGCTATTAGGTATTGGAAAGCCGTGTACTGGCAACTCTATCAAATTACCAGGGGCCATATGATTTAGCGCATGCTGACTAATAATGGCGATACCCAAGCCCGCCATAACCGACTCTTTTATCGCTTCGTTGCTTGCAATCGTGATTGGATTTTGCATTTTTATCCTATTTTCTTTGAAAAATGCCTCAATTGCATACCTTGTCCCAGAGCCATTTTCACGCATCAGCAAACGCTCACCATACAACTCTTCCCACAAAATGCTCTCTTTTTCTTTTAGCGGATGACCTTGCTTAGCTATGACTACCAGTGGATTCTTAGTTAAGAAATCAGTCGTAATATCAAGTTCTCTTGGCGGATTACTAAATACGTACAAGTCATCCAAGTTCTGTTTCAAACGTTGAATAATTTCTGCACGGTTGCCTATTTGAAATTCCGGCTCAATATTAGGATATGCTTGGCAAAATTCGCCAAGTAAACTCGGAATGAGATATTTAGCGGTGGTCACAACGCTAATCTTTAGTCGCCCCACAGACAGTCCAGATCTCGCAGCCAAGCGCATTTCTAGGTTATCCATGACATCAAACATGGCGCGTGTGGCGTCGAGAACCTCCTGCCCCGTGTCGGTTAAATAGAGTTTTTTGGAGACCAATTCAAACAGTTGACAGTCTAAAGCCTGAGCTAACTTTGCAATTTGTGTGGATACTGTCGGCTGAGCAAGATGCAGCGCCTTTGCTGCCAAAGTAACGCTAGTGTATTGCGCCACTGTCATAAAAATTTCAAGCTGGCGAAACGTAGTTTGCCTTGTGTGTAGGCGACGTGTCCAAGTCATATATCTATAATCATCGATACATAAATACAATGTAATCGATTATTACAGATGTAATATATCATTACAATCCTAGGCTACTTAACAGCGCATTTAATTTTTGGCTTTCGCTACTTTTATTTCAAGTACTTTATTTCAAGTACTTTGTTTCAAGTACGTTAGCTCAAGGCACGGGTTAAATGACGACAGGCTATTACATTGCTACCTAAACTAATGACGGAGTTTTTATGACACACCCTATTGTTCCTATCACAGTCGCTTATGGTGATGGTATTGGCCCCGAGATTATGCGAGCTACTCTGAAAGTGCTAGAGGCAGCAGGTGCGCAGATCGCGCCTGAAACTATAGAAATTGGTGAAAAAGTATATTTGAGTGGGCAAACAAACGGTATTCAAGCGAGTTCATGGAGATCATTGAGAACAACTAAAGTGTTTCTAAAAGCGCCCATTACCACACCTCAGGGCGGCGGCTATAAAAGCCTAAACGTCAGTATGCGCAAAGCGCTAGGTTTGTACGCTAACATCCGTCCGTGTATTTCATATGCTCCCTTTGTAAAAACCAAACACCCGGTCATGGATTTGGTCATCGTGAGGGAAAACGAAGAAGATTTGTATGCCGGTATTGAACATAGGCAAACTGAGGACGTTTATCAGTGCCTTAAGTTAATCACACGGCCTGGTTGTGAGCGAATTGTCCGTTATGCTTTCGAATATGCAAAGCAACAAAACCGTAAGCGAGTAACTTGCTTTGTTAAAGATAATATTATGAAGTTAACCGATGGCTTGTTTCACCAAATATTTAAAGATATCGCTGCGGAATACCCTGAGATCCAGCATGACAGCATGATAGTCGACATTGGCGCTGCCAGAGTCGCCGATACGCCGGAAGATTTCGATGTACTGGTTATGCCAAATTTGTATGGTGACATAATTTCAGATGTCGCCGCGCAAATTGCCGGGTCTGTGGGCATGGCTGGTTCTGCCAATATTGGTGATCAATGTGCCATGTTCGAGGCCATCCATGGATCAGCGCCCGATATTTCAGATAAGAATATTGCCAACCCATCGGCGTTATTGCATGGTGCAATTCAGATGCTCTGCCATATTGGACAAAATAATATCGCCGAAAAAATTCATCATGCTTGGTTAGTTACACTTGAACAAGGTTTGCACACCGCCGACATTTATAAGCAAGGTCAAAGCAACACTTTATTGGGTACCGTTGAGTTTGCCGATGCTGTGATTGCCAACTTAGGCCAGTCACCTCAACAACTTAAAGCGCCGTCATATGAAGGAAGCAAACCGCTTAAATTACCCATAGTCGGCTATAAAAAGCCCTGTAAAAAAGAATTGGTTGGTATTGATATCTTCCTGCAATGGCAAGATGGGATCCCTAAAAAGCTCGGCGACAAACTAGTTCAGTATGGCACTGCGCAACTTAATTTGAAGTTAATCACCAATCGCGGCGTAAAAGTATGGCCCGAGGGTTTCCCAGAGACTTATTGCGTGGACCATTGGCGTTGCCGTTTTATGTCACCCACCGTGCAATTGAGCTTTGATGAAGTACTTAACGTGCAATTGCGTCTGCATGAAGCTGGGTTTGATGTGGTTAAAACTGAGAATCTGTATAACTTTAATAACGAACCTGGTTATGCAGCGGTGCATGGTTAAGTTATTAGAACGCACTAGGCATATCAATCAGATTAGAGCGATGAATATGTTCTTGGCTTTGCCATAAATCCTTAAGACCCAGTTCGCTGGTTTTTTGTACCACTAACAACCATGGATTAGACGTATTAGTGCGACTGGTGATAGCAGCGATGAGCACAGAGCCTTCATCCAGTTCAAAATCCTGCCCATTCAAATGACAAGAAACGCTATTTTTTAGTTTTCCCTTAAGGGGCCACCTTCACTTTCAAAGGGACCTTGCTGAGTATCATCAGGAGCAATAGCTAGGTCTTTTAGGTCCTGCAATAGCCGGCACTACGTCACTCAAATTAAGCGTTAAAGTGGCTGTGGTGCCAGCGGGGAATTTACCGGTCAAGGTACGGATATATATTTGTTTGAAGTTTTCACTCTAGCTCTTAACAGCTAAACTAAGTTTTTAGGATCCAGCAACTTACTCAGTTCTTGAGGGTCTATATCTGTCATGTCTTTTGCGACATCGATAATAGGTCTTTTAGTAATATAGGCTCGTTTTGCTATTTCAGCCGCTTTTTCATAACCAATAAGACTGTTTAAAGCCGTCACTAAAATCGGATTATATGCCAATACACTTTGCAAATTTTCTTGGTTTACCTCGAATGTTAAAATAACCTTAGTGACTAATAGTTTTGCGCTATTGGCTAAAATATTAACGCTCTGCAGTAAATTATAGGCTATTACTGGCAAATAGGTATTAAGTTGAAAATTACCCCCTTGGCCAGCAATCGTGATTGTCATATCATTGCCAATAACTTGCGCGCACGCCATACAGACAGCTTCAGGAATAACAGGATTGACCTTGCCTGGCATTATGCTGCTACCAGCTTGCAATTCGGGTAAGGTAATTTCGCCCAGTCCGGCCAATGGTCCACTATTTTGCCAGCGTAAATCATTACTGATTTTCATCAGCGACGTTGCTAGTGTTTTGAGGTGACCACTAACTTCCACTGCCGTGTCTTGGCAACTGATGGCTTCGAAAAAGTCGTCGTTTGGAGAAAATGTAATGCCTGTAATTTCACTCAACTCGGCACATGCTGAAGCACTAAATGCAGGGCTAGAATTTAAGCCTGTACCAATAGCTGAACCGCCGAGTGCAAGCTTACCAAGACGACTATAACTCGACTCTAGCCTCTCAATATTATTCACAATTTGCTTATGCCAAGCGCCTAATTCTTGCCCCATAGTCATAGGAAGTGCGTCCATTAAATGGGTACGCCCAGTTTTTATGGTCGTTTGAAGAGAGTTGCTACGAGTCATTAACGCATCGCTGAGAAGGCGAAGGCTGGGAATAAGATTGTTTTTCAAGCCTAAATAAACGCTGACATGAATAGCACTAGGAATAGTATCATTTGAACTTTGGCTCATGTTCACGTGATCATTAGGGTGTAATGTTACGCCATATTCAGATCGACAAAGCTCGCTAAGTACCTCGTTCATGTTCATATTTGTGCTAGTGCCGGAACCTGTTTGAAAAACATCTAACACAAACTGCTCATCATGCTGCCCATTGATTATCTGGGTGGCAGCAGCCTTGATCGCTTTTGCTCGTTTACTATCAAGCTTTCCTGTTTCTTGGTTTGCACCTGCACAGGCTTTTTTGATCATTGCCAAACTGTGAATAAAATCTGTTGGCATGGTTATTCCGCTAATGGGAAAATTATCTAGCGCTTTTTTTGTTTCTTTTCCGTAAAGCATAGGACACCCTAAATTGTTTGGTTTTATTACGTCCATTTATTTGTATAGACATGTCTGCGTCTTAATTCGAATTAAACTAAGTATAACAACTCTATAGCAACATGCTTGACTGTCATGCTAAATAACAGCATCCAGCCACGTATGCGCCTAGCGTGGAGTCTTAGAGGAGGCAACAACACACAAAGTGATAATAGTTAAACCAAGCAGCGAGTATTTATAGTGTCGGCCTAGCGGTAGGACAGAATTACAGCTTGGATATATTCCATGCTGAAGCTTAGACGACTCAGTCAAACTTGAACTTCACAATATCAATTGTCTATTTTATCAGCTTATCGATACCTCGTCGGGGTTAATATACAAGGTATAGATAATCTGTAGTACGTTGTTTCGTCTATGAAATAAAATTAATGTATGGGTTGTTTCGATACGATACATAGATAAAGTATAACTACTGGCGATAGTTTTTTTGCTTAAATACATATCGACAATCATCAATTGAACAACGTAAAAGGCAAGCAAATGAATTATCCGTGGCACAAAGAGGCAAACAACATATTTACTGGGGTGCTTATTATTCAGTGGATTGCGGCAATTGTAATTGGTTTGTTTACCGACACGCTGGTGATGGGTGCAACGCTGGGCACACTTATTGTTGCTTTACCATTAGTTATGACAAGAGTAAGTCCTTATAGTGCAGCCACGAGGCATATCGTTGCGATTGGCACTCAATTAATAGCTGCACTGCATATTCAGCAACTCATGGGCTTGACTGAGATGCACTTTGCCGTATTTACGCTGCTTGCTTTTTTAAGTATCTATAGAGACTGGAAGGTTATTGTCACCGGGGTTGTGGTTATTGCAGTGCATCACTTCTTGTTCTTTGCCTTACAAAGCTCTATTTCTGGGATCTATCTTTTTGAAAATGATCATCTCTCTTATGCGATACTGGCGATACATCCATTCTTCGCGATTGCTCAGGGAATTGTGCTTGCCATTTCTGCGCGTAGTTCTGAGTTAGAGTCTAAATCAGGGTTCGAGTTAAGCAATGCTATTGATGAAATTGTCGGCACCGATAAAATCTGCATCGGTAAAAGTGTTAAAGGTGATGCTAAATCCATTCAAGACTTTAATCGGTTAATCGCATCAATCC
>Ga0307933_1002271_pt1 | contig 13374 bp, 19 predicted proteins | sample OrgLakmetageno88_FD_201811 | JGI IMG/M metagenome (GOLD analysis project Ga0307933, IMG submission 201811) | Saline water microbial communities from Organic Lake, Antarctica - #88 | ecosystem: Environmental > Aquatic > Non-marine Saline and Alkaline > Saline | place: Antarctica: Organic Lake...
GCCCCCTGGGCGCCAGCGAACTCAACCTGGACACCGCCGCCTTGTTAAAACGCGCTGGCCCCTGGGGGCAACACTTTCCCGAACCGCTTTTTGACGGCGAATTCAACGTAGTCAGCCAGCGCATCGTCGGCCAGAACCACTTGAAGCTGGTGCTGCAGCCCACTGAGGGCGGCAATATCATCGATGGCATAGCCTTCAACACCGGCTCCGAAGTGCCTGACTACACTCTTACGGGTGTGAGAGTGGTGTACAAACCGGACGCCAATACCTTCCGCGGCAGGGTCAATTTGCAGCTGATGATTGACTACCTGGAGCCGCGCTGACCCGAAGGAAGGAGACAGATTCTAAATCCGTCCCCGGTTTCGCCAGTGCGCCTGAACGCTTGGCTTACACGCTGGTTGGAAGCCTGAAAGCAACGTAAAATCGATCGTTATGCGCCTGATTGTCAATTTTTTTGCGTACGGTATTCTGTACAATTACAGCATCCTGTACGGGAGCAATATTATGGATGTAATCAGCTACACAGCAGCTCGAACCAATTTAGCGAAAACCATGGATCAGGTCTGTGAAGACCACTCGCCAATTATTATCACCCGGAGCAAATCGCAATCCGTGGTAATGATCTCTCTTGAAGACTACGAAGCGCTGCAAGAGACCGCCTACCTACTGCGTTCGCCAAAGAATGCTCGCCGCTTATTGGAATCCGTTGTCGAATTGGAGCAAGGCGGCGGGCAGCAAAAGGAACTTCTTGAATGAAACTCATCTTCTCCGGGAACGCCTGGGAAGATTATCTGTATTGGCAAAAAACCGACAAAAAAGTTCTAATCCGAATCAACAAGTTGATTAAAGAAACCAAACGCGAACCGTTCGAAGGCATTGGTAAACCAGAACCTCTAAAGCATAGTTTGGCTGGCTATTGGTCTCGTCGAATCAATGAAGAAGATCGCATGGTCTACAACGTCACGGATGACGCTCTGCTGATCATTCAGCTCCGGTATCATTACTGATTGAACCAGACACAACCTTTCAAGACCTCCACCGCATCATCCATCTGGCCATGGGCTGGCAGGTCTCGCACCTGCATTTATTCCAGGCCCAAGACGGCAGATTGCTAGGCGATCTGGCCGAAGATGAAGACAGCATGCTGAACGTTGAGGACGAGTCCGCTGTAGCGGTTTCCAGTCTGCTGGCCAGAGAAGGGCAGGCGCTGATGTACGAATACGACTTTGGCGACGGTTGGGAACATGACGTAAAGCTGGAAAAAATCCTGCCGGGAGGCCAAGAAGACCCACTTCCCTGTTTGCCGAATACGCGAATGATGAACCGCCGATGGCAGCCATCGACTTCTGCGGCCTCAACCCAAACCAGATGCATGAACTCCTGCAAAATCCTTCAAATTGCCCCTCAGTATTCAAACCTCTGCTCAATGCAGAAGCCGTGAACCAGGTGCTGGATACCGCGCCAGTAATCCGTATGGCCAAGGTGCTGGTGGCCAGTTTGGAAGGCAAAGGCATTTGCCTGACCAGCAAAGGCAACCTGCCTTTGAAACAGGTTCAAAAAACAGCGCAAGCCCGCTTGGCGAAAAAAGGCTGGCTGACATGCTTCGAGCCTTTCCGCAGTTGCCGTTGTCCGCCCAGCCCAGTGCTTACATAAGCGGGGAGCAGCAGGCTAATTGGGCATTAGACGCCAGAATGCTGGAACTTTACCGAATACTCGGCCTTATAGAGCGAAACCCGGAGCAGGCCGAGTTTCATGAAGCAGATAAACAAACGATGCAACGAACGGTGTTGTTTGAAACGCTGTTTGTGCGGGCGTAAAAAAAGGGGACGGATTTCAAATCCGTCCCCGCTCTGATTGCCCAGCTCTGCATATCCCTCGGGACAGATTTCAAATATGTCCCCGATTTTTCAGTTCGTTCAAGCCCCCGCGATCCAGTCAGCAATGCGATGCCTCAGACTGCTAAGCTGATTTTCGGGTATTCCGCCAAGCTTGCCGATAAGCAGAGATCCGTCTAAAACCGCAATTCTTGAAAGTCGGAACACGCTAGAAGCCTTCAAACCTGAAGCAGTGAACTCTGGATCTGAATCCGATAATATCCAGTCCAAATCGGGGTCTAATTGGCGTAACTGCGAAGAAATCATGCAGACAAGCCAGTCATCGTGGTTGTTATCGAGTTTTCTCAGCAGCAAAACCGGTCTCTTTTTACTGCTTTCCAGATTTGTGAATGGGAACGGCATTAAAGCGACGTAGCCTGCAGTCTTCACCGCCAGTGCTCCTTGACATCTTCCTCTGAATAAAGCTCTGGCTCATCTTCGATACCGCGCATAGCCTGCTCTGTACTCAAAGTCCTGAACTCCTGTTCTGTCCAGTCGGCCACCGCCGCTTGATCTTTTTCACCATAGCGTTGCTCTAAAAAAGCGGCGAAATCCATCACTTCTTGCTGTCTTGCCGGTGGCAAGCGGCTGACCATACTAACGAGTTTTTCGAGTTGCATTTTGGAAAGCCCCACTTGCCTAAGTTGAATTAAGTTATCACAGTCAACGTTTTCTCTGAAGCGGGTTTAATCCTGCCTTGACGAGGAACCGGTGTGCTTGTCCATGGTCAACTGGCTGCTCCAGGCTAAGCTGTGCCTGTGCCTGTGCCTGTGCCTGGTTCTGCTCAGAAATCTGCCCCTTTTTTGCCCGCCATTGCCCAATGCCTATCCGAGCCCTATGATCAACGCATGCATACGCTGCATGGGGAGGAAAGCTATGATGCCAACAGAAGAGCAAATCCCGATCACCTCAGAGGATCTGCAAGTGCTGGATCGGGCGGGTATCGATAAAGATGATATGGCCCAGGTTCTTCATGAGTTCGCGCGGAATATTCGGCGCCAGCGGCGCCCGTCATTGAATCGCCCCAGCGGGCTCACGCCTTCTGAGATTCAGATTCTCAAAGAAGGTGGTGCCAGTGGCCTGCCAACCGACGAAGCAGCAGTAGACTAAGCGATTGGACACCTGTCATTGGCGCAATTGCGAACGGAGTTTGTTCAGTTGCACCAAGCCTCGTTATCGACGAAGGAGGTGGCGAACCTTCTTGGCATAACACCTTCCAGGGTTCGCCAGCGTTCAGGACTCTCAAATCGCGGGCTTTATTCTTATGATGGCCCCTCTGATGAACATCGTTATCCAATGTGGCAGTTCGACAGCAAGGAAGTGATCTCCCATCTTCGGCAGGTATTTAAGGCCTTGCGCCCCGTGACTGGCTCATTACTGGGTTTCGTCCCGAGGCTGTTGTGACTTTGATAAGAGATATCTGAGGAATGGCAAAGTTTCCCGAACCGCCTGGGGTTTCTTATCTGCAACAGCTGAAACCCGTTTTCAAGGCGTTTGATCCAGGCACGCGGGTCTATCGGATATTCCGCTCGGGAGGAGACCACCCTATAGCCTGGAATGCCTTTCGGTTTTTCGGGCCCATGTCAGCACGGTTTGACCACCACTTAGTGAACTCCCAAGGTAAGCCGCAAGTCGCTCAACGCGGAATTATGTACTGCGCGGCGGGTCATCAGGCCGTGCCGACGTGTCTTGCCGAGGTTTTTCAGGGAACAAGATCGATCAACCGGGGTGATGGAAACCCGGTGCTGTGTGTTTTTACGCTGACGGCGCCGCTTTTGCTGCTTGATCTATCGGGGCCGTTTGCGACAAAGATAGGAGCGTCCACGGCCATTCTCATTCCGGCGTTTGCTGCTGCTCAATGTACTGGCGAATAATGCTAATGGGCGCACCACCACAACTGCCAGCGAAGTAAGACGGCGACCATAAGGCATTACCCCATAACTTTTTTTCTTAAGTGTCGCGCACTTTTTCTTCCCTAAAAACGCAATGCCGCCCGTGCCTGATATCATTGTTTTTTTCCATGGACCAACCATAATTGAGCGATGAAACGCCTTCAAGCATTCAAATTTCAGATTGAACCAAACAGTGAGCAAATTCGCGCCATGCGTCAGTACGCGGGTAATGCGCGCAAGATTTGGAATTTGGCTTTGAATCGTCAGACCGCTTTCGCTTTCCGCAAGGTTGCGAGATTGACGAAGCCAATCGACGTATTCGACTCCCAAAGCTAGGCTGGATTCGCTACCGCAAGAGCCGTGGCATTCTCGGACTGGAAAAGAACATCACCGTTTCCTGTGTGGCTGGCAAGTGGTACGCCAGCATTCAGACCGAGCGCGAAGTGGGGCAGCCAATACATCCATCAACGTCGATAGTCGGCCTCGATGCGGTTATCACGCTATTCGCGACGCTCTCTGACAGCACGATGTTCGAGCCGGTCAATGCGCTGCGCACCCGCGCTGCGAAGATGGTAAAGTATCATTGACGCATGAGCCGCAAGGTTAAATTCAGCCGCAATTGGAAAAAGGCGAAGACCCGTATCACCCAGTTGTATCAACGGGTTGCTTATACCCGCAATGACTTTCTCCACAAGACCTCGAACATCATCAGCAAAAACCACGCGATGGTCGTCATCGAAGATCTGAACGTCACGAATATGAGCCAGTCAGCAAGCGGCACACTGGAGGCACCAAGGCGAAGCGTAAACGCTAAATCCGGCCTGCGGTCATATTTGTGCAGAGAATCGCAAGGCTCAATCGCAATTCGAATGTGTCGAATGTGGGTATGCTGAAAATGCAGACCTCAACACCGCCATCAATATTCTAAGGGCAGGTCATGCCCGGTTAGCCTGTGAAGTGAACGGTGCGGTAATGCCGTCAGCAACAGGAACCCACCGAAGCGACTCAGGGATGGCTCAATGCCACGCCTTAGCGCAGTAGGAATCCCCGTCCTTCAGGGCGGGGAGGATGTCAATATGGGTCGTCTATGTACGGCCACCAACTGGCCATTGCACTTTTTGAACGCAGCGCTAACGCTATTCCGACCACAGTGAACCTGCACCGACAGCTGAACGATCCAGAGCTCAAAAGTGTGATCGTTCGAACTGCGTGGGACATCGGTTATACGGTGGTTGATGTTGATGACTCTTAAAGCGCAATCTGCATAGGCACAAGCGGAGACCAGTGAACGGGGACAGATTTCAAATCTGTCCCGGCTTTCTTGCCATCACCGTGGAGGTTTCATGACGAAAACAAGTAACAATTCTTACCAAATCCAAGTCTCACTCATCGGCGCCCAGCCACCCATCTGGCGCCGATTGCTGATCGAACCAGATACAACCTTTCAAGACCTCCACCGCATCATCCAGCTGGCCATGGGCTGGCAGTTTTCGCACCTGCATTTATTCCAGGCCCAAGATGGCAGGCTGCTAGGCGACCTGGCCGAAGACGAAGACAGCATGCTGAACGTTGAGGACGAATCCGCTGTAGCGGTTTCCAGCCTGCTGGCCAGAGAAGGGCAGGCGCTGATGTATGAGTATGACTTTGGCGACGGTTGGGAGCATGACGTAAAGCTGGAAAAAATTCTGCCGGTCGATCAAGCAGAGCCGCTGCCCTGTTTGCCGAATACGCGAATGACGAACCGCCGATGGCAGCCATCGACTTCTGCGGCCTTAGCCCGAATCAGATGCACGAACTCCTGCAAAATCCTTTCAACTGCCCCGCAGTATTCAAACCTCTGTTCAATGCAGAAGCCGCGAACCAGGTGCTCGATACCGCGCCAGTAATCCGCATGGCCAAGGTGCTGGTGGCCGCTTTGGAAGGCAAAGGCATTCGCCTGACCAGCAAAGGCAACCTGCCTTTGAAACAGGTTCAAACCATGATTCAGGCCGGTGGCGAAGAGACTGTTTTTCCCATGGGCAGGTTTCGTAAAACACGTTCAGAGGAACACGTTCTGCCCGTCATCCTTACCCGCGTGCTGCTGGAGCTTGCCGGCTTTACAAAAACGGAAAAAGGCCATCTGTTGCTGAAAAAAACAGCGCAAACCCGCTTGGCGAAAAAAGGCTGGCTGACGTTTTATCAGGACATCTTCTCAACAGCGCTGTCACGGTTGAACTGGGCCTGGATAGATAACCGTGAAGGCATGAAAGAGGTTCAATACGTAGCTCCGTTCTGTTTCTGGTTGCTGTCAGAAAAAGGTGGCCAGTGGCGGCCGGTGCACGAATATCTGGCTGACATGCTTTGGGCATTTCCGCAGTTGCCCCATGGTGCCAGGCCCAGCACGTACATAAGTGGGGAACAGCAGGCGAAATGGGCGCTAGACGCCAGAATGCTGGAACTTTACCGAATACTCGGCCTTATAGAGCAAAACCTGGAGCAGGCCGAGTTTCATGAAGCAGATAAGCAAGCGATGCGACGAACGGCGTTGTTTGAAGCGATGTTTGTGCGGGCGTGATTCCAAATTTATCTATTGCGTTTGGCTTGGGGTAAACTTAAGTCATTGAATTGGCAAAGCGAGAACACTATGCCTGTCTTCGATATGCTGCAGGAGCTGCGTAGCAAGCAAGATGAAATTCGCCGGCTTTGCGAGAAGCACAGCGTCAGTGATTCAGCCATATTCGGATCAGCAGCTACTGCGAAATTCACTGCTCACAGCGATTTAGATTTTCTCGTAGAGTTTGAATCATCACTTACAGCAACAAAAAATGCCTCTGTTTTTTTCGGCCTTAAAGAAGATTTGGAGTCCATGTTTTCTTTGCCCGTAGACTTAGTTACTGCGTCTTCATTAACCAGCCCATATTTTCGCAGTGCTGTAATGGAAGAAAGGCAGTCACTCTATGCAACGTGAGGCTTTGAAATGAATGGCGCCGAATTGTGTTGATTCACGGCTATTGAACTATCGACCCGCTGATTGTGTGGGGTGTAATTGAGAGCAATCTCGAAAACCTGGTCAAGCAGACGAGTGCGATTCTCGATGACGACGGAACTTGGTGAATCCACGGTGCCTGTCTCCAAGTTGGCTGAATCAAGCATTACGGCGCGCCATACGAAAGGAGTCGTCTGTGCCAACGTTATTGTATTTGAACGGATTCAAGTTTTTCTTTTATGCAAATGATCATCTGCCGGTTCATGTACATGTGCTGAAAGGTGAGAGATGGGCTAAGATTGAACTGCAAAATCTGGAGGTGAAGTACAGCACGCTTAAAAATCAAGAATTGAAGCAGTGTCTGGCAATTGTCAAAGACCATCGATCGGACTCTCTGGAGAGTTGGTATGCTTGGTTTCAAAGGTAAATCCGTTCACGTTGATGACCGCCATCTGCACGTAGAGTTGCAAGACGGGCGCGTAATTTCTACGCCTATTCACTGGTATGAGGTGCTCGAGAAGGCTTCGATTTCCGAGATTCGTGAGTATCGTTTTATCTGCGACGGTACGGGTATTGAGTGGGAGAGTCTGGACTATCATCTCAGCATAGAAGCGATGTTGAGGGGTAACGCTCAGCAAACTGCCCCGAGCGAGGTGTGGGGTGAATGCGGTGCAGGGCTTTAGCCCTGCTGGTTTTTGATGTATTCCTTAATCATCTCAAGGGGAGCGCCACCGCAAGATGAAACGAAATAGGCGCGACTCCAAAGTACCGGCTTGTGATACGCCCCTGTCAAATCCGCAAACTGTTGCCGTAGTCGGCGAGAGGTCACAGCTTTAAGAAGGCCGATCCAGAGACAGCATCCGGTTCGTTAACTTCGCCAAATACTGCAAGTTGGAAGGGCGGCGGGTGAAATTGCCGTCAGGACTTGGCTGGGTTAAATTTCGCAAGTCTCGCGATGTTCTTGGCACCGTCAAAAACGGCACGATGGGTTTTGACGGTGGCCACTGGTTCATTAGTTTCCAGACCGAACGCCGATCGGGTCGGTGCGATCAATATCAAAGCGCGAGGGCATCGCGTTCTAGCCTGTGGAGAGACGGCGTTAGCCGCTCGATGAAGCAGGAACTGGCTACCCGAGTAATCAGGTAGCACCCTCTTTTGGGAATCCTCTTCCTGAGCATTCAGCGAAGGGAGGGGAGGATGTCAATAAATCGTCTATATCTACCTGCAGCGCCTCCGCCAGCGCCATTAATAACCTTGCAGAGCCCGTTTTACTGCCAGCTTCGATCTGGCTGATATAAGACTTGCCGACGCCCGCGGCCTTACCCAAGACGTCTTGAGTGAGCCCACGATACTCCCGCCAGACTTTCAGCGGATGGTCATCTCCAGCAACCAAGCGACCAACAATCTCGGCGGGTATGGTTTCGTCTTCACCGCTGACGAGCTCGCGCATCGAATCTTTGGCGTCTGCGGCATCCTGCACGTCTTCTACCAGCTGCAACAGCCTCAGATATTCATGGTAGGGCAGCACGGCATACTCCGGCTTTCCTTCGCGTTCAATAATTTGTGCGCTCATTTGTAAACATCTCCTCTTGAACCAACCTTCAACACCAAAACCACCAACTCCCCGTTATCAATGCTGCAAATAGCCCGGTAGTCACCTTGCCTTAACCGCCAGTGGGGTTCGCCTTTCATAGCCTTCCAGTCGCCCTGATAGGCGTATGGAGCTTGCGCCATGGCTTCCAGCTCGCCTGTTAGCCTTTGCGCCTGCGGCCTGGGCATCTTCCGAATCGCTTTAACAGCTGATTTCTTGTAGGTCAGTTTGTACATGAGTTAAGTTTACTTAAATGTTTACTAACAGACAACTGCGCTCATCATAACCGTGGATTATGCGCAGGATACAAAAAAGCCCGGCCAGGATTCCGAATCGGGTTTTTCTTGGGCGGGGTTTCACTGCGTAGCAAATCTAGTGCTAGCTGCAACCGATGGTCCTTTTTAGCGCTATCTGTTAATTTGTATGTATAGAAGTAAATACAAGGATGTGTAATGTATTTTGAGTGGGATAACGCGAAGAACGCGGCCAATATCAGTAAACACGGAATAGACTTCAGAGATGCGAAGCGCTGAGGCTAGGGGACAAATTTCAAATCTGTTGCCGTTTTTTTAAGCGAGTGACATTTTTTTGCGCTTTTTTTTTAAATCCGCCTAAAGGAACCGAGGGGTTCGCCGTTAAGTGAAATACCGGGGTGGCGCTCCAGACCAAAAAGAGAACGCCAGACCTCTTTCACGCAGTAACGGCCTATAGTCGAAGGAGAAGTACCATGGCTCTCGGAATCAACACCAACGTAGCCTCACTAACCGCCCAAAACCAGCTGAACAAGTCTCAGGATATGAACAGCCAGGCGCTGGAGCGTTTGTCTTCTGGCTTGCGCATCAACTCTGCTAAAGACGATGCGGCGGGCTTGGCGATTTCCACGCGATTCAGCTCTCAAATCTCCGGTTTGAACGTTGCCGGGCGTAACGCTAATGACGCGATCTCTCTGGCGCAAACAGCGGAAGGCGCGTTAAGCGAAATCACCAACAACCTGCAGCGTATTCGTGAACTGGCCGTTCAGTCTGCCAACTCCACCAACAGCTCTTCAGACCGCGACGCACTGAACCAGGAAGTGCAACAGCGTGTCGAAGAAGTAAACCGTATTGCGGGTCAAACATCTTTTAATGGTTTGAAAGTACTGAATGGCACTTTCGGTCAAGCTGAGTTTCAGGTGGGTGCCAACGTAGGTGAAACCATTGGGCTCGATTTGAGCAACAGCGTGCGAAGCAGTTCGATCGGTGGTGTGGCAGAAGCCGAGTCGGTGGATCTGGGCACGGTTTTCGCGGAGGCTGCAGACGCTACCGCGGGCACCTACACAACGGGTGAGATCACCAATTTTGATTTCAGTGATACTGCAGCCGCTGGTGCAGTCACTTTCTCTGATTCGATACTGGATGCTGACTTAGCCAGTTCTCCATTAACCATTAAAATTGATGGCGGCGACGATATAACCTTGAACGGTGGCGACCTTGCCGCCAACGTTGCAATTTTGGACGGGCAGACAGGTTACAGTGCTGCGGAATCATCGGGCACGATAACTTTGACCAGCGATAACAGCGCTGCGGCGCCGGCTATAACTGGTGATAGTGTCGGAGCCCAAACACCTGTGCCAGGCACCGTCGGTGAAACTGCTTTCGAAGTTGACGGCAACACAGTCACTCTGAATACAGACACTTCCAGCCTTGCGGGCTTGGCAACGGAAATTGGTACGCAGCTTGGCGCTGATTATGCGGTTACTGCCTCCAGTACTGGCGTTGAAATCGCCACGGTTGCGACTGGAACGGCTGCTGCAGCTCCAGTAATTGCCAGCGCTACAGGTTTGGATCAGGAATTCGATGCTGGCACATCAGTGGCCGGTCAAGCTGCAACCTCCCCGTTGGATCTGACCTTGGCCGCCGACGCACTCACCTTCCAAATAGGCGATGCTGCGGCAGTATCCGTTAAAGCCGATACCTATACTTCAGCGGAGTCCTTAGTGGATTCGGTAAATAAGGCGTTAGGTGGCGATGCAAGGGCTGTTCTGGGTGACGATGGCGTGTTGACCATCACTTCCGGTGAGAACATTACGGTCACAGGTGCTAATGCTGAGGCAGGTACGGTCTTTGCCGCTGGGGAGACTGCAGTAACAGGTAGCCTCAACAGCGCCGACGTACTTACTGAAAGCAGTGCTAGCGATGCCATCCAGAGTGTCGATGCGGCTCTAAGCTCAATCAGTGACTTGCGAAGCACCTTCGGTGCGATTCAGAACCGCTTTGAATCGACCATCGCCAACTTGAGCACATCAGTAGAAAACCTGTCAGCGGCCAATAGTCGAATCCTGGACGCGGATTTCGCCTCTGAAACGGCCAACCTGGCCAAGTCTCAGGTATTGCAACAGGCCGGCATTTCGGTTCTGGCCCAGGCCAACGCCCGTCCGCAGCAGGTGCTATCGCTGCTCCAATAAGAGGTTAGCCGATAACAGCCGAAGCTTTAGGGCTTCGGCTTTACGCCGTTCCGGCACAGTGAGGTAAGCTATGAATGACGTTGCCCTGAACAGTACGGATCTGAAACTGGCTCGCTCCGGCGAAGCAGTTCCGGCTCGGGCGCTGTCGTCATCTCAAGCCGAAGGAAAGGACGCCTCCGAGCCTGCGTTTTCATCCGTTGGGTGTGACGTGCAGAATCAGTTGGTTCCTCAAGCCCAGGATGTGTCCAAAGCGGAACAGCTGCAAAAGCGGAATGAAGCACAGCGGGAAGCGCTGAACGGCGCGGTTTTGCAATTGAACGACTACGTTCAGAACGTACAGCGCGATTTGCAGTTTGAGGTGGACAATGAGCTGGGCCAGGTCATCGTGAAAGTAGTGGACCAGAAAACCCAGCAGGTGATTCGGCAAATTCCTGACGAACTGGCGCTAAGGTTGGCAGAGAAATTGCAAGAAAACGAACCGTTGACGTTGCTTAACATCAAGGTTTGAAGAGGGAGGCATGGGTATGGCGGGCATTTCATCACTGGGAGTGGGTTCTGGCGTGCTAACGTCAGACTTGGTCGATCAGCTGGTTGCGGTTGAGCGCAGGCCCGCGGACGTGCGACTGACCCGAGGCACCCAGCAGTCAGAGGCTTTATTGTCGGCCTACGGCAAGCTTCGCAGTGCCATTACTGAACTGCGCTTGCCCATGCGCCAGTTAAGCTCAGCCGACAACCTGAAGGCGTTTTCCGCGACCTCATCCAATGAAGACATCGGTGTATCAGTGGACAGCGCCAAAGCCAGTCGCGGCGGCTATAGTCTGGATGTCACCAGCTTGGCCACCGCTCAGGCCCTGGCTTCGCAAGAGGTGTTCTCCGATCGCGACACCGCCCCGGTAGGCGAAGGCAATCTGACCATCGCTGTGGGCGACAAAACCGCCAGCATCGCTATCAACAGCAGCAACCATTCTTTGCAAGGTCTTGCCAACGCTATTAACGATGCAGGCGTGGGTGTGTCCGCCGGCGTCATTGATACGGGCAATGGCTTTCAGTTAGTGCTGTCAGCAGATGAAACCGGTACAGCTAACGCGGTGAGTATTACAGCCACCGAAAGCGATGGTACGAATACTGACAATACCGGTTTGTCCCGATTTGCTTTTAACACCGATATGGAAGCCGGCGCAGGATTCAGCGAAACCATTGTTGCCGCTGACGCGGTGATGACGATTAACGGCGTCGAAGTAACGCGCTCCAGCAACAACCCAGACGATGTAACCGCGCTGTTTGCCGAGCAAGGCCGAACCACCGATGGCCAGGTGGAGTTTGTGCGCAGTGGATTGAACACCCAGCCGGGCCGGTACGATATCAATGTTACCCAGGCGGCTACCCGGGGCCAGCTGACGGCTGGCTCTGCGCTGGCATCGTCGGTTGATGTGACGGACACAAACGATGAGTTTGCACTGACGGTCAATGGCGCAACCACGGCAAATCTGAAGCTTACTCAGGGCCCGGGCGTTACGGCTCAGGCGCTGGTAGACGACATTCAGGCCCAGTTAAACAGCAACGCAGCCCTGAGCGCCTCCGGCGAATCGGTACGGGTGGCGCTGGCCAGAACGTGGCCGGCACCGTGGACGGCAAGATTGCACAGGGTGACGGCCAGGTTCTGTTTCTGGGTAGCAATACCGGTTCGGCGTCTGGCCTGCAAGTGCGTATTTTGGGCGATCAGACCGGTGGCCGCGGTTCTATCAATTTTGTCCAGGGCCTGGGTAAAAGCACCGTTGACTTGGTCACCCGCTTTGTCGGTGGAGAGGGTAGATTGGAATCTCGCACCAGCAGCCTGAACCGCGAACTTGAAAAGATTCAGGAAGATCAGGTAAAGCTGGAAGTACGCATCGAATCCTACCGCGAGCGCCTGGTAAAACAATTCAGCGCCGCCGATTCGCTGATTTCCCAGCTCAACAGCACCCGCGATTTCGTAACCCAGCAGCTTGAAGCGCTGGCACCGCAGAATTTCAACAAGTAGTCATTCCGGCTAACGCTTTGACAAGTCCGGCGCAGCCGGCGAGAAACGAGGTTACCCATGAAAGGTTTGAAAGCGTATCAGCAGATAAACACCCAAACCAGCATCACCGACGCAGACCCGCACCGGCTGATTCAGCTGCTGTACAACGGTGCGCTGGAGCGCATTAACATGGCCAAGGCTCGGGTGCAGGCCAACGATTTTGAAGGCAAGGGCAAGCTGATCAGCAAAGCCATCGAGATTATTGGCGGGCTGCGCAGCTTTCTGGACTTTGAAAAAGGCGGCGAGCTGTCGGCCAGGCTGGAAAGCCTGTACGACTACATGGAACGCACACTGTTCGAAGCCAATGCCCGGAACGATGTGGCCAAACTGGACGAAGTGGCGAGTTTGCTGCACGTAATGAAACAAGGCTGGGACGGCATTCGTGGGGAAACGGTGGCTCAAGCCCAGGCTGTATAAGGCCTGATAGCCAAGGCACCCGTGCTGCCGTACACTGTGTCGCTTCATTTCGATACATCCATAGTACTGTGTGTGGAGCAAGGGCATGTCTGATATTAACAAAGTAGTACTGGCCTATTCCGGTGGCCTGGAT
>Ga0307933_1002272_pt1 | contig 13368 bp, 6 predicted proteins | sample OrgLakmetageno88_FD_201811 | JGI IMG/M metagenome (GOLD analysis project Ga0307933, IMG submission 201811) | Saline water microbial communities from Organic Lake, Antarctica - #88 | ecosystem: Environmental > Aquatic > Non-marine Saline and Alkaline > Saline | place: Antarctica: Organic Lake...
TTCAAGAGCGTGGCGGCCGTGTGCACGGCTGGATTGGAGACAATCACCATGATATACGTGTTGGCCGTAAAGGCGTCAATAAAGGCACTAAACCTGGAATTGCGCACTTCCATTCCTTGGAACTGGCTCTGGGCTTTTCCGACCGACAATTTAAACTGTTTGATGATATTGGATATCTTTTCAAACCGGTGATTGTCAAAGAGTTCGGTTCGTTTCATGTGGCGGGATTGATCGCCATGGAGGCTATTCGCGTCTGCAATAGCGAGAGTGGTCCCTGCCGTGTCATCCGTGTCGGCCGTGACTATGCCCGGTACACTACTGTCTGCCGGTCCACCAGCTACCAGCGGTAGATCGGCCGCTTGCGCATGCGCAATCACCAAAAAGGTGGCTCGTTCAAACAAGACGACTTCGTCGGCATCGCAAATGCGACAAAAGCTAGCAAACAGAGGAACGGACGGACGGTGTGTTAGGGAGTGCTGGGTCGATGGAATGGATCTACACCACACCACACAAGAACAGCAAGGCAACAACAACAGCGCTTACTTGTTGAGGTGCGTTTCCAATAGCGAAATATTGGGAATTAGATTGGTGACAATTTCGCTCCACGCCTTGTAGAGCGTCTCGTCCCAAATGCTGGTTCCGTAGCACTGAAAGTGCTGCACGCCACAAGACTGACACGATTCGGCAATCAATCGCGTGCGATCTTCCAAAATCGCGTCGCGATCTTCTTCCGCCACGAGATCCATCTTGTGCACCAGAACAAAGATGCGCGCGTCGGGACTGTTCTCTTCAATGGCTTCCAAGACTCCGCAAAAGTGATCAAAGTCCTTTTCCGGGCTCTCTGATTCAATGTCAAAGACGTAAATCAAGAGTTCGACGGATCTGAAAATGGTTTCGCGATCGCGTTCAAAGTAACTTTCGTAAAATGCGTCTTGACCCCCGCAATCCCACAAGTTGAGCACCAAGTCACCGAGAAAGCGCACGTGATGGTGTTCTACATCCAGGGTTGGACTGAGACGGGTAGTATCCCGGGCCAAGTAATTGGCAAATATAATGGAGCGCATGCTGGTTTTGCCCGAGTGGGCCTTGCCCATGAGCAAGACTTTTTTTTTGGCCATGGTGTGATGGTTTCACTGGATTGATGAAAGTGAGATCCAGACTAGCAAAGGAGCGAAGGGGCGTCTGCTGCGGTTGTGAGTGTCGTCATTATCATCGTGAACCTCGTTCCACACATACACGCTACACACGGCGTCGCTTTTTTACGTTTGGGAACGCAACGAATCCTGATGAAAGCATAGCACAGACGCCTCTTTTTATTCGTGATTCAATTGATTCCATCCATTCGTGAATGATTTGAAACTTCAAGTTTAGTTCCCTCCAAAAAAGTCCGAGCCGGCGTTTCTGGTGACAATGCAATTTCCCCCTTTCATTTTTGGGCGCACTTTACTTGTTGTCGTCGTTGTCCTTGTTGTTAACATCGAATCGAACGCCATCTCGCTAGACGAACAGTATTGCCACATATACTGATACTGTTACTGATACATACGGTTCGGTACCGACCAGAGCAACACCACCATGAACGCGAGCGACAGTACGGTCGACCAGACTGCCGTATCGGTCGGCTTGGTTTGGCGCGAAACGGCCGTCGAGACGACCGAAACGGCCTATTCCAAACTGGTGGCCGCTACCGGTACTGCTACTGCTACTGCAGATGAGCATGCCGTGAATGCCTTGGCCACGTTGCCTCTGGTTAGTCGCCGCCGTCGTCGGCAGTCGTACGGTGCCGTGACAGAGTCTACTACTACTACTACTACTACTATTAACGGTATTCGATCGCTCGTGGCGGCCGCTGCATTCACCACCAACGACGACGACCACGATACTGACGATGATAATAGCTTAGTGACGGACTTGCTCCTGGCGGACACTACGGCAGCCGGCGACTTGTCCGACAATGATGACGAAAGCGCCTTGCAATTTGATTCAGACAATGACGACGACGACGTTGATAATGAACATGATGATGACAATAACCCGGTATCGCCAGCGGTTCAGGACGCCATTGATAGCGACTACGGCGACGAACCGGCCATGGAAGATCTTTCGGATCAAGACTGCGAGTCGAATGATGCCGTCAATAAGACGACGCAGGCACCCGACCGCCACCAACTGTTTGCTCGCGACGCTGCCAAGGAGAATGGGGCTCCGAACAGGACACGCGCAACGAACGACCCGAACGGGCTGGTCGTTCAAGATGCGGACAGCGAACCAGACGACGCGCTCGAGACGCACCAGCCCAGTGGTCGCACCAAAAAGACGCGCCGAGAACTTGTTCCAGCCACGAATGCCGTCGAAAATGCCAAGGTGGCCGATTGCGAAGAAGGAGCACCTACCGATGCTCGAGAGCCTTTCGAGGAACCTTCCACCGAAAATGTTGAGGAACCTTCCAACAACAAAGACAAGCCCATTAGCGGCGATGCGCTAAACAAGCCCGCCAGCGACGAACCGAAACCTGCGGCGGATCCACCCACACTTCCGGACGTAGAATCGATTCTCGCCAGTACCGACCAGCTCTACCTGCTAGTGGACGACAAGGAAACTGTGACACTCAAGGATATTTTTGGTTCGCTCAAGGCCGAATACGGCTTCAAGTTGGACAAGCCCACCAAGGCTTTCGTGCGTCAGCGTCTCACAGACTTGATTTCCGGCAAGGCCCAACCCATGGTGGATGGGACCGTCAGTGATGTCGGAGACGCCGAGAGCGAATCCGAAGCCGAACAAGAGCAAGAACAGTCGGACTACGAAAACGACGCCGACGACGATGACGAAGGCTCCGTTTCGCAAAACAAAAAGAAACGGCAAACGAACAAGACCCCCGTTCGTCGCAAAAAGAATGCCGACAGCAAGCCTCGGTCCAGTGCCCGCCGCAAGCGCTCGAGCAACACCAAAAAGACCTCTGCCGTGCGCATTCACGCCGACAAACTCCGCAAGCGCCGCATGGAAGAGTTACGAGTTCGCAACGAAGAGTTGATGCTGGACCAGTCCAAGGAAGACCAAAAGCGAGCCGAGCAGATTGCCGCCAAGTTTGAAACCAACACGGACGAGCTCAAGATTCAGCGACTCGAACAGCGCTTGGACTTGTTGCAAAAGCTGGACCGCAAGCGCATTGCTGTCATGCAAGAAGCCAGTCGCGCGGATGCTGCTGCTGTCGTCAAGAAGGAGGAAGCTCCTGTCGTCAACAAGGAAGAGGCTGTCACGGCCAAACCCGTCAGGGCAACTGCCGAAGAGTTTTTCGACAGTGAAGAGAGTGACTCGGACGATGACATGGAACTCGAGTTTGTCGGAAAGGGCAAGAGTAAGCCCAGGCCGTTTACATTCAACAAGCCCAACGCGGCCATGTCCATCTTGGACATGGCCGACCGTGCCAGTGCTACCAAGACGAGAAAGGATCCCAAGGCTACGGACTCGACGGGCCACACGCGGCACACGTCGCCCGGCAGCAGTCTGAGTGCCCGTGCTGCCTTGAAGAACACGTTGTTGGCCAAGCAGCGCAAAATGGGAAACATGTGGCTGGCTCGGGAACTTGGATACAAGACGGAAGCTGAGCATTTGAAGGACTGCATGGAAGTGGAGAACAAAAAGATGCACCTGATGAGGATAAAGGAAGAAGAGCGAATGCAAGCCAACGAGCGTAAGCTGATGCGTGAGCGACTCTTGACGCAAGGAGACGATATTGCGCCTGAAGATGACGAAGACGACGAAGACTATGCTCCCAACGTGCAAGACTCTGGCAACCAAGAGTTACCTGCTGGGGACGACGAAGACGAAGAAATGCAGCTTGCCAAGGCTATTGAACAGGAGCAAGCCGATGATGATGCTGATGATGATGCTGCTACTGCAAGTGACGGTCCTGCCTTGGAAGATGGCGACAGCCCCACGTCAGAAGCTCCGGACAGCGTATCCCTTGGTGGCGCTCAAGACAACGAGGAGGAGGAAGAGGACCAACTCGAGACGCAAGCTCCATTCGATACTCTTCCCAGGCCCGAGCCTTCCGACTCAAGCAACACTGAAACAGAATCGCAGCCATTGGACGTGCCGGGAGTCAAGGCAACTTCTGCTTTGATCAGCAACGAGGACACGGAGCCTCTTTCGAGTGCTACAGCCGCCTTGAGGACAGCTGAAACCGACATGGATGGGTCCGCTGATCTACAGGACAGTGACGACGACGCCGAATTCGAAATGATAGACGAAGCCGAGTCCAATTCCAAGGACGAAGAGCCTGCGGAAGAAAAACCGAAGGGACCGCGAAACAGTGCTTGGAAAGCCATGCTAAAGAAAGACGCCGAGATTGCCAAGAAAATGAAGAAGCGAAAGAACGGCCTCGTGGAGGAAGAAGCCGACGAAGAGGAGGAAGAAGAAGTTGCAGGCCTTGAAGACTTCGGTTTCTCGCTCGGCAAAAAGAAGACGGACGAAGATGACGAGGGTGATGATGAGTTGGACGAGGACGACATGGACAACGTAGTTGATGACATCTCGGATAACGAAGGTGATGAAGAAGAAGGCGAGAGAGCTAGAAGAGCGCAAGCAAGAAAAGAAGAGAAAGATCAGCACAAGGAAATGATCCGAAGAATGCGCGATGGGTATGATGGCCGCCGTGGCGGCATCGCGGGCGGTGGCGCTGGTGCCCGTGGAGTTCACCGATTCGACCAGCTCGTTGCTGCCGACAATCGAGAGGATGCTAAGCGACTGGGTCTGTTGAACGACGACGAGGTCGACACCGACCAAGAAGGGGACGACAAGCCTGACGCCGACGAAGAGGAAGACGAAGGGGTCCTCCTTGACAAGATGCTGAAAGACCGTTTTCTTCACCGGAGCTCGGTTGAAGCCGAAGAGGACTTTTCGGACGACGAAGCGGAAGCAGAAAACGAAGGGGAAAAGGGCGGTGACGCTGCAGTTCTAGACAACCAAGACGATAAGGAGCAAGATGCTTTGGCCAAGCGTTTTGCTAAGCGCGCAAGAATGCAACGCTTAATGGAAGCCCATGGCCACGAAGAAGAATTCTCCCAGAACAAGCTCATTGATGAGGATACCGTCATGAAACTGGAACTGCAAAAGATGAAGGTACGTTATCTCTTGTTCTCATTTTTTGATTGCAACTCGTGGTGAATCGCCAGATCTTTCCATTGATTCACTTCTCACTCTTCTTCCTCCTATCCAATGAATCGCAGAACGGCTTGGCGCCCAAGAGAAGCCAGTCGACTCAATCGGCGGGCACTTCGACTAGCAATTCCAACGCTCCGTCGGAGCCAAATGCCTCCAAGAAGCAAAAGACTACCGGTAACTTTGGTAGCAGTTCCTTCCTCGGTACGGGTGGAAGCCTCGCGATTGCCCTCCAGGCCAGTCGCCGCCCCAAGGCTCGAACCAACTTTATGCGTGGATCTTCGACAGGAACTCAAGACCCCGCTGCTTCCCTCCAAAAGAGAGAAAAGAGTATTGCCTTTAACCATGTGGTTTTTCACTCGACCGACAGTCAGCTCTCCAAGAGTAACATGTCCAATTCAAACAGTGCGTGGGGTCGCACTGGAGCCTCTGCACCAGCTGCTGCCACGAGCAAGAGCCGGCGCAACCCTCTTGCCTCAAAGTCGCGCTCGTCGTCCTTGTGGTCCAAGGCCGTGGATACAGGCTTTCAAAAGCGACGTTGATTTGTCTACCAGAGGACTTCAATGCACAGTTGTAAATCGTACGGTACGCCCAAGGTCTCACTAGCATACAGTACACTTCTAACATTTCAAAAACAATTCTAAAACATGTCGTTCGATAGACTAGGTGTTTCCTTTCCACAATACGTCTGATTCTACACCGGGTAGCAGCTATTGCAGCTAACTAGAGGAGCCATTACCGTCTGCTCACCTTGCGAGGCTCGATTTCTTGCTCCTGTACTTGTTCTTTTTCTGGAGCTGCAATTGGTAGTTGCTCGTGTTGCTGGGGTGGGGGAGGTGGCAGTTCGGTCAGCTCTTGGTAGAGGGACACTGGTTCGTGAATATCGTCCAACGTAATGGACCGTGCCGGACCATCATCCGTACTAATCCAGGAGGCCTGCAGCCGTACCACTTCATACATATCATCGGGATTGACCAAGTTACCTCCCAGCTCTTGCACCCCACTGTGACTTGTCGCAACCTTGACGTATTCGGAACTTTGGTAGTGCAGCTTTTGTCGTTCTTGCGGCGACAAATCTCTTATTTTGCGGGCTGGATTGCCCACCCACAGTTCTCCCGCTCCCACTGTCGTATTGGCGGACACGACTGCTCCCGCCGCCACGAGGGCTTCTGTTTCCACCACGGCACCTGGCTGGATGACGGATCCCATGCCAATCAGAGAAAAGTCACCCACGGTGGCACTGTGAATTTGCGCCAAGTGCCCGACCGTGACGCCTCGTCCAATCCGACAGTGGTTAACGCGAGCCGTAATGATACATCCGTCTTGAATGTTGGAGTCTGCCCCCACGGCAATCGAGCCTCCGTGACGGCCAAAGCGTTCGCGAAAGCGATTGCTCTCGAGCCGCAACAACAACAACGACGAGTCGTCGGGTGAGGATTCCTTGTTGTCGGTTGATTCAACTTGTGATTCTTCTGCTACTGATAATGCTGCCTCTGCTGCTTCAATGTAGTCTTCATAAGTTGCGTATTGAAACGACTCGACGTTGGCTCCCTCATCGGCTCGCAGTATCGCACCGTACCAAATGGACGCACCAGGCCCGACCGTGACGGACCCAATCAAGGTACTGCAGGGTGCCAGGTAGGCAACCGAGGAAGACACGAGAGGTCTCCCAGCTGTCAAGAGGGCAAGCTGTTGGCGGTGTCGACTGAGATGATCTTGGTAGCGCACGGGATCGTCAAAAAAGTCGTGGCGTGTCGTGGCAATGGCCTCGACGCGGACGGCCAATCGATCCAAGGCTTGGCCCGTCTCGCGTACAGCGCGACCTAGTGTTTGACGAGCGTGATGCCATACTGACGGTGGCGACATGGCGACTTTTGCGTGAATGTGAATGTGAATGTATGCTGATTCACGAGAGGAAATGGACGTGTTGCGAGAGCGGTAATGCCATGGTCGTTTCGTTTCGTCCATTCAATATTTCCCTTTCGTTCCTCGTTGAACCTTTTTTCCGTTTCGAATGATTCACTCATTCGAATGAGTCAAATCGCATCGTTCTTTTTCGCTTACACATTTCACAACTACACATGCTTTTCCAAAAAAATGACCATTGCCCTTCGCCAAAAACCAACAATAGACCATAGACCAGCCGCTCGCCGCAACATCTTGACCATGAGAGAGTGAGAGAGGATTGAATCAATCTCTGTTGTCGTATTCAAGAGATAGACTGATCCGTACCGTGCTGTAGTAGTAGACTGTCTTCTATAGATCGTAGAGACGCACCAACAACAATCATGAACGCCTTTCCCTACACCAACCCGTACGCGCAAAATAAAGCGCCGACGCAGCAGCAGCAGCAGCAGCAGCAGCAGCAGCAGCAGCAGCAGCAACAGCAATACGCATCGTCGCGCTCGCTCAACGAGGCCGTGTACCAGCTAGTGAATAATTCCACGGCGTCGTACGAACGATCGGTCACCGACTGTGCTGCCGTATTCGCCAGCGAACCGTGGACGCTCTCGGCCGCCACTTCGTTCGCGTCCTGGCTAGTGTCGACTGCTCTCCAACAGCCGAATCACGAGACTACGAGTACAACGCCACGAGACGCTCTCGGCTTGTTGGCGACGGCCATGGACCACTGGTCCGACGAAATCATGTACCAAGTGACTGTATGTGCCCTCCAAGACGACAACGACGACAACAATAACAACAACAATAACAATATTCATGCTCCGACGCACCCAGCAAGAACGCTCTGGCAAGTCTTGCAGGAACTGGTAGTGGCGACACCCACGACCAGAAAAGATCAGAATGATACTTCTGCCCACGCATTATCATCAACAACATCAACATCAGCAGCACTCGCAACGTTAGCCATGGTGTGCTTGACGACCGCTTGGAGAGTCTTGGACCGCATCGATTCGCTCACCCTGCGCACGCCGCGACACGCGAGCGCGAACGAATCATCCGTCAGTGGCAGCGCCGACATGGCTGGTTTTTGGTGGATTCAGACCAATGCGACCAAATTTGCGGAACAAAATGATACGTCCCACGTGTCTGCCGTCGATGTAGACCCCAACGCCTACTGGCAACCTGCAGTGGATCGTGCCGTGCGCAGCTTGTTGGGGACGACTGCATCAGCAGCAGCATCTAACGATACTGCCAGCACGCAAGACTCGTCGTCGTCGTCGTCGTCACTGGTGCGCCCCGAAACCGTTCAAACCGCCAGCGCTCAATTCTTGACGGCGGCGTTGCAACACGGCGTGACGGACTGGTTGTTTGCCGCCGCCGCCGATGGTAGCGATAATCACGAGCTGCTCTTGCTGCAAGAAACGCTGTGTCGCTCGGCCGCCCGTCTGAACGACACCAACATGCCGGCATCGACCTTTACCAAACTGTCCGTGGCCGCGGTGGAGCTCTTGAGTCGCTTGGAGGCCTGGCAGGGAGAAAGTGGCACCGGAACCAGAACCAACGGGGGTGTAAGTTACACCGGGTTGCTTCGGTCCACCGACTTGGCGCAACATATCGTCACGGCCGCCTTGGCGGATGACAACTTCCACCACAACCACGGTACTTCCTACGCGGCGGCACCGCGATGGACCCAAAGTGCCAGTGCTAGTGCTAGTGCTACTACCAGCCACCGCAGTGCCCTGCAAGTCTTGCAAGCCTGGCAGCAGTGCGGAGGCGACGCTTGGTCGGTCGTTCTAAACAAGACGGACCCGGCCCGCTGGAATGCCGCTGCCACCAAGGGATGGACGTCGTTACTCGCCACAGCCGCAGCATCAAACGACAATGGTAGTACCAGTAGTGTGGTCCCTACTGGTATGGGGAGTCTCGAGACCCTCTTATTCTTGTACCGCAACTTTCGCGTCGAGACTCGCCAAGCACTTGCGACAGTCTTGGCCGCGACAGAAACGACAGTCGCACGTCGTCGTCTCTTGTCCAACCTCTTGCATTGCTCCGCCAATTCATCAACAACAGCAGTAGCTCTTCTCCGGATTCTACTGCAAGATAAGCAATGTCTGGCGACACACGATGCACTATCCCGGTCTCTTTGGAAGGCAGTGGATGAATACTTTGTGCAAGACTGCCTCCGACTTGTGGGCACACTCGAATCTTCCAGTTGTAATACGAGCCACCGTGCCACCTTGTTGATTGTCTTGGATACACTTCAAACCATTCTGGCCTTGGTGCCTGAAATCTGTCACGGCATGTTGCAGGAACGCTTGCAGACACAGTCGGTGGAAACGTTGATTCAAATAATGTGTCCCAAGGAAGTGGTGGTTCGCGTGGATCGCGACGTGACGCTGGATCGCTCCTTTTTGCCCATGGTGGAAGAAGACACGCCTCTGGCCAACAATCTCTCTCGTCTCGATGAGACTGATAATATGTCCCTGACCGAACGCGAAGAACACCCTCCAGCCGTTGGCTTGGACGCGACGGTGCGCTTGTCGGCTGCCACTGTTCTGGCCGTGTGGGGCACGTGTCGGGTGCCGTGCGCCGAAAGTCGTGTCGCACTGTTGCAGGGACGAATGCTGGAGGCGGTCCATTCCTTTGTGGGAGACTTGACGCTACCCACTTGTGCTTCGAGACGAGTACAAGTCCACGGGTTTGACGCGACGCGCCGCCGATTGCGACTCTTGTCGGCTTTGGTTATTCCAGACAATGAAGAGTACCTGTCTGGCTTGCTCCATTCGGCGCAAGTGTCTCAGCAAGGATCAATGCATGAGATGCAAAAGAAAATGACACACGGTAAGCAACTCTTGGACGAGTATCGCGAAAAGGAGCAGAAGCTCATGGCCGAAAAGGAGGTTTTCGCTCGCAAACTAACGTCCCAAGCGGTCACGTTCCAGCGTGAAAAGCACCATTTCCATCAAAATGTTGCTCGGAATGCCAAGCAACTGGTGGAGGTTCACAACACCGAACGATCCAAGGCCGAGAGGCAGCTAGAGGAACTCTCCATACATGTTGCGCAGGTAGAGGCTCGGATAGCCGAGGCCGACCGGGTCGCGCAATCCTATCGCCATACAGAAGCGGAAACCAAGGCCGCGCTTCAGTACGCCAATGCGAGACTTCAGGAGCTTGAAGCACGAGAGCAAGAGGCCGTACGACGCACACAAGAACGTGCGGATGAACTGGTTCGAGTCAAGGAAGAGTTGCGGTCTACCAAGGAATCATTCGACGATCTCCGCCACCGCGAAAAGGAGATGCGTGTGCACATCGAACAACAAGACGAGGCTTTAGCAAGCACCGATGAATCGCATGGTGCAATGCGCGACAGTCTCGAGACCTTGTTTGGAGATATGGTGAGCTTGTCCCAAATGTATGAGATTAAGGAGCGGGAAGCTTCGGCAACTCGGCAAGACAGTAGTGCGATCGAGAAGAAATTGACGCGAAAGCTGGATACGGAGAGGAATCGGTACGCCGAGTTAGAGGAACAATTCCAACAAATCCAGTACGACAATGACTCTCTGTCGAAAAAGTATGCAAGAGCACGTGAAAAGCTGGAGGAAGAACGCAAAAAGAGACAAAAGGATGCCGTCCAACGTAAGCGGCCCGGTCCTGTCTCGTACATTAACCAGCTGCACACTTCGTCCATATCCGAGAAGAGTTCCAGAGACCGAGTAGCCCAGCCAGGCAAAGAAAACGATTCCTATTCAAAAAGTTCCTCATCATTCCGAACGAGCAAAGAAGGCGACTCCCAGACGACAAGCTCTTCATCACTCAGAAGAAACAAGGAGAGTGACTCCTATTCGACGGCATCTTCTTCACTTCGAAAAAGTTACCGATAGATGTGTAGCTTTATATAATACCGCTCTACGTCGTAATATAAGCTTAACTTCTATTGATATTGGTATTGCTATTAGAGTTTCATAGCATCACTATCGCTTGGCTTCTGCTTTGGCCAAGTTCTTGGGCGACAAGGGGCCGTTCACAGACTGGTGCAGCCACACACCTGCTAATCGAAGGACGTTGAAGACACCAAATGCCATCCATACTCCTGTGAGCCCATAGATCGGGGGAAATTTGTCGAGTGCCCACAAGCAACCTGCCGTCGCAACGACGGTACTGAGCGACAATTGGAAATAGCTACCAGTGCCCACCATGACGCCTTCTCCGATAAAGACGAGACCGTTCATAATTTGAAAAACACTTGCCAAGATGGAAGGTATCCACGCCGCGTCACGGACTTCTTGTATCGGTGTGGACCTTTGGATGATCGGAAGGAGTGCAATCTGCATCCCACCGAGCACAATTCCAAGTATCAAGCCCCAGCTCATGAGGCGGTTGACAGACGCCTTGGCGCTTTCACGTCCACCCACCCTTTTTCCCAGCTTCTTATCGAATCGCTCCACCAAATCGTTGGGAATTACTGTTTGAGATACAGTCGACAGCGCCAATAGAACGATACCACCGACTTGAAAGACTTGAATCGTCATGGCGTGTGCGGCCGCCGAGACTCCCGTCTGGTCAATCGATTGTGTTACGCGAGCCACGGCCAGAAACGTGAGATTCAACGCCACGTTGCGCAGCTGGAGTGCGGCACCACCTCGCAACAGCGGCTCCAGTTTGCTCCAGGGAGGAATTCGAAATAGTTTTCGAATACGAATGAGATCGCGTTTGCGCAACAAGTACAGGTAGGTGACGGCCGAAATAATTTCGGCCGCCAGAGTGGCGAGAGCGGCACCCTTGACGCCCATAGAGAGGCTGAAGATGAGCAATGGATCCAAGATTGCGTTGAAGAAATTGGCAAAGGAACTAATCTTGACGGGTGTCGATGTTTCCAGGATTCCGCGAAAGGCTGAGAAACCCACCAACGACACCAGCGAGGGCAAAAAGGCAAATGCTCGGATGAAGAGATACGGTCTAGCGTATTGAAGAGCAGGAGCGCCCTCCTGCAAGACGGCGCTCAAGACCTTGTCTGGATTTAGCAATAGCAGAATGGTGGAAGGAATTGCGATGCACATTCCTACAAATAGCGCTTGGCAGACGGCATCCTGGACACCTTCCTTGTTGTTGTCGGCGTTCTCCTTGGCAATAAGAGTGGCCGTGACAGCTGGCAGAAATGACGTTAACCAAAATGCCGAACTAAATACTTGATTTGCAGCAGCCTGACCAGCCACCGCCAAGGCGTTACCCATGCGATTGACCCAAAATAGATCGACGGCGCCAATCAAGGGATTAATGGCAAAGTTGGCAATCACCGGAAGGGCGATTGTGATCAGTCTTTTGTCCAGTGCGTCAAAGCAGGGCCATATCGGAGGGATCGGTTCTCTCTTCGCACCACCACCGCGAATCTCTAGTTCTTCACTAGTCGGTTCATCCTCATTGTCGCTGTCACTGGGATCGGCATCGTCCGAAGGCGACAGCTTTCTCGATAGCCCGTCAGGTTGGCGCCGAAAGACCAATGGATCTCTTTGGCGCAGAGCAGCAGAAGCAGGCACAATGAGCTGTTGCCGGTGTAATCGATCGAGACCAGTCTTGGCGGATCGACCGTGACTTTTACCTCCCGCTCCGACGGCAAAGGAGCGTACCACCTTGGACCACGACAAGAGAACGAGAAAGGCAAAGCATTGAAAGCCATAACGCCGGTGTATCAGCGAAAAGTCTCCTCTATTGCCGTAACCCATTCTATATACGTTAGTGTCTACTAGACAGTATAGTAGCGGTGGGGGAAAGTGTCTCAATACAATTCCAGGAGTAGACTACGTCGTAAAGCGCAAAGGCTTGGCATCCAAAAACCTCGTCGTCATTCGTCGTCATTATGGTCCCGTCCGTTTTCGACCGTCACTGACCACTGACGCACGTCTTTATCCCCAACCCTTTCTGTGCTCCGCGCGCAAAACGCGCATCTAAAAAAGCTCGTTTTCCAGCCAAGCTTTCTCCTCCATTAAGCAGGCTTAAAATTCCCCTCGATCCCCTCCTTGCACCATGTAAGTTGCTCAACCGCGGCCGATCCGTGGACTTTCACGGTCGCTCCTGGACCATGGAGACATTCCTTAGCATTGTAAACCTAGAGGAGAAAGAATGACGTTGATTAAAGATCGAACGACACTGTATTGGTCTCGTTTCAGATTTACCGCATTACCACTTACTAACATTTTCCTCATTCCGCGCAATACAGGTCTCACCGTAAGTTTGAAGCTCCCCGCCACGGTAGTTTGGGTTTCTTGCCCAAGAAGCGTACCAAGCACCATTCTGGTCGCATTCGCTCCT
>Ga0307933_1002275_pt1 | contig 13348 bp, 15 predicted proteins | sample OrgLakmetageno88_FD_201811 | JGI IMG/M metagenome (GOLD analysis project Ga0307933, IMG submission 201811) | Saline water microbial communities from Organic Lake, Antarctica - #88 | ecosystem: Environmental > Aquatic > Non-marine Saline and Alkaline > Saline | place: Antarctica: Organic Lake...
CCCCATGGCCACTACTTGCGGGCCCGTGAGCGCGTGAGTCACGTCCTCGGTGTCGCGGAAATTCAAGGTTGTTGTGGTATCACCTGAGCCAATAAGCGCTTGACCGGCTACCACCACGCCCAGAATATTAGTGATGTCGGTCTGGTTGCGCATCTGGACTGTGCCGGGGCCGTTCGGGAACTCGTAAGGCACGCCGCCTGCAATCTTGGCGTTGCGCAATTCGTCAATCTCGGCCTTGCGCCGGGTCATGGCTTCGCTGAGAGTTTCAGGGGTTTCGGGCGTATCTCTTTGCGCGGCCGCACGGAAAAATAGCAGGTTAACAATCGTCGGATCAAACACCCGCACCCGGCCATCGAACGGCGTTTTCTCAATCCATAGGCCGTCATTGTCTTCGCCCACGTAGGTTATTTTGCGAGCCACTAAATCAGCGCAACTCACGGTGTAGCTTTCATCATCGGCCAGATGCACAAGGTTCTGCTCGGGGATAATCTGTCTCATGGTATCTCCTAGAGCCGCATGATGAGGGCGAGAGCGTAATAAGGGGGCAGGTTCTTGCCGGTGCCGGACTCGCCGGCAGCGTTTACGGTTATACCGTGGTTGTGGTTGCCTGCGGCGTTGATGGAAAGGCTGTGGGAGTGGTTGCCGGCGGCGTCGGTAGTCATTGTTGCGCCGCCTCCGCCGCCAGGTGCCGGATAACTACCGAGCTCGTTAACATTTCGGCCCAATTGATCTGTATGCGCATGATTGCCCGCCGTGTTTGTGCTGCCGCTGTGCGCGTGATTGCCGTTAAAGTCAGCGCTCGCGCCATGGTTATGGCTCACTACTACCGCGTTTGCACTGCCTCCGGTTGCGCCGACGGCGTAGGTGCCACCCGCAGCAATGACAAACTTACCTCTAAGGTCTGGCGTCCCGTTTGCGCCGTTACACAAGGCCCAGCCTGCGGGAATGCTGGCCTCGCTACCAGACCACATGACAATCACACCTGTCGGTATGGCTTTACCGACGCTTGCGCTCAGCCCTGCGGGCGTGACGGCCTTTTCAATGTCCGTTCCGGCCAAGGCCTGGGCTACGGAGGCGAGTCGAATGGAGCCCCTCTCTGCCTCTGAAGCATTGGTAATGGTGAGCGCCCTGCCCAACACATCACCGGGAATCTTGCCACTGGCGTCGCGCTTCGGCACCTGGTTCGCACCGGTTCCGACAGTTTCAACGGCAGCGGTGCCAAGGCCAAGGTTTGTCCGGGCGCTTGCAGCGCTGGAAAGGTCTGAAAGGTTATTGGTTTTCTGCGCGTAAACCGCGGATAGCCGGATAATCTGATACGTTTGATTCGCGCTGATGGCCAACTCGTCGCCTTTACTGACAACGCCAGCCGGCAACGTGCCGCCCTCAGAGATAAGCCAGTATTTGCCGGCATCTTCAGTGACCGGTGAAGCAATGGGGTAGGTGCCGCCAGATGCGTCGTAAATGCCTTGATAGGCGCGAGCGCCGGACGTGATTTCTGCTGCTTTACTGGCCCAATGCCGCGCCGAAAACTGACCGGTTACAACTTCTACATCGATGCTTTCTGTAGCCCACTTTTGCGCCAATGTTTCGCTATCACTTGCATTGGTGGCTGAGTCTTCAGCCGATTGCGCATCCTGCCCGGTCTGCACTCGGTCTGCGGCGGTGGCTATGGCGTCTGCTTCTGTGCTTTGTGCGCTGCTGGCTGCGTTCGTCGCTGAACTTCCAGCCGCTGTCTCAAGCACTTTAAGCTGCCCAAGATTGGCCGCCTGGTTGTCATCCACAGCCGGCGCCACGGTAAACGGTTCGGCAAAGCCCTCACCGTCCGGCCGAGGCTTGGGTAGCAGGCCAAAGCCAGCGACAACGGCGCTTAACTCGGCCTCCACGTCCTCGGCCCGAGCCACCTGGCCGGGAAGCAATGTATTGCTGTACGTGTAGTAATCATTGCTCATCGGGAAAGTCTCCGGTTGGTGTAATGGACGGTGACGTTTTGAACGGTGAACGGGGCAACCTGCCCTTTGTGATAAAACAGCAGCGCCATGTTTTCACCGGAACCACCAATATCCGCCTGAGCCTTGCCGACAACGGGTGAAGACCATGAAAATTCGTTCCAATCGTCTAGCCCCCATTGGCCGCCACGCGCAAGCACGGCCTCTGTCCGCGCCACAGATGGCGCAACGTCTGTGCCGCCGTAGTTAAATTCAGGTTTCATCTTCAGGATTAGGGCGTCTGGCGTTTCGATGCTCGCCATGGCGCGGCGGAATTGCTTGTGGTAACTCGGGGACTTGTAATGGTAAAACGGGATCTTGAAATAGGATTCAATGTCGGCGCCGTCAAAGCTCTTGCCTTTGTCCAGCTCGTACACCATGCCGTCTATGGAGCCTGCAAAAATGCGCTCATCGCCCTGAGTATCCTCTTCGGACACAACGCTGGAGAATCGAACGGGGTAGGCACTCAAACTAAAGCCCTCCACTCCTTGGCTGCTGAGCGTGAGCGTGAGCACTTCGGTGCCGCTTGGGCTTTCCAGTAAAAGCCGGTATTGGTTGCTGCCTCGGGAAATGGTAGAGCCGATAACCTGGTCCTTGCGTGAGCCAAGGTAGTTCTTCACAGCCTCGTCAATAGTCGCTGACTGGAAGTTGCCGAATTTGTCCGTTTGAGCCAGTGAGGTTAAGCCACGGTCATCCAGGTAAATGGTGTCGCCCACTTCCTGAATCGTCCATTCAATGGCGCCCGACTTCTCGGATTGCTCGCGCAGGTCTTGGGATTGAAAGTCCGCGGTGGTGGAGCCGTACAGAATGGATACCCGGTTGCGCATGAACACGGCAAGCGCGCCGCCTACAGCACCCTGCAGCCCTGTAATGTCGTCGCCTGTCGCAATCAAGACGGCCGAACTGGTAGCGGTGTCGTAATCAGCAGGATCACCCGGCGCAGACAGCACCATCTGGCCCAATGGGAAGGCTAAGCTGGCGCGGTTCTTGAAAATAAACAGATGCTTTGGTTTGCTGTCGAATCCAGCCACAGGAAGTTGCACGAAATCGGTGCCATCGAACGAGAAGAAATCATTCTTGCCGTCCACGCCGTACATTTTTTCGGTGTAAGACGCGCCGCTGAAGTTGAAATTCTTGAACTCAAATCGTCCACCTGGCTCAAGCGTCTCACCGGTTGTAACTTCGGTCCAGCCACCCCCGCCAGACTTGTACATCTTGGCCTCGGTCGCGTCCTCATTGTTGCGGAAAGCGTAGGTTACGCCCTTGTAAAGCCATAATCCCAGTATTGGACCTGAGCCTGGCACGGCCGCAATGTTATCTCGCGCCGTTAGTGGGTCTTCCGCCAGTGACGGGGCAATCTGCCCATCAAAGCGCTCATAACCACCAATCCGCCGGTAGCCACCGCCTATTTTGCATTCAAAGTTTTTGCACAGAATCAGCGCGCCGGCAGGAATGACCAGCGGATCAGACTCAATGTCCAGCCCGCCACGGAAGGTAATGGTTCGAGTTTGGGTCATGCAAGGGGCTCCGGGTTGGTCACTTTCGGCAACTCTTGCTCCACCATTTCATTGAGAATGCGCGCCTCGCCTGAGCGGGCCGCCTGAAGCACCTCGGGGGCGTTTTCGTACAGCGCGTAAAAGAGCATGGCCCGATAGACAATAACCATGTGGTAGCGCTCAGGGAGCCTTGGTACGTCGCTGCTTTCGACCAAGACTTGCGGTGTGCGCCAATATTCAAACGTAATCAGCCCGTCCTGTCGCGGTGCAGCGTCCAAGATCAGAGTTCCGTCTGGCTTTTGGGCAATAAAGCTCGGATAGTCTGCGCCAGCGTCCTCTTGGTAGTGCTGGCGAAAATCGCTCCAACTAAGAACATGCAATGCCTTGCCGTCAATTTTGAGGGTGAAGGCATCCCACACGCTAAGGTCTGACGGTGGCTGGCATTCCCTGAATCCAACGAGAGTGCCCACGCTTGCCTCGGCCCACTCAAAGCGCCAATGGCGGCTCAGCTGTATCTCCCGCCACGCCTGCTGTATCCAACTTACAAGGCGAGCGTACTCACCGCTCTGGTCCATGACAGTGACCGGCCCTGACCCAGAAGCCCCCACCGACTGGCGAAACTGCTTGCACAGCTCAAGGAAGGTCATCGGTTAAGCCTCGCCAGTAACTTCACGCAGGATTTGAAACGGATAACTCTGGACTTCCGTCATATTCATCTCTGAGTCGTAATGTCGCTGAACGGCAGATTCCAGTACGCCAACAATCGACTTCGACACAATGACCTTTTCGCCGCGCTTGATAACGAAGCTCCTGCCATTGACGCCGCCTTGAACTGGCTGTTTATCCTGCTCATGGGTTGAAATGATGATCTCGAACTGCCGCTCTTTGGCGTTGCCGGTAACAACGGGTGCTGACTTTGACAAAGGCACAGCCTCGTCGCCCAGGGCTGCGTTGATTTTCTTGCGCAAGTTCTCAGTGCCGATTTTTTCTGGATAGTCCAGCCCAAGGGTTTGGGCCATATCTGCCAACTCTTCACGGCTCATGGCCTGCGTATTGATGTCGCTCATAACGGTGTTCCTTTAACCAAATAAAGAAAACCCCGGCACGAGGCCGGGGCTGTTGGGGTTGCTGGCTTACAGGGCAGAGGCCGCAGTTTCGATCCTAGCCTGCCATCCTTCGTTAAGAACCTTCGCCACGTAGTAGGCTTTCCAGCCCACCGAGCCGCGTTGGCCCAGCTGGTCACCACCGCGAGGCGTGTTGGGGTTCAGTACCATCGGCGTGATCGCACCGGCGCCCTTGAGCGGGATCAGGCCGTAAGCCTCTTTACCAACAATGACGATGGGGTACACGTCGGCATTAGTGCCGTCGGTTGAGATCACGTCGTTGGTGGCTGCGAGGTCGCCCGCACTGGCAAAGCTGTCCAGCACCGGGCTCAGGCAGTAACGCACGTCCTCCACCTTGCCGATTTCATACGGCAGCTGACTCATGGAGCCGTAAAGCTCGGTGGGGGTGAAGCCTTTGATGTCCCGAATGTCCGCTTCCAGGTCTGTGTGCGCAAACGCAATGAACGCCGCATCCACAGGCTCGGTTGCGTAGTTCGGAGAGCCACCAACCATGCTGGTGATCTTCTTAGCACGATTGCCCTTGAGAGAGCGCGTAACAGCACGTTGCTTGTCCAGGCTGTAGACGGAGTTGACCTCGCTGCGCTGGGTGCCATTGGCGAAGAGCACGTTGGTACCCGCACGAATGGCGCCCCAGGTCTGATACTCGATGGTTTCTGCCGCTTGTTCACCGCACAGCATCGACGCATCGGAAAGAACGGGGTCTTCGGCCAGGTCTTGGATTACGTCGGTGATCTCGGTCCAGGCGCCCCACTGCTTGATCTGAACGGTCACGTCTTCGTAAGCCATCTGCTGCGAAGACGGTGTAACACCCTCGCTCATGGCCACAGTGACGTTCGCGAACGGTACGGGCCGACGGAATTTGACGGTGTCCGCTTTGTTCTTGGGCAAGGGCTTGGACTGGCCGAACTTGGACAGAACAAGAATGGGCTCTGCGTGAGAGAGCATTTCGGTAGCTGCGTATGCTGCAGTACGCTGGGAAATATCGCCGTAGCTAGTGATAGTCATGATAATTAACTCCAATCAAATTTTTGAGTTACCGCGCTTTCTTTTTCGCGGCGTAGTGTTCAAAGGCCGCGTCAAACTCTTCTGGGGCTCCACCGCGTGTCGCCGCGCCACGGCGGCTGACGGTCTGGGCGTTTTCCAGTCGGGCTTTTCGCTTGTCGTGCTTTGGGGCACGGCTGTTTTCATCGCCCGCTCCAGACGTTCCCTTGTAGAAATCCAGTAACGCGGACGCATCGTCGGCGCTTTCAGACCCTGCTAAGGCTTGAATGGTGGGGTTCTGAGTTTTGAGCCATGTATCAAATTCGGGCGCATTGACCACTTCTCGCCAATCGGTATGTCGGCTATCTAGGCGGACGTACTCTGACTGAAGTTGCTGCTGATGGGCCTGCTCTTGCATGGGCTGCACAGTTGATCGCAGTTCTGCGACTTCCTGTTGTAATTGCGCCTGCTTTGCCTGGTCTGCTTTGAGACGAGACTCGAAGGCGCGGGCCATATCGGGGAAGTCCTCTTTAAACTCCTTCCAGTCATCAACTCCCATGGAGTCCGCCATACCCTGGCGCTGCTGGTCGTCGTCTTGAGTCTCTCCGTTCTGGTTGGTGGCTTTGGCAGCTTCAAGCTCTTTCGCTTTACGCTGGTGCTCGTTGATCTGCCGTTGATAGGCGCCCAGGCGTCCGCGCTGTGAGGCGTCGGAGTGGCGAAGGCGCTCGTTTTCGGTTTCAAGGGTTTTCAGTTTTTGGGACAGATCGTCAGGTTGATCGCCTTCTTCCGCGTCGTCGTCAGGTTCCGCGTTGCGGTCGTATTCGTCGCGCTCATCGGCAGGCGTTGATGATTTTGAATATTCCTCAAAGGCGCTTTCAAAATCCTGATCTTCGCTGGCGATGGAGTCATCATCCTGCGGCTTGTTTAGCGGCTGGTCTGTCATAGCGGTTCTCCCGAACGGCTGGGGTTAGTAACTTGGATTCGGCTGGTTGCCCGGCTCCAGTTCTTCGCTCGCGTGTGCGAGTAAATCGTCAATCACGCGGATTTCGCCGCGCAATTTGTCGTTTTTGGTTGAGCCATTAATCAGGGACAGGACGCTGTTTTCACGGCGTTCCTGCAGCCACTGCTCAATGTCTCGCCATGTGTCGGCGTGCTTATCAATGGCCATCAGTAGCTATCCCAGCCATTGGCCATATTCTCCTGCCTTGCCAGGCGGTCGTTCTGGCGCTCACTGAGCTCGGCGGCCTTTTGATCGCGGTCCGCCTGGATCTTGGCAGCGGTTTCGCGCATTTTTACCTCCAAACTCTGGCTTTCAAGGCCTACTTTGGCCTCCAGTTGCGCCATGGTGATGCCTTCTTTCAGCGCGAGCCCTGCGCGCTGGTACTCTTGCTCACTCTGCAGCTGGGCAGCTTTGTATTCCCGCTCCCACTCCTTTTGGTCCACGTCAGACTGCAATCGCTGTGTGGCGAGTTGGTGCCCTGCTTTCTTGATCTCCATCTCAAGCATGGCCATTTGATCTTCGGGGCTCGGCTCGTCGCCCTGCTCGGCTTTCCGCGTTTTCATTTCTTCGTCGGTGTACGTGACGGTATCGACCTGCACCTGCATCGTGCGCAGGATCTCGCGGTATAGCCCGGCCCAGTTGGTCAGCTCGGCGAAGATGGGGTTCTGTGCAGCGACCTGGGACAGCATCATCAGCTTTTCCTGCTGCTCTTCACGGGCAATCAACACAGATGTGCCGCGGGCAACGATGTCGAAGTCGCCTTTTATCTCCGGGCGGTCGGTGTACATCATGTGGTAGTCGTAGAAGCGGCGAACAGTAGGCGCTGTAACGCCGTCGTCGAAGTTCTTGACCGCGGACCGCAGCACGATGTTGGAGTTGTTCATCAGCATCTGCATGCCGCCGAAGGTCTTTCCGCCTGCACCGGAGCTCATGCCCTCACCCTGCAGCAAAATCGGCAGGTTGGTTTCGGTGTCGGCCAACTTCTGGGCGGCTTCAAAGATTGCGAACAGTCCGGCCTGGTTGTTTTGTATCTGGTAGGACTGGAAGGCGTCGCCCACAGGCTCGTCGCCGGTGTCGAGCCACACCTTGTTGGGCCGGATCGCCCAGTTTCCGTCTTGTGGCACAACCGCGCGCTTTTTCATCACGATTTGCGGGCCTGCTGACACCGCGGCGTTGTCCATCATCATGCGCCACGAGGCGTTGACCACTTTTTGCGGCTGGCGCATCAGATACGGGATACCAAAGCCGAAGATGCTGGAGTCATCTTTTTCCCAGTTGAATACGCTGTACGGTAAGTCGCCGGATTCCAGCGGGTTGATAGCGGCTTTAATGACGTGGCCGCCGACCATTAGCACGCAGCCGGTGTATTCAACCAGCACGTCATCGTCGATGTCTTCGCAGCCACACGCCTTCAGTTCATCCTTGTCCAGCGGCCCCCAGTATTCCCACAGCTCGTACTTTTTGCCGTTGGTGACCGTATCCACACCTGTGATAGCGCGCAGCTCCTGGCGGCGGTCCTGTGCGATCTGATGGCCGCCATCGTCTTCCAGAGCTCGGCGCAGCTGGCCTTTAATGACGCCCGGCAAATCAGCCAGTTCGCGCAGCTGTTTGCGATTAAGGAGCTTACGCTCAAACCAGAACTCGGCCTCTTCTGCGCTGGCAGCGGACATATCGGGGAACGCATCCCAAGGGTCTACCCGCTCAAGTCCGGCGCGCAGCTCGTTCTGTACCTCAATCGTGCTCTGACCGGTTTCCGGGTCAGTGATCCAGGCCCGCCGGGTGCGGTTCACGACTTTCGGGCCTTTGAGGATTCCGGTACCGACCTTGCAGGCGTCCTCGATAACGTCGCGGGCGTGGGCGTTGTAATTGGCCTCTGCAAAGTCATCCTCGATCTGCTGCTGCATGTGGCGGGCGGCTTCGTCGGCCTGCTTTTTGGCGTCCTTCTTTTGTGCTTCCGGGTCCGGCGCCTGCTGCTGCATGCCCTGATCCATCCCGGGCTGCATCGCGGGGTCCATGCCCGGCTCTGGCATTGGTTGGCCCTGCTGCTGCATATCAGCTTGCATCGGTGCGCCGTTGGTCGCGCTCATCGCTGGAACGGGTGTGCTCTTTACGCCAAAGTTGGTGTCATCGTTCGGCAGGAGCATGTCACCCATGCGAGCAATGCCGGCGCGGGTCTTGTTGCGCGTGATGTTGACGAACACCTGGGAGCTGCTGTTGTCAATCATCCGCTTGGTTTCGTCGGACGTGTACTCGCCGTGGTACTGGCGCAGATCCGCAAGCCAACGGGTTTCGATCATCTGGCGTGCGGCCACTTGCTCTTGTGCCAGACGGTCGAGCTTGGAGCCCAGCATGTTCAGGTTTTCTTCCTGCCGAATCTGATCTTCGTCCGAATCGTCCGGTGTCGCCTGGTCGTCTTGCATATTAATATCCTGCGGTCGGGTCGCCGGGTAGGTAGCTGTTGATGGACTGTTGTGCGGGGCGGGTAATGGCGGTGTTTATCTTCAAAATTCCGTAGCGAAGTGCGTCCATACAGTTATGAACCACCACCCCGCTCTCTACAGCGAACGCCTCGGTTTCAGGCACCGTCAGGCAATACACATCACTCTTGCTTGCGCTTTGAACGCGACAAACTTTCGTTAGAGCAAAGCTTTGAGCATGTCTTTGTTTTTGAGTATCGGTCGATCTCAAATTGGGCCTGACAAATCTTGCAGCTCCTTGCTTCATTATCAACGCCTGACGCCCTTCGCCACGCTGACTTGCACTTGTTAGAGCAAAACCTGTTAGTGAACTTTTTGTTTGACTGAAAAGGTGAGCCACACTGTTCACAAACGTAATTAGCAATCTGATACAACTTGTGCCTGTTGTTTTCATAGTGCTGTTTGTGCCAGCGCCAGCCGGCTTCACTCCTATGCCAGGCTTTTGCCCCTTCGACGGCCTTATCTGAAAACCCCCGTCCATGGCCCTTGTGGTGATGGCTAAGGTGTTTCCCGGCCTCGACAAGCTCAAGGTTCTCCGGCTGGTTGTTCCCTCGATCATGGTCGATATGATGAACGTGCCAGCCGTCCGGTATTTCTTGCCCGTTAGCCGCCCGCCAAACAGTCCGGTGAAGGCGGACGCCATCGCGCTGGTAATACTTCCCGCATAGGTAGTAACGAGTCCCTTCAAATTCTTGAGCGGTGCCTGATAAGACGTTGACTTGCATTGTGATTTACCTTTGATGCTTTGCGATACTGCATTATAGCAAAACTTACCCGATAAATCCCTTGCCTCCACCCATCCGTCGGCTGTTAAAAACAGATGGTCTGGAGTGCAGATCACCTTGGCCCCGTCCTCAAAGATTACTGTTACCGTCTCTTGGTCAGTAGCCGTCAAGCGGCAGTTGTTGTAGTCGGTCCACTTTCCGCCAATCGTTAAAACCTTACCCTTGGTGCCGACCATATCCCTGATCTTTTGCTTTCCTTCAGAGGTTATTACCAGCGTGTCAGGGTGCAGGCAGTGGTCGTTCTCTTTCACGATCCGGCCCTTCTCATCACGTCGATACAGCCTAAGCTCGCCCAGCGTGTGCTGCAGTGTGCTGAATATCTTGAGTCGGCCCGTTGATAGTCGGTCTAGCACTTCCATCAGCCCTGCTTCCACGGCCTTGTTTGCTTTGTGAAGGATCAGGCCCTCGTCTTCGTACAGCTTCCACAGCGTCTTACCGTCTACCTGTGAGCGGCCACGAGCCGCGGTGTCGATCACGCCGGGTATCCAGTCACCTCGCAATCGAATGCCTTTGGCGTGTATGGGCGCTTCGGCCTGGCCCCGGTAGTGCTCCGAGTAGGCGTACACAATGTCGGTATCGCGGTCGTGGGCCAGCCAGATTGCAGCCGTTTTCTTCCAGCCTACGTCCAGCCCGTACATGCGCGGGAACCAGGGCGGGATTTGAAATGGGTCAATAACGAAGTCTTCTTCGGGGACCGGATAGATTGCGCCAGCGCCGAGGCTGGGGTTACCGTTCATTCGTGCGTCGAGTTGGTGAGGACTGATGCTTTTGGCCATATCGTCTATATCTTGCTGTTTTATATGGGGAACATGACTCCAACCTGCCTGAACGACGTATCGGCTCAATTACCCACCAAAAACTTAGCGCCAGCGACGTCCATCTCATCGCCTGTTTTGGCCTTCGGGTACAGATGTCGAGCAATGCCCAGGGAAATCATGCCCTGCTTAATGTCCTTTTCAGCGACCATTGCGACGATCTTGTCCCGCACTGCGGGGTTACAACTCTCCGCCGGCGCGTTTACTTTTGTTTCTGGTCGTTGGATTGTGTTCATTCTGCAGCCTTCCCGTGTTCGGTCGCTTCCGGGGCTGCTTCCAGCTTCCAGTCGTCTCGGAATGTGAACGACAGCGTGTAATCCATATCCGGGCTCTCGCGAATGTCCATCACGTCGCCGCTACGAAGGTGCATAAGGATCGTTTTGCCGGCTTCATCCCACGCCCAGTAGCCGCCCCATTCGGGCAGCGTAATGGCGTGTCCGCGCTTGAGGTAGCTGAATGCGGCTTGAAACTTCATAAAGGCACCTGTTCGTGTTTGGCTTCCAGAAAATCGACAACCAGCGGGGTCAGGCCGGACAGCGGCGTGAAGGTCATTATTACCAGCCCTCGCGTGGTCATGGTTCGTATCAGCGCCTCGTCGTACACGTCCTTGGGCACCTCTTCATCCATCCACACAAAATCCTGCTCTGTACCTTGGAAGATTTTTCGACCTTGCTCATAGCTGCGCAGCATCAAGCGACTGGTGCCGCCGCTTATGTGCTCGACGGTAATTCCTTCGTAGAGGTTGGCAACGCCTCGTGCGGGTGTCGGCTTGCCCAGCTTATCGCCAGGCAGCAGGCCGGAACCGAACTCTGGAGTACCCCAAAGACCGCCGAGCAGTTTGTTCTGGATGATGTCGCGGGTGGTTGTGCTGGTGTCGCCTGCGGCAAGGCATTGAACTGGGCGGTCAAACCTTCGACCTTCCCACCAATCGGGGTAGTCTCCGGTCATGTGATAAGCCAAATGGACGCCGCCTGCGACAGTTTTTCCAACACGATTTGCCGCAAGAAACAAGACCTCTCGATGTTGAGAGCTGGCCCGGAAAAACTCCATGTGCTTCGGATACAACTCACGCCGGTACGGTCCGGTCTCTGGGAAAAGCTGCTTAATGAGCGTTTGATTTTTGCGCCTGACCTTTTCCTCCAGCGCCTTTACAAGAGCCCGCTTGGCGTCCGCGCTATCACTGCCCATTCCCTGCCTGCTTAGTTAGTGCGGCAATACGGGCGTCCAGGTCGTCGTCTGCCAAAACTCGCTCGGGGGAGTGATCCGGGCTTTCTTCATCCATGTTGAACGCCTGGCGCTCCAGCTTTATGCACTTGCCGAGGGCGTCAACGCCAGAATTGAGCGAACGGGCGAACTCGTTGTGGTTTTCCTCGTCCACGGTCATGCCTGAAAGCGTGACGGCAAGCTTTGCGGAGATGCCCTGCCACTTAGAAATAAGGGTTCGATGACCCCTGACGACCTGGGTGATTTCATCCGATGCAGAATCAATAATGTCGGAGTCGGTACGAATGCCTGAGCCCGTACCTGTAGTTCGTACCAACTTCGACTTAACCGCACTACGAACGCTGCCGCTTAGGTCTCTCTGCCAGCCGTCGCGCTTGGCTCGCTTCCTGATTGCTCCCTCAGTAATGCCGTGCTCTTTGGCAATAGCCATAACGCTTTTTATGCCAGCGCTGAACTTCGCCTCTATCTCGTCCCAGTCGTTCTTTGTAGCCATAGATCAGATACGCGGCCCTTGGGCGGCGCCTCCTTTGAATAGGTGCCGGGCGTCTCTCGACGTGCCGGCGGTGGTTGGCGGTGCCTCACGGCAGGGCCTGGGCGGCGTCTCTCGACGAGGCCAAACTGGTTTACTCGACCTGTCCGCCGCCGGAGCGGTCAAACGACACATCGCAGATTATGTTGGGGGTGCCTGATGTGCTGAACCGGTAGACAACGGTCCCCACGACGTCAACTATGTCATAAGAATTTTCGTCGTATTCTTTGACCGTATACCACGAGCCTGCGACGTTCAGCTGCAGACTGATGGTCGATCCGTTCCAGTCGCCATTGAGAAATATTTGGATGCGAGACGACCGCGATGTTATGCGCAGCGCTGAGTCGCCGGCGGTGTTGATGTCTGTAATGAGTGCCATGGCTTAGCCCCGTGTAGGTATTAAAAAACCCGCTCATGGCGGGCCTGTGTGATTTCGTGTGGCGGGCTAGACGGAATCCTGCTCTACCCGCGTCAACCCTAGCGCCGCAATGTGATCCTGAGCTGACTCCAGCCTGTCGCCCAGTATCACCGCGATAACATCCGGCGTTGCAATGCCGCCGTTTATCTGCAATAGCGCTTGTGCTCGTGTGGCGGCTGCCAAGTCCATGTCGGGCGCGTGGTCAGGGGCTTGTAATGGCTGGCCTGCTATCTGTGCGAATATTGGCTTGGCGACTGTTGAGCAGACTGCGTACAAGTTGCCGTCTGCGTCTTGCCACGTTGCTGTGGTGAATGTGCGATCGTCTGCGCTGGACTCGCCAAGCGCCAAGGCCAGTTGGTTGGCGTCTGGCATGTGGGCGGCTGGGGCGGCTATTGTGGCGAGTTGCTGGTATTCAGTCGTCATCTTAATATCCCCCTGTTACTGTAACTGCCCAGCCGCGTGAGCGTAGTGTGTCAATAGCCGGTTGCCCTGTGCCTACTGAGGGGGCTGAACC
>Ga0307933_1002282_pt1 | contig 13327 bp, 15 predicted proteins | sample OrgLakmetageno88_FD_201811 | JGI IMG/M metagenome (GOLD analysis project Ga0307933, IMG submission 201811) | Saline water microbial communities from Organic Lake, Antarctica - #88 | ecosystem: Environmental > Aquatic > Non-marine Saline and Alkaline > Saline | place: Antarctica: Organic Lake...
TGGCAGCCTGCTGCTGCACCTTGGGCGACCAGTTGCCGAGGTCAGTGACGAGGTCACCGGTGCTGCGGGCCGCCGCATCATAGTCGTCGGCGAAAGTCGCTTCGGCAATTTCGCCCAAGGTCAGGTGACGCCCGGCATCATGTCCCTTGCCGGTGATGTGCAGTTGGCGCAGCGGAAGTGCGTAGGTGAGCAGAGCGACGGTCGACATCTCGAAGTCATTCCAATCGGGACCGCTTCCGCTGCCGTCCAGACGGTTCCAGTAGAAGCCCCCATCCCATTGGCGATTGAGATCGAGCATCCAGCTGATCCGGCTAAAGTGGGCGGCGACCGCTTCCTCGCCTCCGGCGGCAGCCCCGAGGGGAGCCCATAATTGATTAAAGTAGGGACCGGTATGTCCATTTTCCCGCTCCGAAGCAGCTGCGGTTGCCATCCGGGCGTAAAATTTGCCCTCCTCGATGCGGTTGTCCTGCAGCATGAAGGAGACCGCCGCCAGTCCGCTCTTGCCGTTGGACTCATGATTCCGGCGGTAGGGCTCATGTTCGCCGTAGGGGTGCGCGCCGTATCCTGCGTAGGCCGCGAAATAACGGCTGGCCCGCTCAATCGCGGGATCGATTTCAGGGTTGGTCAACCCGCACTCTTTCGCCAAAAGAAGGCCCAGAAAGCAAGGCATGCCCGCTGAATTGACGGTTCCGTAACCGACATTGTAAGCCCCGTTGATGGAACCATCGGCAGCAAGGTTGGTGAGCTGGTGGCCCATGGTGCCCAGATGGCTTTGTCCGTTGGCCACCTGCACGGCCATCGCTTCGATGGTGGGAAGCACCAATGGATCGGCGGTCTGAAGGAAATATTCGGCCAACACCGTCAGCCGATGACCGATGGTCCACGTGATTTTACTCTGGGGGTCAATTTGCCCGGACATCCAGAAGGCGATCTTTTCCGGAGTAGCGATGAGCGCTTGTACCTCGCTTTGAACGAGAGCCTGCCTGCCGGGATTGGCGGGATTGGAAGGATCGTTGGCAGCCAGCAAGGCCAAAGCCCCGAAGCCAAAGCGACCGGCACCTTCATTTGTCTCCCGGTAAGCCAAACCCTCTTCCAGGATCTGGGCCGACTTGGGACAATTGTAGGGCGCGGTGGAGGCGTAAGCTCCCAGACTCTGCAGGGCGAGAGATTCGGTGGTGGTGGCTCCACCGCGCCAACACAGGACTTTCAAGATGGCCGGGGAGTTCGCCTCGGCATCGGCAATAGCCAGCGCGAGGCTCCGACGGGCATCAGAGGAAAAGTTGATCGGATTCGCGCCCGTGCCAGCGGCACCAAGGATGACATCATCGACCGCCAAAATGCCATCGGCAGGCGAACCAGGATCGACAACCGTAATAAGGATTTGTCGACTCTGGCTGGTGTCGGTCTTCTCGTGGTAAATCCAGCCCTGGAGGCCTGTCGGCCCCAGGTTGAGATGGGTCGAGGTGGTTGGCACGCCTCCGCTGGTGAGATCAGGAGGGGCGGCAAGGCTCGCTGCTTGCAGGGTTAAAAAAACCGCAAGAATCGAAAAGAAAGTGCGGGATCGGGAGAAGAGACAAGATCTGTCGATCAAAAGGGACATGATGGGCGTGTGGTGAAAATCAGGATCTGCCGGTTCGGAAAGTTACTTCGTCCATGAAAGCGCGGCAGCCTGACCTAGTCATGATGATTAGGAAATATTCAAAAAACTTCCAGCCATTAGACCATCTTCTTTTAAGGGATAACCCGCAGGGATGCCGCCAAGGCCCTGCCAATTCCCCCCGACTCTTTTGTTTCCCATCATCCGGGCGGTGATCTATCGTGACAGCCAGCATGACCGAACTCGTCCTCAATGAAGACATCCACCAACGGGTCATCGTCGAAATGATTCCCCGCGCCACCCGCTTCCTGTGGATCGTGACCGCCGATCTCAAGGACCTCCATGTCAAAAAAGGACGCCGCTTTGTGCCCTTCCTCGAAGTCCTCTCCGACCTCGTCAACGAGGGCATCGCGGTCCGCCTCTTTCACGCCAAGGAACCGGGCCCGCGTTTCCGCAAGGACTTCGACCGCTACCCGTCCCTCATCGAAAGCGACCTCTTCGAGCGCATCCTCTGCCCCCGCATTCACACCAAGGCCCTCATCATCGACGGACGCGAAGCCTTCATCGGCTCGGCCAATCTCACCGGAGCCGGGATCGGGGCCAAGAGCCCGCTCCGCCGCAACTTCGAAGCCGGCTTTGTCACCGACGATCAAAAGCACCTCGCCCCTCTCATGGAGTGGATCGATGCCCTCTACCTCGGCGACTTCTGCCAGGCCTGCCAACGTCGAGACACCTGCCCGGATCCCATCGCGTGAATACAAGCCCGCGCGGGCCAGTCGGATCAAACATGTTCCGGCCTTTCATCCTCGGTCCCTTTCTCCCGGCAGAGAAATTCACCCTCATAGTGGCCCGCCGCCCCCCAAAGCAGGGCGTCACCGCCACCGTTCAGCTCAACCGACCGCCCTTTACCCTGGAGAAAGCGCTGCTAACAGAGGTCAATATATCAGGTTGCATATCGATTCCCCGGAGGTTAAATGAGAGGGTGCTCGAAAATAAGTATTTCATTGCCTCCACAGTCTTGATCGGTCTTGCCGTGGCATTCTGGGCAGGGGTTCAAACTGGCAAGCCCGATTCAGTCGGAGCGGGAGTTGCTGATGAACAGCCTGGAGAGACCAGCTTTAGAAGTCGGAGTGCACCATCCCGCCAAACGGTTAGGCCTAATGCAAGACGCTCTTTGGGCTCCAACATCGAAAGATCGAATGTCTTCACGAGTGACGCGGAGGCGAAGATACGTGGAGCCAACCTGGCCACCAGAATCGGGGATATCCTGAACGACCTCGACCGGGTGGATCGAGATCAGAAGTTCATCGGCTTCCTGTCTGAATTGCAAACTGCGGATCTGGCCGCACTGGCGGAGAGTATCCGTGCGGAGGGAGAAGACGGCGCCCTGGGCGGAGACAAATACGCCTGGCACCGGTCGTTTCTCCTCGATGCCTGGATGAAAGGAGATCCGGATGCTGCGGTTGCGTGGGCAAAAGGCGGGGAGCGGAACCGCCTGTTGGTCGACTGGGGCGAACGTAAGCCGAGCCAAGCGCTTGCCTGGCTGAAAACAACAACCGGAGGCGGCCAAGACTCCCGAGCAAAGGGCGACACGCTCGAAGTGGTGAGAGGTCTCCTCAGAGTAGACCTCGAGCAAGCGATGGGGATGGTGGAAACGATGAACGACAGTTGGGCGCGCAATACTTCCCTGAGAAACGTGTTGGAGAAAATGTATGAAAACGATCCCGAACAGGCAAAGTTCCGGGTGGGATCAATCAGGGATCCCAAGTTGAGGGCGGAGGCGGCAGGTTTTGTCGCATCCCAGCTTGTGGAAACCGACGTGGAGCAAGCCAAGCAATGGGTGGCTGACTTGGGAGGTGAGGAACGGTCAAACGCTGCCGTCCAACTTGCCCGGACCTTGTCATACAAAGATTCCGAAGGGGCAAGAAGCTGGGTGTCAGAACTAGAAGAAGGCGAGGCACGCGCAAACGCCGTTATCGCCGTCGTGGAAGGTTCTGCAAAACAGGACCCCAGCGGCATTGCGATATGGCTCAACCAGTTTCCACCCGCCGGGGGATACGATGAAGCTCGCAGAAAATTTGCCCTCTCAATCACTGAAATCGACCCTGGGGCGGCTCGGGATTGGGCATCGTCTATCGTCGACGTCAAGTCCAGGGAATATTGGCAGGGTGTCGTGGCCGAGAAGCTTGAGAAGGCCCAATGAGCGGTCACTGCCAGAGATAGGACTTTGCCAATCATTGCGACTAGCCCTCAACACCCACGGAACCCCAGCAGTTTCAGCTTGCAGGGGTTGGGACGATATCTGATCAATCGATTTATGAAATACCCTACAAACATAAGAGTGTGTCTCCTTGTCCTTGTTGCCTCCTCGGTTGGATTGGCGGTGTCTGCCGCGACTCCTTTGAAGGTCTATATCCTGGCGGGGCAGTCGAACATGGAAGGTCATGCGCAGACCAGAACCTTCCCCGCCATCGCCGGGGATCCAGCAACGGCGGACATCTACAAGAAGATGGTCGATGCTGATGGGAAACCAATCGTCTGTGACGACGTCTGGATCGCCTATTCCTACGGTAATTTTTCCGGCGACCCGGTCGGGAAACGATCCGGAAAACTGACCGCCGGGTTTGGAAGCCAGCACCATGTCGGGACTGGGAAAATCGGACCCGAATTCACCTTCGGGATCATGATGGGCGAGCATCAGGGCGAGCCCATCCTCCTCATCAAGGACGCCTGGGGCGGCAAGAGCCTGCAAGTCGATTTCCGACCTCCCAGCGGCGGTGAGCCCGAAGATGAAAAAGCGAAGGAAAAGGCCGGTCGCTACTACCGCTTGCTCATCGAGCACGTGAAGGAAGTCCTCGCCGATCCGGGCAAAGTTTACCCCGGATACGATCCCAAAGAAGGCTACGAGCTGTCCGGGTTCGTTTGGTTTCAGGGATTCAACGACCTCGTCGGGCCCTACCCCGCGACCAAAACCGCCGAGGGAAAAAAGGGCCCCAAGGATTACTCCGAATACAGCCGCCTCCTCTCCTGCTTCATCCGCGATGTCCGCAAAGATCTCTCGGCACCCGGACTCCCCTTCGTCATCGGGGTTCTCGGAACCGGCGGGGCCACCAAAGGCGACGGCACCGAAGCCTTCCGCAAAGCCATGGCCGCTCCCGCAAAAACCGAAGAATTTAAGGAAAGCGTGACCAATGTCTTCACTCACAAATATTGGCCAACGGAAATCGACGCCGTCCAAGCCAAGGTCAGCACCATCAACAAGGAGTTCGCGAAGCAGGACCGGGCCCTCAAGGAGAAAAAGAAAAATGGCGGGGACTGGAAAAAGGAGGCTGCGCAAATCGAGAAGGAAAAACGGGCCAAGATCGAAGCCACTCTCACCAAAGACGAGTTGTTCACCCTCGACAACGGAATCTCCAACCGCGGTTTCCACTACCACGGCTCCGCCAAGTTCTTCGCTCAAATTGGAAAAGCCTTCGCCGATGCCTTGGTGGCGCTCGAAAAAGACCGGTAGGAGGTAGGAATTAGTTTCTGCGCGGCCACCGAACCTCAAAGAGGCTGCCTTTCCCAAGCTCGCTGACGACCCGAATCGTCCCCCCGTGCCCTTCCACGATGGCCTTGGTGATGGCCAAACCGAGGCCCGTGCCTCCGCGACCCTCGCGCTTGCGGGCCCGGTCCACCCGGTAAAATCGCTCGAAGAGATGGGGCAGCGATCCCTCGTCAATTCCCGGGCCGGTATCACGAATCGTCACCACGACCTCTTCCCCGTCCTCTTTCAAAACGACCTCGACCTCGCCACCCTCACGATTGTATTTCACGGCATTGCCGAGGAGGTTGAGCAGAGCCTGTTTGATCTTTTGGGAATCAAAAACCGCCGTCGTTTCATCGAGATCGCAGCGGATGGTCACTGCCTTTTCCCCGGCCAGCGATTCCATCATCCCGACAACCTCACGCACCAGATCCCCCGGATTTCCCGACTCCGTCCGCAGCACCAATTCCCCCGAATCCGCCTTGGACAACTCAAGCAAGGCATCGGTCAGGGATCGCATGTGCTGTGCCGATTCCAGGCAGGTCCGCAAACACTCCTGATACTTCTCCGGCGACCTTTCGCGATTCAGGGCAAACTGACTCTTGGCCAGAATGACTGCAATGGGCGTGCGCATCTCATGCGAGGCATCGGCGGTAAATCGCACCTGATGCTCGAAGGACCGTTCCAGACGATCAAAGGTCTCGTTCAGCACTCCGGACAGTTGCCCCAATTCGCTCCCGCTGTTTCCAATCGCAATCCGCTCCGAAAGATCTCCCCCGGCAATCCGGTGGGCCGTTGCGCCGATCCGGTCAATGGGCTTCAAGGATCGCCCGATTAAAAACCAACCCACCAAAAAACCACCACCCACAATCAAGACCCCGATCCCAGTCAAGCGGTAGGACAAGGACGACAATTCCTCTTCCAGAGGAACAATCGAAGTTCCCACCACGAGCATCCCCCCGGGAGGCCCGGCGTGAATGACCTCCCGGTATCCATCGAGCGTTCGTTTGGAAATTTGCTCATCTCGACCCGTGATCTTCTCCGGCCGGGGCCGCCCGTCTTCCGGGGCATTTTCCGATGGAAAGCGAAGCTCTCCTTCCCGCGCCCAATGGATGACGTAAATCTCCTTCTCCGCCAGTTGCGCGACGAGTTCCTCCAGCTCGGCGGCACGATCATCCGACCGGTCGCGCGGGCCCCCAAAATCGTCGCCCGGCCCTCCGGGTCCCGGCCTCGGTGGGCGCCGATTCCGCGACGGAGGCCCACCTTCTCTTCCCCGTTCCAGGCGCGGCAACAAGCGCGTGATTGGAGCGGTCAGCTCACGGTCCACCACCTGATACTTGATCTCCCGCTGGTTCCGTTGAAAGGCCACCAGCAGGGCCCCCACAATCACCGCCAGCAAGAGGACATACCAAAGCTGAATCCGCCAGCGAATCGATTGGGGAAAGAATTTCATCTAAAGCGAATCGACAAGATATCCCTGGCCCCGCCGCGTCTTGATAAAGTCCTTCCCGAACTTTTGGCGGAGCTTGTAAACGTAAACATCCAACATGTTCGACATCGACTCGTCGTTTTCATCAAACAAATGATCGTATAAAAAATCGCGCGAAACGACCTCACCCCGATGCTGGATCATCAACTCCGCCATGGCATACTCGCGGGCCGTCACCTCAACCTCCTTTTCATCATAGCGCAGCGTTTTCGAAGTGGTATTGATCGTCACTCTTCCCACCGAAACCTCGGGCCGGTGCTCCCCGCCATTCCGCCGAATCACGGCCCGCACCCGCGCCACCAATTCCTTGAGATCAAAAGGCTTCGCCAGGTAATCATCAGCGCCATGATTTAATCCCTTCACCTTGTCGCGGACCTGGTCCAGCGCCGTCAGCATGAGGACCGGCGTCTGCTTTTCCTTGCGCAGCTTTTGCAAAACCTGCCAACCATCCAGGACCGGCATCATGACATCGAGCACCACCAGGTCATAGTCCCAGTTCAGCGCCTTATAGAGTCCCTCTTCGCCATCCGGCGATTCATCGACCGCAAAGGACTCCTCACGCAGGGTCTCCGCGACGACCTCACGCAAATCATCCTGATCTTCCACCACTAACACTCGCATCCGGAAAACCTAGCGTTCCCAACCTGAACAGGAAATGAACAAAATCATTCGGCTCGTTCATCATCGGTTCATCTTCTTTCCGCCAGAGTGCTCCCATGATGAACACAAAACTCCCCCTCCTTCTGAGCTCATTCCTCATTTTGGCGAATCACGCGTCCGCCCAGCGCCGCCCCGGTCCTCCGCCCGAACGCGGCCCCCGGCCGGAACAGTTGGGCGAAAGCGAGGCCGACCCCGGCTCCCCCGGTATTGTCTGGTATCCCGTTCTTGCCGATGGACTCGCCGAAGCCAAACGAAGCAACAAGCCCATTCTCTTCATGTCCGTCTCGTCCCAGTGCAGTGGAATTTCCGGCGTCTTCTGACCCGGCTACACCGCGACGCAGAACCGTGAGTTCTGCCAAAAAGACGTCATTGAAGCCTCTCGCCGCTTTGTTTGCGTTCGCATTGATTCCTACGAAAGCGAGGAAGCGCAAAAGCTCGTCCGCAGCCACCTGAACGGACGCTTTGCCAACACCGCCTTCTGCCTCCTCGCACCCGATGGCAAAACCCGCCTTTCGCGCAGCCACCGCGGACCGACCCAGGCCCTCGGCCCCGATCTCGCCGGAGCCCTGAATCAAGTTGCGGACCAATACCAGGAACGAGGTTTTGCAAATCAAGCGCTCGTTCCCGACTTCCCCAATTTCCGACTCGCGCTCAATGTGGCCTCGGCCGACCAACGAATGCTGGTCCTGGTGACTGGAAACGCCAAACAACTCGCCGCCGCCCGAAAGAGGCTCACCACTCTCGCCAACCACGAGAAGCTGCTTGGCCGCCTCCACTATGATTTTGAGAGTGACGCCAGCACCTGGAAGGATGCCCTCAGCGGAGACCCATCAAGAGCTCAATTCAAATTCATCATCCCCGATGAATTCGGTCAGAAGGGCGAGATTGTGAAAGCTCTCCCGCTCAAGATCTCGCTCTCCGAACTGGGAAAGGCCCTGGTTCAAGCCAACGACCACTTCGCCAAAACCGTCGAGAAAAAGAACTACCGACACCATGTCCAAAAAGGGAAACGGCAGGGCATCGAATGGACCATGCCCATGGAGTTCGGCGAAGATCGCGATGGCGACGGCAAGATCGACCACCGCGGCGGCCAACGCCAATAAGGAGCGCGGGTTTTCAACCCTGCGTCCCCACCAATAAGGAGCGCGGCCGTCCCGGCCTGCGTCCCCACCACCCCGGCAACCCACCGGGGTTTTTCCAAGGACTCCATTGCTGAGCCCCAAAAAAGCCCCTACCATCACCCCAATCGCATGAACTATAAAACTGTCTTCGTTTTTGCCTCTCCCGCTGCCTCTGAAAAAAAGACCTTTCTCGGAGGGACCGCCCCGGAAGACTCTCCCTATTGGATCGATGGCCTAGCCTTCGCGGCCCAGACCGAGGCCGCCTGCAACCAACTGGACACCGAAGGCTTTGAAGTCATCTCAATCACCGAAATCACGCGGGGAAGTAGCGAAGGCCTCATTCACGGAGGAGCCGGCTGGTCGGTCACCCACGGGGTCCTGATCACCGCTCGGCGCGTCACTCGCTGAAAAAAAACTGGCCCCGGCTCTCCCACTCTCCTTTGATCATCCCAATGTCCTCCGAAGAATTACTCGAACTTTTTCGCTCCCAGGATCCCGGAGCTCTGCGCCAGGTCGTTTCTGTTCTTGATGACGCCGGGATTGCCCATCGCATGATCGGAGAAGACGAAGGCTTTGATCTCACCTCGATCGGCTCGGGCGATGACCATGAAAAGACGATTCAGATCAGGAAGTCCGACTACGAGCCCGCCCGGAAGGCACTCGAAGAGGACAGCTTAAAGACGGACATCCCCGCCGACCACCACCTCCATCACTCCTCGAACGATGATTTGTTTGAGATCATCACCCACGCTTCCGAATGGAGTCCATTTGATGTGGCCCACTCCCGGCGCCTACTTGGCGAAAGAGGAATTGAGATCGCCAAACTGGAAGAAGACCGGCAGGCGAAAATCGACCGCCTGGAAAAGGGAAAACCTGCCCCAACAGCCCTCATTTTCCTGGGTTGGATTTTTTGCCTCCCGGGAGGTTTTTTGGGAATCCTGACCGGCCTCTTTCTCAGTCAAAAAAAGGATCAAACCCCCTTCGGTGAATTCCATCGATATGACGAGCCCTCACGACGAAAAGGCGAACTGATGCTCAAGATTGGTGGTTTGATCTTCGTGATCAGCCTCGTCGTGCGGTTCGTGATTTAACCATTCAATGACGACAGGCGAGGTCACAGCCCTCATTCCTCGTTGCGATAGAGGACGCCATCCTCCGGAATCTGCACCTCTTCATCCTCCGCCTCCCGCAGCGCTTCGAGCGCCTTTTGATAAGTCAAGCGATCCCGCTCCAAGGTCGGCCCGGGACCGCTCCCGCTTGAGGCCGGAAGATCGTAATCTCTCAGAAGCTTCTCGATCTCGGCCCGGGCCGCTTTCACTTTCGCCTCTTCCAAGGCGAGCATCGACTCCACTTCCTCAAGAGCCTCCCCGGCCAATTGGATCTCCTCGGCCTTCCGGAATTCGAGAAAGAGATCGGCGTAACTCCGGCAAATTTTTTCGGCTGTTCCGGCGTCCTCGTCGCGCACGATGACGCGGACTTGTTCCTCCAGAACGTCGATTTCAAAACGGACGGCCTTCCGCAACTTCTCCGCTTCCACCCCCAGCTGGTCCGACAATTGCGAAAAAACCTCCGCACTCTGGAGAAGCGTGGTCTCCCGCGTCCAGTCGACACGACCTCCGGCCAGCAAAGGAGAGTGAAGCTGCAGCACCGATTCACTCTCGTATCCCGAGGCCCCGGGCACGCCGGCGGCCTCGTCATCGGAACATCCCGGAAGCCACCAGACCCCGGCCAACAAGAGAAATCGAATCACCTTATTCATGTCCGTCATCCGGCGTGAGACCCAGGACAAGATTAAACTCGGCGCTCAGCTCGCCCGCCTTGGACTTCGGAACCGGGACAAACCTGACCATGAGGTGTTTCACCGGTTCGCCCATGCGTTTCACAAGAAAGTCCTTCGCGTTCCCCTTGTCACCATCGACGAAGCACTGCGTGGTCAGGACCCGCTTGTTCTTCCGATAGACCGCGACGTGAATGTGCGGAGTCCGCGGGCCGTAAGGTACGGGTTTGATCGTACGAAAATAATAGCTTCCGTCCCGTCCGGTCATGAATCTTCCGAAGCCCTGGAAATGATCATCCCGTTTGGGGCTGGTGAGCCCGCCGTCCCGGGTGTGGATGTAAGCGCCCTTGTTGTCGACCTGCCAGATTTCCACCCGCGCATTCGGAACCGGATTCCCCTTCACGTCGGTGACCTTGCCATGCAGGTGGGTGATCGCCCCCACCGCCGGAGTCATCTCGTCGTTGATGCGCAAAAGATCGTTGTCGGTATCGAGCGGAAGCTTGTTGGGATAAAAGGGGCCCTCGGTCATGGGAGGGGTCGCGGTCAGGGCCTCGGCAAAGGCCCCCGGCACGGTGAGAAAGGCGGCAGAACCAAGAAGAGCGCGTCGAAGGAAGCCGCGGCGGTAACAATCAGGACAGTCGGGGAATTTCATGGATTCGAATTTGCAAAATTGAACTCTTTGAGGCGAGCAAATACGCACTATGCTCCGCTCGTGATCAAGGTCAGCCATCTCGATGTCAGTTTTGAAACGCCCGGCGAAACCATCGAAGTCCTGCGTGGACTCGATTTTTCGGTCGCGGAAGGAGCGGCAGCAGCCGTGGTGGGTCCCTCCGGAAGTGGCAAAACCACCCTTCTCAACGTCCTCGGGGCCCTTCTTCCGCCCACCGCGGGATCGGTGCACATCGGCGACGTCGATCTCACCACCCTCGATGAAGAGGAATCGGCGCGCTTCCGGAATCGTAAGATCGGCTTCATCTTCCAGCAGCATCATCTTCTCCCCCAACTCACCGTGATGGAGAACGTCCTCGTCCCGCGCCTCGCCGGCGGGTGGGAGGAAAGCGAATCCGAAACCCGCGACCGCGCCGCCGCCCTCCTCGAACGGGTCGGCCTGGGCCACCGGCTGGGCCACCGTCCCGGCGAGCTCTCCGGCGGCGAAAAACAACGCACCGCCGTGGCCCGAGCCCTCATCAATCAACCCCGGGTTATTTTAGCCGACGAACCCACCGGTGCCCTCGATGGCGAAACCGGCACCAAGGTCGCCGACCTCCTCCTCGAGATCCAAAAGGAACAAAAAGTCACCCTCGTTGCCGTGACCCACGACCTCGACCTCGCGGAGCGGGTCGGCGGCATTTTTGATCTCGGGAAGTAACACCACTCCGCGCTATTTCCGTCCTGCTGGTCTTGAGGCCGACCCTGGTTCCCGAGCTTCTGGCGAGGGCCGGACTGCCGAATCATCTTTTATTCGGGATTGGATTCGGGCGTTCCGTAAATGACGCAGGTGACTCCCTGCGGAGAATCCCGGTAGAACTCGATGATGTTTTCCCGGACCTTGATGAAAGCCACGCCATCACCAGAGTAGATCCTGCCATCGACGGAGAGCGATTCCGCTTCGATCACCGAAAGCGCTCCGGCACGACCGGCCTCCCGCAGGTTTTGTTTATTGTCCCAAAAGGAGAAAGGTGGAATTCCATGGGTCAGCGCTTGCACCAGGCCTTCGACACTCGACTCAAAATCCATGATTTCGCAAATTTCAAGCAGTGTCTCGGAGTCCGGACCTTCGGCCAAAACAGACCAGGAATTTTTGACCTCCTTAAGAAAACGCTCTTCTTCCCGGGCAATCGGGTGGGCCTCCAGACAAGGGGCCCGGGCATCACGTCTCAATTGTTCATACTGCTGAATCGCAACAAAATAATCGACCGATGCGGCCAGCAACGAAACGAGAATGAGCGCAATCGCGATAAATTTAGGGCTGAACTTCATCTCATGATTGCTCCGTGATGAGGCGCCCTTCTTCGTGATGCGCCAGCGTAAGCCAGCGGGTGTGCGGAGGCAAAAGCCCGGGATGGAGCGTCGGCCATTCCACGATCACGACGCCGCCCCGTTCCAAATAATCGTCCCAACCGAAATCAAGCAGTTCATGCTCGTTTTCCACCCGGTAAAAATCGAAGTGGTAGACCGCAAGCCGCCCTCCCAGGTATTCCTGAACCAATGAAAAAGTGGGACTTGTCACCTCCTCGTCATATCCCAGTCCCTTGACGATTCCCCGGGTCAGGGTCGTTTTGCCCGTGCCCAGATCTCCGACGAGGGCAATGACCGCACCCGCTTCCGTCTCCCGCCCGATTTGCCGCCCCAAGGCCAGCGTCTCTGCGGCATTGGCAAGCTTTTGTGGAAAAGACAACTTCACCGCCCGATCAAAAATGCCCTTCCCAAAAAAGCAAGATTTCCCGAAATCGATCACGCACCTCGCCGAGGGCTAATCTGAACGACGCTTGGGGTGTTTCGTCACGATCTGTCGCCTCATCACCAACTCTTTTAGTCGCGCAACGTCGGCCATGCAGCCAAGAGGTGGGAGGTGGGTGTCCCACACCTTAGTTCTGGAGACATTTCACTTACTCCAAGACCTCCACCTTAAGCTTCCGCAACGCGAACAACCCTCCTCCAGAGACCGGCAAACCTCGCGCCCCCTTTTTCCGCTTCGCTCCGAACCACTCGCGCTTCTCTTGGAACACTTCTTCCACAAAACCTCGGCTTCCCAGAACCAAACCGTCGCTAAAATACCCCACTCGCAGCCGAATCAACTCCACTCGGCTCAACTTCCGCCCGTCCCGCAGTTCCTCCAACGCATTCTTCCGATCAAATCCCCGCTTTGAAAACACCCCCTGCTCACGCTTCCGTCCTTTCTCAGCCTCTCCAGCTTCGATCCCCTCCCCCAAAAGCAAATTCCGATAAGCCCCACGGCCCACCGTGTTCCAAGAATCGATCGCAACCCCAAGCACCTGGCATAACCACTCCAACGGTAATCCTTCGGATCACCAACCAAGCCCGCCCGCACCGGGTTCAGATCGATGTAAGCCGAGATCGTGCGGAGCGCCTCGCCGTCTTCCACCAACACACTGCGATAGCGATCCTGCCAAAGCGTGCCCCGCCGACCGTGTCG
>Ga0307933_1002285_pt1 | contig 13316 bp, 17 predicted proteins | sample OrgLakmetageno88_FD_201811 | JGI IMG/M metagenome (GOLD analysis project Ga0307933, IMG submission 201811) | Saline water microbial communities from Organic Lake, Antarctica - #88 | ecosystem: Environmental > Aquatic > Non-marine Saline and Alkaline > Saline | place: Antarctica: Organic Lake...
CTAAGGTGGTTAAAAGTAATTTTTAGACAGCACAAAAACACCGTACTTCGCGTTATTGACGCTGGCAGCGGCAGCGGTGATATGCTAAGAAAAATTGAAACACTGGCCAGCCTTGAGCAAGTTTCTGTCAATTTACTGGGAGTGGATTTAAACCCTAACGCAAAAAAGGTGGCTCAAACTTTACATGCCAGCACTAACATTCAACACCTCACCGCGAACATATTTTCATTTAATAGTCCCGAAAGTGTTGATGTGGTTATTTCCTCACTGTTCACCCATCACTTAACAGACAAACAAATTATTGAGTTTTTACAGTGGATGGATAAAATCACGATCCATGGTTGGTTTATCAATGATTTACATCGCCATTGCTTACCTTATTATTTTATAAAAATCGCCACAGCTTTGTTTTCCAGAAATCGACTTATTCGCAATGATGCAGCGGTTTCGGTAGCGCGAGCGTTTACCAAAAGTGACTGGCAACGTTTGATTAAGCGCGCTCATATTTCTAGCGAAGTGCGTATCAAGTGGCATTTTCCTTTTCGCTACTGTCTTTCATGTCACAAAATATAAGTGATCATCCCGCCGCAATTATCGGTGCCGGCCTAGCTGGCAGCGCATTGGCAATTTTGCTTTCTGAGGCCGGTCTTCCATATATACTATTGGAGAAAACAAGGTCGGCACACCATAAAGTCTGTGGTGAGTTTATCAGTTGGGAAGCTTTGCATTATCTGAATGAACTCGGTATTGATTTACCCGCATTAGGGGCCCACAAAATAACCGGTTGTCGACTCATTTACAAAGATAAAACCATTCAAAAAGCCCTGCCAGCGGAAGCTTGGAGTCTGTCACGCAAGAAGTTGGATCAGGCTTTAATCGATAGGGTAAGCACTTTAAATAGTAATCAAATACGGCGCGGTGTTACCGTTAAAAATCTACAGCACGACGACAATTATTGGCGCGTGCATCTGACGCGAGAAAAATCCTTTAATGCAGACACAATTTTTTTAGCTAATGGCAAACATGACATCAAGACCTTTCGAAGAGAACAACCCGCATCTACTGAGTTTATCGGTTTCAAAATGTACTTTAGGCTAAGCGATTCAATGCGCGAAGAGCTTGCGCACTATGTGGAAATCATTCTTTTTAAAGGAGGTTACGCAGGACTTGAACCTATCGAGGATAACTGCGCCAATTTATGTTTTCTTATTGATAAAAAAATTTTCGCACAGTGCGGAAAAAACTGGTCAAATTTGCTGGATTACTTACGACAACAATCTGCGCATTTGACGCTTCGATTAAACGACGCACAAGCTCTTTTGGACTCTCCTTTAGCCATAGCTAACATTCCCTATGGATATATGTACGATCAAGAACAAACCGCTGCGTCGCTTTATCGCTTAGGTGATCAAGCGGCCGTTATTCATTCTTTCACCGGCGATGGCATGTCTATGGCACTGCACTCTGCGTTTGTGGCTGCTCAATCTTATCAAAGAGGTCAAAGCGCGAGTCAATATCAAAAGCAAATTCGCACACAGTTCTCGCCCTCTGTTAAAACCGCTCAATGGCTTGCAAGATTAATGCTATGTGAGCCATACAAAAAATTGGCATTTAATTTTCTACGTTGCTTTCCTTTTTTGCTGCCCCTTATATTCAAAGCCACGCGTCTTGCACATAAAGTTGACCAGCTTTGAATCCAGCCATGCATAAATGTTCCCAGAACCCCATATTTCATCATTGTGTACGCTTAAAACCAATGCTTATCTATTCCTCCACATCAATACCTTCAAGCAGCTTTATGATAGTGTGGTTATTGTTTAGTTTGGCTAAGTCAATCAGATAGCCTTTTTCTAGCTCTTGCATCGCTTGGTTTCCTAATAGCTCTTTTACCAGTTGCTCTTCACTGTTTGCTATGGCGGTTTCTAAGGCCACAAAGTTTGCGATATCGTGTCTATTTCTATCAGTTTTATTAGGTCCCATTGGTTGCGCTCCATAATTGTAAATTTGTAAAGTTAAGTTTTTTTTTCATATTAGACTATGACCCTAATTGTCTCCAATTTCATTTAATTTAATCTCATCGGCTAATTCGACTCGAATTGCCTTTTGTGCCTCAAGAAGCAACTTTGTTTTTTCAACATCAGTTGATTGGCAATCTATACAAAGGACTGCACCGCCCTTCACTAGCTCATCCAGAATAGTTTGATGATCAGAATCTGGGACCACTAAGCCAAATACTGCCCCTAATATTCCACCACCAGATGCGCCAAAACCACCACCTGCCATGGCGGCAACAATCGGGCCTGAAGCCAATAGGCCAATTCCTCCAGTAGCAACTGAACCAACCGCAGTTAATCCACCGATAATTAACCCCATGGCGCCTCCGGTTGCAGCGCCAATTATTGACATTTCGGGCAACTTGGTATTATCGCTGATAGAAAATGATTCTTTGTCAATATTTTCAGAGGTAATAAGGCTCATTTGTTTTGCACTGACTCCCTTGATTTCTAAGGCTTCAATACTAGTTTTTACTTGGCTTGGTTTTTGAAATAAACCTATAACAGTCGTTTTCATAATTTCGTCCCTACTAATTAAAGTTTTGTGATTTGAATATTATGGCTTTGTCATCGCTCTTAACATCCACACGGTTTTTTCATGTATTCGCATTAGGTCAGACACCAGAGAAGCTGTTGATTCATCCATTGAAGTTTGTGTAATTCTCAAAACCTCACGCGCTTTTCTGAGCACCTGCTCGTGACTTTCAGTTAATATTTTTAGCATATCGGTTCCAGTAGGAATCCCGTCAATATCTTCAATAGAGCTTAACTTGGCAAACTCTTTATAAGTTGATGTACTTGTTGGTTCGGTTGTCGGTTGTCGCGTTGATTGCTAATAGTTAAACCGCTGGGGCTAAATGGATACTAATGAGACATTTTAACCTGTGCTGAAATGTACTACCAATATTCAGTGCGCGTCATGCTGGACTGAATTATTTATGCAAAATCGGTGATCATAACCGTTTTAATATTCACAAATTCCTTCAAACCAAAGCCGCCATGTTCGCGGCCGTAACGGCTGTTTTTAACCCCACCAAACGGCAAGTTCGGTTGTGCTAAGCTGTAACCATTAATATTGACCATACCGGTGTCAAAGTGTTTTATGGCAATTTCAGTAGCAAACTCTACATTAGTCGAAAATATACCGCCACCCAGGCCGTAGCGTGAATCATTAGCAACAACTATAGCTTCGTTATCATCTTTTACTTTTATAAGTGATGCTACCGGTCCGAATAGCTCGTCATCATAGGCCGGTGTATGCTCCTTTACATCTCCAAGTACCGATGCAGGATAAAAATAGCCGGTCATCTCAGGTATTTTGCAACCGCATAAAAAGGTAGCTCCTGCAATGATTGATTGACTAACTTGTTCGTGTAATTCATCCCGTAATTCTTTGCGCGCCATGGGGCCTAAATCGGTATCAACTTTATTTGGATCGCCCATTTTGAGATTGCTCATGCCTTGCAAGAAGGCATCTTTAAACTGCTCGTAGTTTTTTTCAGTCACAATAAAGCGTTTTGCCGAAACACAAGTTTCACCATTGTTAATGACTCTACTTTTAACACAAGCTTCAACTGCTAATGGAATATCGGCATCGTCGAGCACTATATATGCATCGTTACTGCCAAGCTCAAGCACTGTCTTTTTCGCTAACTTGCCCGCAGCTTCGCCCACCAACTTACCCACTTTATCACTGCCGGTAAACGTGATGCCGCGTATTTTTTCGTGGCTAATGAGTTTATTTGCGGTTTCGCCATCTATCAGTAATGACTGATAACAATAATTTGGAAAGCCAGCTTCAGTAAACATAACTTCAATTTTTTCAGCCATGCCAAATACATTTGATGCATGTTTCATGACGGTTGTGTTTCCGGCTACCACATTCGTGATGCTGTAGCGGATAACTTGATAAAGCGGAAAATTCCAAGGCTGAATACCCAAAATCACACCAATAGGTTGATACGTTATAATGGCGTGACCATTTTCATAGCTTCGTTCTTCATCAGCCAGTTCGCTTTCTGCTTGCTCGGCAACGAAACGACAAATGGCCGCACACAGCTGAACTTCTTGCTTGCCTTGTACTTTAACCATTTCCTCTACCATTAATTCAACCAATTCACCTTGATTATTTTCAATTACTTTGGCTAAGGCATTCGCCAGTTTTGCACGTTCAGCAACAGGCACTAATTTCCAAGTGTGAAAGCATACATTAGCGTTTTCTACGGCATTTTTAGCCTTTTGATGTGACATCAAAGTGTATTCTTTCAACTTTTTTTCGGTAAAAGGATTTATCGTTTCTACTATATTACTCATGGTTTTTCCTACCTTTGCTTGCTTGAGTTGATTAGCTGTCGCCAAGTTAGCGTCACTTTTTGCTTAACAATATAAAAGCGTAAAGCACTGAATTTATGTACAATAAAAATTTATCAAGTGTGAAAGACAACAGATTAGCAACGACACTAGTTAAGAAGAAATAGTGATGGTGACTTGGGTTTTTCTCGGGCGCAATAGCGTAGTACAAGACAAACCCATACATTTCTTCACCTAAGCTGTCAGCGGCAGACATATAAGAAGGTTCTTGGATATGTGTTCATAGTTTTGCCTTAATGATAGAAGTTGACGATTATGCGTCCGCAACAAAGCCAAACACGCCATCTTGTATATAAACTAACTTGGTATCACTAGCATAGTTTACAGAATGAATTTGATTGGCAGGAATATAAGCAGTTTCGCGTGTTTCTAAATGCTTGATATCACCCTTTGTGACTAATAAATCATCAATTTGACGATCATAAAACTGCACTTTAATCATTACCGACATATCATCAGGATGATGGTGAGGATCCTCTTCTGTGCCGGCATCCCATATCTCAAGCATAGATGTGATTGATTTCGCACTAGTTGCATCACGTAAATAAAATCTTTTGGGAGATTCAGGGTCACTCTCCATGTCAGACCCTTTGTTTATATTTAGAGTCATGTTTTTCTCTTATACCTTATTGCTCATGCGGCTTTTTTAAATACTCTTTTTTTTAGTGTTTTACTAATCTTACTTATTTGAACAATGTTCGTTATCAGAATCTCGATACTACGGAACACCTAAACTTTTTGAAATGAGGGATAACCGATACTTATGTGTGGCAACCCCTAATTTCTCATCACTGACTTATGTTGTAGCATTAATAAGTTGTGGATTCGCATTCGCCATAAAAAATTGGCTGAAAGCTCTATTTGGAACCCATATTTGAAAACCCATAGTTGGAGATATACATGGCATTACATGTTGGCGATACGCCCCAGATTTCACAATACAAAGCACCAAGGGCGAGATTAAGCTTCATGACTGGATTGGCAGTTCTTGGTGCTTTTTCTTCAGTCATCCAGCTGACTTTACGCCGGTTTGCACCACCGAGATAGGCCTTACTGCAATGCTTGCGAAAGAGTTTGAAGGCCGCAACTTCGAAGAGATACTGCGTGTCATTGACGCGCTGCAATTCGCCGACAAACATGAAGTTGCCACCCCAGTAGACTGGAAAATAGGAGACGAAGTCATCATTCCCCCAAGTATCAGCAATGAGGAGGCGAAAAAGAAATTTCCGCAAGGGTGGAACGAAGTTCGTTCTTATCTGCGACTAACAAAGGTGGCCTAAGGCCCCTATAAAGGAGAACCACTATGAAAATCAATGAAGGTAAACTGGACCGCACTTTACGCGTGCTCACCGGCCTGACTTTGATAGGACTAGCCATCACCGACACAATAGGCGTGTGGGGCTATATAGGCGTTATTCCACTGCTAACTGGCGCCATAGGCCTATGCCTCTTTACTCGCTCCTTGGCAAGAATACCTGTCCGACGAGCACTCGCTGAACTTGATCGTCGTGCATAGTGGTTATCAGAAAACACTAGGCAGATCTCTGGCTTGGGCGGTCTATTGCTTGGGCGGACGCATCCTTGAGCCACCGTGTTTACGAAGTTCCTGTAGTAGACATAGTAATAGACAGTTTAAGGCAATTGTCATTGCCGACAGCAACCCGATCGCAGGTACTTTAGACTTATCTTATACAGTAAATATGTTTAAAAAAGAATTACCATGAACGCCCTATTATCAAAACCACCTGATAATCCTGATGGAGCATCGCACGTAAAAATGGCGCTTATTGCAGAAGGTGGCGGTCAACGAGGGATATTCACAGCTGGTGTATTAGATGCGTGGTTAGAGAAAGATTTTGATCGCTTCGAATTATTTATTGGCACATCTTCTGGCTCACAAAATCTCACCTCCTTTTTGTCTGGTCAAAAAGGTTATGCCAAGCGATTAATCGGCGGATTATCACGTCGTAAGCGTTTTTACCAACTAAGGCGCGGTTTAGTGGGGGGCGATGCCGTGGATTTGGATTGGTACTTTGATGAAACTATTCAAGGTAGCTTTGCTTTGGACTTTGCGGCAGCAAGAAAATCATTGGGGCAACGAGAGTTTTTGATCACGGCAACGAATTCACGTGATAGACAAGGTTATTACTTAAGCCCAAACGGTGATAATAGTACTTGGCGCCAATTACTTAAAGCCTCGAGTGCATTACCTTTTTTATATAAGCAAGGGGTTAAAATAGAGCCGCGGTTAACTGTTAATTTAGCTAATCAGGCTCAATCAAGCGTTGAATATCCACAAGCAGACTTCTATCTTGACGGTGGACTTGCTGCGCCGCTACCCGTGCGTGAAGCCTATCGTCGCGGTGCTCGAAAAATTGTCGTTATTCGCACTGTTAATGCAGACATTTATACCCAGTCTGCTTGGGTACTTAAGCTAAAGTCATGGATTTACGCGTCTGAGTATTGCCCAAAAATAGTTGGGTACTTGGTTCAGCATGAGCATGCTTATCAGCAGGAGATAAACTTCATAGCTAACCCTCCTGAAGATGTCGAGATAATTCAAATTTTTGCAAAAGACAATCTTCAAAGTAAGCTGTTAGGCAGCACTAATATGGATTTACAACATGATTATCGGGCCGGCATCTCTGCGGGCAATGGTTTTTTGCAAACTCAATAGATAGCAAAGAGATTCTGAGGAAGTTACAACGGCCTTCGCTGGACTATTTAAGACTTCGTCCTATTTTGATGACATCGCTGACATTTATTTTAGCTGTGATGCCTTTGGCATTTGCAGCAAAGTGGATTCGCTATTTTTATCCTAATCGCTGCGGGTTTCCCGCAGGTTAATAAGAGGTATCACCAATAACTTTATTACACAAGCTGCGGTAAGATTTATCATTTACAGACTGTTTTATTATTTGCCACATTAAAAGGATGCGTTTCAACTCTATTGGGTGCCTTTAATGACTAGCCTTACGGATTCACTATCACAAAACCTGAAATAAGCTTGGATGTAAAAGTAATAGGTATGAATGGGCAAGACTTCGAAAAAGCGGCAATGGATGCAAAATCAAACTGTCCAATATCAAAGCTATTAAATTGCGATGTCACCCAGACATTACATCGTTTGACGGCGAATAGAGCAGTGCCCGTTCTATTTATGCACCTTTAATCATTAAACGGAGGCACAGCAACTCCGCCATCATAAGCTTTGGCGGCGCAGTAAAACTGAGGTATTTAAATGAAACGGACGAAAAATGCACAACCGGACTTATTACTTGCCTTGACGCCTGTGGTGTTAACCCTGATTATTCTTGGGACTCAAATTTTTTACTTTGGCGTTTTTGAACCACACATCCCTCTGGCCATTGGTTTAGCCATTACTAGTATTGTTGGAATTAAGCTAGGAATGAAATGGAAGGAGATTGAGAAAGGAATTTTTCACGTTATTCACGTCGCTTTGCCTTCAGTAGCTGTTTTAATAACGGTCGGGATGATCATTGGAGTTTGGATTGCGAGCGGTACAGTGCCAAGTATTATTTATTATGGATTAAAGGTACTTTCGCCCGAACTATTCCTAGCTGCTGGTATGGTAATTTGCGCCTTAGTTTCGGTTTCTCTTGGCACTAGCTGGGCAAGTGTAGGTACTGTTGGTTTGGCCTTAATGGGAATTGGAGAAGGCTTCGATATTCCCGCATATTGGACTGCTGGCGCTGTAGTTTCAGGTGCATTTTTTGGTGATAAAATTTCACCACTTTCCGACACAACTAATTTAGCCCCTGCGGTCACCGGAACCGACGTTTTTTCTCATATAAAAAATATGATACCGACTACTATTCCAGCCATGCTGATCGCCCTTATCATATATCTGCTCGTTGGATTTTTTGTAATCGACACGCAAAGCATTTCATTTGAAAAAATTACCGATGTCACTAGCGCATTAGATGAAAACTTTTACATTTCAGGGTGGGTATTATTGCCAGTATTAATTGTGATGGGCTTAGCTATAAAGAAATACCCTCCCCTGCCATCACTATTCGCCGGCGTTGTAGCGGGTGGAGCAACCGCAATGATTGTTCAGGGCGAAAGTCTGCAATCAATTTTCAATTTTGCGAACAATGGCTATTCAATAAGCACCGGTATTGGAGAAATTGACAGCCTGTTGAATCGCGGTGGCATTCAATCCATGATGTGGACTATTTCCTTGATATTGATTGCTTTGGGCTTTGGCGGTGCGCTAGAGAAAACAGGTTGTTTGAAATCGATTATTAATGCCATTAAGAGTAAAGTCAGTAGTTTTGCTGGTACCCAAACAGCAGCTATAGGAACCGCGTTTGCGACTAACCTGGTAGCGGGTGACCCTTACTTATCAATCGCTTTACCGGGAAGAATGTACTCACCGGTTTACCGTGGTATGGGTTATTCAACTTTGAATCTATCACGTGGAATTGAAGAAGGTGGAACATTAATGTCACCGCTAATTCCATGGAATGCGGGTGGCGCATTTGTAATTTCAGCTCTCGGTCTTGATATTGCCGATGGCAATATAGAAAATCTTTTGTATATACCACTTGCTTTTGCCTGCTGGACTGCGCCCCTGATTGGAATTTTCTATGCTTTCACGGGCTTATTCTCACCCAAAGCAACAGACGAAGAAAAAGAAGACTGGGAATCCTCTGGTGAAGCAATAGCCGAATTTAATTCTGATGGTACGCCAAAAGTCGAAGATGAAGACGAAGACGAAGACGAAGAAACTGAGAAAGAGGACGCCGATAAAGGATCATAAAAAGTGGGGCAATAGCGATAACTTATTTACATCAAAGGAGTTTATATTAATGGATAAAAAGCATAATTTTAAGGTGCCATCGGTCACATTTACAGGCGACGGAAGTTCGCGCAGAGTCGGATTTGAATTGGAATTTTCTGGGCTGACTTTAGAGGAAACTGTTGACAATGTTCTGGCATCCCTTGGTGGAAATACTGGCGTCAAAACCGCCGCTGAACAGCTTATTCATGTTCCTTCACTTGGTGATTTCAATGTTGAAATTGATTGGGACTTTCTTAAGCGAACAGCCAAGGCAAATGAACATAATAAAGAGGACGGAAAAGAGGAGGAATAGCTAGAGCAGCTTAGCAAAGTCGCCAGTGCATTGGTTCCTGTCGAGGTAGTCTGCCCACCTATTCCAATAACGAACCTTAACCTTCTAGCTCCTATGGTATCGAGACTGCGCTCAGCTGGGGCGGTGGGAACGGAAGAATCCCTTATTGCGGCATATGGCGTGCACATTAATACAGAAATTCCCAACCTTGACGCCGAGACATTGTTTGCTTACTTGCAGTCTTTTTCCTTACTTCAATGGTGGTTAGTTGAAGCCCATCATGTCAATACCTCCCGCAAGATAAGCCCTTATATCGACCTGTACCCAGAGAACTACGTCAAGTTACTGGCATCACAGACATCTCCCTCTATGGACAAAATTTTTGATGATTATTTAGAATACAATGCAAGCCGTAACCGCGCATTAGACTTGCTCCCCCTTTTAGCCGAGATAGATAAAAAGCGAGTTTTCAATAAGGTTGACGACCCCAAAATAAAGTCCCGACCGGCCTTTCATTATCGACTGCCTAATTGCAATATCGAACACAAAGATTGGTCACTCGCGCAATCATGGAATATCTGGTGGGTAGTTGAACAATTAGCGCATCGCCCAGACGACCTTAAGGAACTCAGCGCTGCCTTTCTTGATGCTGAGCAAGCTATAATCGGAGTAATCCGCAACAAATGGGTAAAATATTTAGACCAATGGTTAAAAGACCACGAATTGGCGTAAGCGGCAACGCAAAACGCTGGTCGCCTAGTTGGTGGTGCACAGCGCTTGCTCTGAGATTAGCTGGCGCTACACCAGAGCGTATCAGTGTGCGCCATTCTCAAAATATCGAATTCATTGATGCCTTGATTGTAGGTGGAGGCGATGATATCAGCCCTGAATATTACAAAGGAAAGATTGATAATAAAGTCATAATTGACATTGAGCGTGACCAATTGGAAATCGATTGGATTAAAAAAGCATTGAAGAAAAACATCCCCCTATTGGGCATTTGCCGCGGAGCTCAACTGATTAATGTGGTTTTGGGCGGCTCCCTTTTTCAAGATGTTAGATCATTTCGCCAGCATACTTACAACCGGCCGGGTTTGTTACCAACTAAACAAGTTCAAGTCTCAGAAGACTCCCTATTGGCAAGTATTTTCAACAAGCGACGTCTGCGGGTAAACAGTCTTCATCATCAAGCAATCAGAAATACTGGGCGTAATCTTGAGGTAGTAGGCTGGGATTTGGACAATATTACACAAGCAATAGAGTCAAAAGAAAACAAGATCATAGGGGTGCAATGGCATCCTGAATACCTTATCTATTTACCTTCACAATTTGCGATATTTGCTTGGCTAGTAAAGTGCACCAAAAAATGTACTTAAAATAAATCTAAAGGTCAAAAGTACTTCCGCAAACGATAAGGAAATAAGGGTTTACCTGTTTTGTCTACAGATTCACGTAGCATCTTCGAGGTACTTTCTATTGATCAGACTCAAATTCTTTTTTAGCCTTTTCCTATGCGCCATTAACAGCGCTATATGCATCTGAAAACCCGGTCTTCATAACACCCCAGGCATCGTTAGAACTGCTTTTTAATCGCCCTTACCACTCGGCCACAACTATTCTTGGACTTCATTTGTTACATCCTTTCTCGATAGCTATCGAGACCATGATGTTTAATTGAATCTCGACGTCGCTGTTTTCAAAGCATTGCCAAACGAACTTCTCGCACTATCCATACCAGCTTGGAGATCTTCCCATGCCTCGTCACCAGCTTCCTTAATATCATTAAGTTTATTGTTTGCTTCGTCTTGCATAGACCGCAATTCTTTGATCTGTTTGTAATATTCAGACTGCGCATCAGCTTGGGCCATATCCGCTTTTGCTTTAAGCTTTTTGATTTGTGCGGCCCACTCGTTTAATTGTGCCTGTTGTTTCTGTTCGTATGCCTTTTTACTACTCATTATTATTCCCTTTGTTTTAGGTTAAAACTATGTTTTGTCACTCTTTACTTTACCTATTATCTCGATTTGCAAGGTCTGATTGCGCGCGCTGATGGTTCTCCCATACAAACATATTATACAACTCTATGGGCTAAGGCTCTGTACGTTAGCGCACCATCTTTAAGGACAATCTCTAGAAATACTGTTTCTTCATCCTTAACGGGTTGGCGATCAACAACAGCGAACTTATATTCATGGCAGAACTGGTAAGAGCTTGCGGCTGATCTTGGCGATTGCATCTGGTTGTGCAGGTCTGTGCGATATCGCACTCATGTTTGAATAGCCTTAAAAACAATGCTTTTTGTAGCTGATAGAGCTTTATTATTGCTACAGATCAATGTATTAAATCACGTTACGTTATATGCTCATAAGATAACGTGCCTTATAAAAACAACGAGGTAAACATGAATAGCCAATTCCAACAAGTTTATATATGGAGTAGATATTTAAGAGTCTTCCATTGGCTTAATGTATTAGCAATTACGATACTATTAGTTCTAGGCTTAATTATTTTCAATGCGAAGACTTTGGGCGTCAGCGTTGATGGTAAGATATTGCTTAAAACTATCCATGTCATCATCGGTTATGTGTTTGCGAGCAATTTACTGATAAGGATTGTGATGGGGTTTCTTGGTAAAGGTTACGAACGCTGGTGTAAAACATTGCCTTTTGCTACAGGTTTTACTAAAGAGTTAGCCGACCTTAAGCAGCAAGCTCACAAAAAATACACAGGACACAATCCACTAGGTAAACTTATGGTCGGCGCGTTACTACTATCAATGTGTGTGCAAATGGTTACTGGTTTAGTCATAGCAGGTACTGATATTTACTATCCGCCCTTAGGAAAGTATTTTGCTAAGGGTATTGCGGTTGATAGCAGTAAACTTGACCTCATAAAGCCTTACTCCAAAGAAAATGTTGATGAAAAGGCTTACCAAGCAATGCGCGAAATTCGAGAACCTTTTATCACCGCACATGTTTATGCTTTTTATACGCTACTGTTCTTGATCCCATTGCATATCATCGGGGTTATTATTAGTGAGCGTAGAGAAAAAACCGCGCTGGTTTCCGCAATGATAAATGGTTATAAATACCTTCCTAAGAAAAATGAGTAAAACGAGTAGCTTGTTATATAGTAATTATGCTGACCGCTATTGACGGAAGTTAAGTTAGTAAACAACTTTTAGTTAATGCGTGCGTGATTTCTTTTCTATGTAGTTTACGAACTCAGTAAATGATTCCATAATAACATCTGGCTTGTAATCACGAATATCCTCACCGTGATTATAACCATACGTCATACAGAAAATATAGAAGCCTGCGCTGCGCGCTGCTTGCACATCGGAACGTGAATCACCTACCATTAAGCCATTCTTTGGCCAAACATTCATGAGCTTAGCAGCATGCAGTAGCGGCATTGGATGTGGTTTTTTTTCAGCGCATGTATCGCCAGAAACGATACATTCAAAATAGTCATATAAACCTTTCCTCTTTAACAATGGGATTGTAAAGGCTTGCGGCTTATTGGTGACACAAGCGATGCGATAACCTTGCGCCAAAATCCATTTGAGACCTTCAACCACACCGTCATAAACGCAAGAGTGTAATGCATTATTATGCTTGTAAAGCTTCAGAAAGATTGGGTATGCCCTATCCATTAAATCTTGATCTGGCATGCCTTGATTTGCGCCGACTAGTGCTCGCTCAACTAAACGCTGAACACCATTACCCACCCATTTACGCACAAGTACTTCGCCGCGGACAGGCATGCCAATTTGTTTCATCATTTCATCAAC
>Ga0307933_1002299_pt1 | contig 13255 bp, 11 predicted proteins | sample OrgLakmetageno88_FD_201811 | JGI IMG/M metagenome (GOLD analysis project Ga0307933, IMG submission 201811) | Saline water microbial communities from Organic Lake, Antarctica - #88 | ecosystem: Environmental > Aquatic > Non-marine Saline and Alkaline > Saline | place: Antarctica: Organic Lake...
CTCCAATAGCTCTTCGTGTTTACATGTCATGGCAGCATGACACAGACACAAATTTGCATTACGGGCAAACTTTTTATTTTCTCCAGTGTTTAAAGGCTACGTGTCCTTTAAATAAAAATACCGTGGGCTATGCACATTTTCAGAGGGTGCTTGATTTGCTTGAATCGATGCTCTATCGACATCCATTCGCTTGGCTGAATTTTCTACCCCTGAACACGGATAAGGACGGCAGTGCTAGTTAATCCCCCCAAGACCTTTTTGAAGCGACTACTTTGGCCGTATTGGGCTTTGTTGTATTGGGTGAATCTCTTCGTTTTCGCCTTTATAACGTTTGTGGTCAATCTGAGTGCGGTCGTGACTGCCTTTTTGCCGGCAGGTAATTGGCGTTACGGTTATTATCAGTGGTTGATTCGCACGATGACGCGCGGGTTTCTCCACTTACTGCGCGTGGTGGGCATTTTACGTATTCGCTATGAAGGCTTTGAGTCGATTCCTAAAGACTACCAGTCGATTAAACCAATCCTGGTCGCGAACCATCCCAATTTGCTTGATGTGCTTCTTTTTTATAAAAAGCTCCCTCGCTTGACTTGCATTTACAAAGCAAGTCTTCGAAAGACACTGATTCGAAATAGTATGGGTGAGCAGACGGGTTTCATTAGCAATGAAAACTCGAAGCATATGATTCGCCATGGAGCTGAGTGCGTCAATGCAGGCGAGCAGCTAGTCATTTTCCCCGAGGGAACCCGGACTGACTTTTGGCCATTGAATGAGTTAAAGCTAGGCGCTGTCGGGATAGCCCGTCGCGCCGATGTAGCGTTACAGACCGTGGTCATCCACAGTGCGAGTAACTTTCTGGCTAAAAGACAACCTTTATGGAAACCGCCAATCCTGCCGATTTACGTGCGGGTCGAGCTTGGTCAGTCGTTTCATCCGCGCGATTACCCGAGTAGTCGGGAACTGAGTCGAGCGATGGCAGATTACTATGAATCCCAGCTACGTGAAGAAAGGACTTTTGATTGAGTGAGACGCACCTAGTCTTGATTCCGTCCTACAATACGGGCATTCGGCTGAAAGATACCGTGCTGGCAGCTTTGGAAGTTTGGAGCCATGTCTGGCTGGTGGTTGATGGAAGTGATGATGGGAGCGATGAGGGGGTAGAGGATTTGACGGCGAGCTATCCGAATTTTCGTTGTCTTCGTAAAGTGGCGAATGGTGGCAAAGGCTCCGCGGTGCTGCATGCCTGTCAAGTTGCGAGCGAGGCCGATTATAGTCATGCTCTGGTGATGGACGCCGATGGGCAGCATCCTGCTGCTTCGATTCAGCCTCTGATGCGTCTCTCCAAGGCAGAGCCTGAGACAGTTGTCATGGGGCAGCCTGTCTTTGGGCCTGAAGTGCCTAAGGCGCGACTTTATGGGCGGCGTTTGACGATTTTCTGGACGGAACTCGAAACCTTGGGAGCCGGGCTGGGAGACACGCTTTTCGGTATGCGCGTCTATCCAATCAAGCCGCTTTGTCATGTGATGAAGGCGACGGGTTTTGCGCGTGGTTACGACTTTGATCCGGAGGTTGCAGTGCGCTTAGTATGGGAGGGCGTTCGGCCAGTTCAATTAAAGGTGCCGGTGCGCTATTTTTCTAAAGCCGAGGGCGGAATTTCTCATTTTCATTATTTACGGGATAATGTGAAGCTGACTTTTTTGCACTTCCGCTTGATGCTTTTGTTCGTCTTTTTCGGTTTTTGGAAGGCGAGGCAGTATGAAAAAATCTGGAAACAGAAGCTGGAGGCTTCGACTCTGTAGTTAATTATGCGTCACTACCTTTACAGTTTCTTATTGAGCTCACTACTGTTTACCTGTCACCCCAGTGTAGCCAGCGTGGCTGAGCTGGAGCCTTCTGCCGATTGGCCGCCATTGTATTTGGAAGCCTTATCTCCGGAATGGGAGGCACTGCTTGCCAAGTTGCATGCGGTCGAGCGTGTGGCCGCTCCATTTGAAGAGAAACGGTATTTCTCTTTTCGTAAAAGCCCCAAGCTCTATCGGGGTGTCTTCCATAAAGATGTAGGCGGCAATGTCAGTTTGGCTTATACAGAGCCTCAGAAGATGACGCTACATTTAGGAGAAGGCTTTGCCTATTACCGCAAAGGCGATGGGGCGATCCGATCCATTCCGCATGGTAGTGACGAGAATCAAACCCTCGCGCTTTTTCCCAAGTTGCTTAATTTCGACTTGGAAGGGATTTCGGAGCAATATGATCTGTTTGGAGAGATGAATGATGGACGATGGAACTTGTTTTTTAAAGTGAAACCCGCGCTAGAAGGTGAGGTGCCGTATCGCTGGATGGAAGTTTTGGGCCAAGGCTCCGAAGTAAAAGCGATTAAATTGTCGAAAGGTGAGAAGGAAGGAATCCTCATTGAAATGGGAGATGCGGTTTACCCTGAATTTTATCTGCCGGAAGCGAGGGAGGCGTATTTCTTCCAGCCAAAAGCAAAGTGATGAAGTCACGCCTGCCTGCATTTATTTTTTTATGGCTCTTGTCCCTGATCAGTGGTGGGTGGTTGTTGAGCCTGGATTGGGAGCAACGCCTATCGACTGATCTACTTGAACTGATTCCGGATCGCTCGCCGGATCCTGCGCTCACTTTAGGTCGCAATGTTTTAAGCGATCTCTATACAAACCGTGTCATGATTGCGATGCGGGGGGTCGAAGATCCTGCTTCGGTCGAGGCCTACGTGGCTCGATTAAGAGCTTCGCCCTTAGTGGGGCGTGTGGTCTATTTAAATGACGCGGATCGTTTCGCTGAGGTCGGTCAATATGTGTTTGAGCATCGATTCGAGTTACTCTTACCGGACTGGTTGGAGAGCTCGAATGTTGGCACTTTGGATGAGTCGGTCCTAGCCGATAAGGTTGTGCGGGATTTGGATGCTGCTTTAAGCGATCCGTCATTTATGGCCTTTGAAGATTCGGTGCCGAGTGACCCTTTGCTATTGATGTGGGATGCCGCCGATTCCTTTCAGCTAGTCCAGACAGGCCAGCTGGAATCTGCCTCGACTGAGTTGCTTGAAGTTTCCTTAAATGTGTCGGCTCTTAAGCCAGAGGGGCAGGTGCCAGTTTTCGAACTTTTAAAAGAAGCTGAGCAGGCAGCGGCTGCATTATCTCCCCGTATACGGGTATTGGATACGGGTGCTCATCGCTACGCCGCAGCGAGTGAGCAAAATATGCGAGAAGAGGTTAAATATTTGAATGTATCGACTGTCATCATTGTTTTTTTAATTTGTGCCTTCTTGTGCCGACGAGTCTTTTTGGTTTTTCATTTATTCCTAATTTTGTTTGTATCCTTGCTTTCGGGCTTGGCGCTCATGTTTTGCTTTCTCGAGCAGGTGCACGTCTTTGCCCTGATCTTCGGTTGCGTGCTCTGCGGTGTAATTGTGGACTACGGGCTACATGCGTATTTGCACGACGGAGGGGAAGAGCGCCGTAGACTGCGCCCGTTTTTAAAACCTTTTTTGATCAGCTGCGGCAGCTCTTTAATGGGCTTTTCTATATTACTTTTCTCTGATCTGCCCGTCCTCCGGCAAATGGGGTTGATGGTGGTCTGTGGACTTCTCATGGCGGTCTGTGTGACCTTGCTCTATGTGTTTACTGTCTTGGGCGGTTCACCAAAGTCGCCGCGATTCTCGAAGCGATCGACACCATCGCGTATGGGCGCAGCAATTGTCATTCTATTAGGTGTTGGGGCGCTTGGGTTACTTCCCTTCGTTGGCTGGGAGGATGACATTCGGGATTTAAAATATCCCTTACCTCATCTTGATGCGGTCGATCAGGAGATCCGACAGTTGCTGGGGGGCGAACGTGAAGTGCTCCTTACTGTAGGCGAAGACTTTGCGAGCTCGCGGGCGAGTTTAGAACAATTAACAAATTGGATGGCTGAGCAAGGGGCGACTCCAGAAATACGTCTAAACGCAGGCGCCTGGACACCGACCTTTGATGCTTACAAAACCTCCCTACAATTCATTGCCCAATACCCTGACTTCGCCAAGGAAGTCTTACAGGCCTTAGAGCGTGGTGGATATGACCCACAAGCGTTTAAAGCATTTAAAGACGCTTGGAATACGATTCCGGATGCCGCCGCTGATGCTCCGAACCGCTACGAAGCAGTAATCGCTCAATTCTCCGAGGTATTGGATGAAAGGTTCTCAGGCATGGTTGGAAGTCGCGACGGCTTGTATTGGTGGGTCACTTTAGTCGATGTGAGCGTCGATTTAGAGGTGCTGCCAACTGAACTGAATACCGTACACTTGAGCCAAGTGGAAAGTATGTCGTCAGTGCTCTCGAAGTATCGCGAGCGGACTGTGAAACTGAGCCTTCTAGGGGGAGCGGTTATCTATGGGGTGCTCTTGCTTGCCTTTGGTTTAAAGGATGGCTCGCGGATTATATTAGTGCCTGTGTTTTCTGTCGCGAGTGCCATCGTCGCGATCTATTTCGGCTTTGGTGCTTTGGGAATCTTTCATTTAATTGGTTTATTCCTCGGTGCCTGCCTCGTGTTGGACTATGCTGTCTTTTCGTGGATGGGTCTAGAGCGTCTGCGACAGATTCCGTTTTCGGTTGCTGTTTCTTCACTGACGACGGTCGCTTCGTTTTTTGTGCTCTGTTTCAGCCGTATCCCTGCGATCCACGCTCTTGGGGTGGCGGTGTTTTTAGTGACTATGCTTGGCGCGATTGCTTGTTATCTGTTACTCCCTCAGGTCTCTTTAAAGAAGGAGGTGGTTTATGCACCTTGAATTACATAAACTTTGGCAGCAGGTCTTAACGACGCGCGGAGAGGTGAAAGCACTTGTCGATGCAGAGACCGGTCGAGCTCTGACATTTCTCGAATTCGAAGCGCACGCATTACAATGGCTCGAGCAGCATGGTGGGGACGACCATTGTATCGAAGCGAGCGGGGCAGTCTGGTGTCTGGCACTGAGCGATCGTATGGATTGGATGGTCGTTTTCTTAGCAGCGATCAAAGCCGGGGCGGTCGTTTTGCCGATCGAAGCGCCGACTCCATCGGCGATTATCGATATAGCCCACCAGTTTGGTGCTTCAATCCTAATTGATGACTCCGGGGTGCATCACTTCGATACAGAACAGCGACAACCCGGTTATTTCTTAAATAAATTAACTTCCGGCACGACGGGAGACGCTAAATTGCTTCCGTTTACGGAGAAGGAGATGCTGAGTGATGGTGCGCAAATAATGAGTACGATGGAAATGTCCGAAGCTGATCGTAACTTCTCACTCATTCCTTTGGGGCACTCGTATGCTTTGGGTAGTTTAGTGATGCCGTTCTTTATGTCGGGGGTTCCTATCGTAATGGGTTCATCTCCATTTCCTCAAGTAGTGCTCGAAGAACTGAAACGGTTTCCTTCGACGATTCTGCCAATTGTGCCACCGATTGTTAAAGCACTATCCCTAGCAGGCGACGAGGGCGGTGCCTTCCGCCATGTGCGCATGGTGATTTCAGCGGGTTCTCAGCTAATGCCCAAGATAGCCCAGAGTTTTTTGAAGGCAACTGGCTGCCGTGTACATAATTTTTATGGATCCAGCGAAACGGGTGGTATTTGTTTTGATCGTGCAGGTCATCAATGTGATGCAAAGCCGAATGTTGGCACCGCACTGGATGGTGTCGAGTTATCCATTTCAGAGAGTCACGAAATCCGTGTTTCGAGCGCTGCCGTCTGCCATGCGCTTTATCCAGAAGGAGTGTGCCTTTTGCATGATTATGGGTGGGTTGACGATGCAGGGTTATTGCATCTAACTGGGCGACATAAGGACATTATTAAGATATCCGGTCGTCGAGTTTCGATCTCTGAGATCGAATCTGTCTTATTGAAGGTATCCGGTGTCTCCGAGGTATTCGTGACTAGCCGCACGGGTCGCTCCGGTGAGGCGCGATTAGTTGCACTTTTCAGTGGGTCGATTTCTGCGGATGTCTTACGTGAGGAACTCGCTGAGCATTTGCCACGCTGGAAGTTTCCCAAGTATCTACGCAAAGTGGATGAAATAAGCTACACGGCGCGTGGTAAAAAAGATCGGGCGTCACTTGAGGAAGTGATTAACGCGATCAATCTCCAATTGTGACCTCGATCTCGACCAAGAGCTCTTTTCGGCAAATGTCTGCCACGATATAAGTCGCTTCATCTTGCTGAGATAGAAAACGCTTTTCCAATTCAGCTTTGACGTAGCCGTAGTCCGATGCATTTCGAAGGTAGGTGCGCACCCTTCGTTTCGCAAGGTGTGATTCGATGGCTTGCGCTGCAATCATTGCCAGATTTTCAAGTGTAATACTTAGCTGTTGCTCGATCGTGTTACCTATGCTTTCGCTAGCGAGTATACTTGCAGTGCCTGAGATGAAAAGCGTGGGTAGGCTCTCGTCATTAATAGAGGTCGCGCGGGAAAAAACCGGTGGTCTTGGCCCGTAGATTTCTGGGTAATCATAAGCCGGAGTTTGTCTTGGATTCTCGATGTGTATGCCTGGAGGATCGCCGGCCAGATAAACGATAGTCAAATGATCGCCGAGTGTGCCGACACCCGATGCTGCGGGAGTTTTGGTATGTAGTTCGTCTTTGGCATACTTATCAAAGGCCTTGGAACGACCTTGGCAGAAGGAACGATAGTTTTCGAGTTGTTTTGGGGCGGCCTCGTTAATCTTTGGGATGAAATGCCATATGCGGTAAATGGAACGCTCTGGGTATTCATCGAGTAATTGTTCGTAAAGCCGCTGCGTTGTGGCGGAGAGGGTCTCCGCACTTACGGATACAGACGAGGCTCCGACGACATAATTGTCTGCTTCGACCAAGTGAAAATCACCGCGTTGTGAGTAACTGCCTTTCCCTAGCAGCCACTTCTCAAAATCTTGCCCACAAGCGGGATTCATTAGCCCAACACTGAGCCCACCATTAAGATTTTTGATGTAAGGGTGGGGTGCTCCAAATTTAAACTCTAGCGACATGGTTCGGGAACTCTGCTCTTTTGGCTTTGTTCAAGTATTTGAACTATTTGTAGTCTTTACTTAATGCAAAGAAAAAGACCGAACATCGGTATCCAAGCAGGCGTTTAATCATCCGTCATGACCGCCTGCACAAAACACAGACGGGATGTAGTGGCGCAGGTGCCTAGAGAGCCGTCTTCTGGCTTTATGCCCTTCGGAGATGTTGGCAGTTATTTGCTGCTATGTGTTACAAAAAAACCTAAAGAGTAGAGTGCTTGTAAAATCGGCAAGCATTATGGCCACAGTCCAATGCAACTGTAACTTTATTGAAATTGCTTATCGTCTAGTGTGCGAACTGATATTGGTTCGCTGCGCGGTGAGTGACTTCCAGCCATTCGTTCCAGATCACTTTGAGGTCTTGGCGAAGGGCTTTGATTTCACGTTGAATTTTTTTGCGCTGATCATCAGATGCTTGCTTTAAATCGCGAAGCTTTATCATGAGTTCGGAAGACATTGCATCAAATCGGGTCGAGAGGTCTTCCAGCTTGAACTTGAACTCTTTAGCGAGCTCATCGACTTCTTCGCTGATGTGGTCGAGGATCATTTTCTTGTCTTTTAAGACGAGTGATTTCTGCACAGTGATGTCGTTGATCGCGCGCAGCTTGCTGGTCATGCCGAGCTTTGAAGCGATCCATATCGTCCATTTAGAAGGGTCGAAGTGATACCAACGAACGCCGTTGCGGTAGTCGGCAGCAAACGCATGGTGGTAGTTGTGGTAACCTTCGCCGAAGGTAAGCAAAGCAAGTAATGCGTTATCGACGGCGCTCAGTTCACGCGCATACGTGCGGGAGCCAATCGTGTGGCAGAGCGAGTTAATAAACCATGTGCAGTGATGAATCATTGCCATGCGTAAAAGGAATCCCATGTAGAAAGAAGCTAGCGCGCTGCCAGTTAGTGCCCATCCAAGCAGAAATACCACGAGATTCACGCCTAAGAGAAATAAGCCGTAATATTTGTCCTGTAGCATGACGCGAGGGTTCTTCATCAGGTCTGCAACCAGGCTTTTATCAAAATCACGTTTGTAGTCGAAGAGCCAAAGAATGTGCGCATACCAGAAGCCCTTTTCGATCGAGTAGGGGTCTTTGTCAGTGTCCACATGGTTGTGGTGAATTCGGTGGTCGTGTGACCACTTTAAGGCTGACATCTCGAATGCGAGCGCGGAGCTGAGCAACACACACCATTCAAAAAATGGATTAGCTGCATAGGATTTGTGTGCGTAGAGGCGATGGTAGCCCACGGTTATCGACATGCCACCGAGTATGTAGGTCACGACAAACAGTGCGACGGCAGCCCATGAGAATACGCTAATAAAGGCAGGCAGCAGTGCTAACAGCGCTATATGATAGGCAACGACGAAGGCGAACATATCCCAATTTTTAATTTTCATAAATTTATATTTTGTAATTCTTTTGCTTACTTACTCTTGAAGCTCAAGGTGGAATCGGATCTGGACCTTGGAAATTGCTTCTTCTTATGGATACAATTAGAGTCAATGCTGTATTTCCAATTGTTCTGTGGTATTGGCTTTATAGCTAAGAAGTTGTGAATTTGTCAAGCTGATTAGGTGCGTAGTTCGTCGATCGAACGGTGATTAAATGCTCGCCCAACCGAGGCGGTTTATTTGGCGCAAACGGAAGCTGCATGGCTTGTGAGTGACTGTGAAACAAAACATCCCCATCCCGCAAGGGGATGCCCCCTCCTTTTGAAAGGATGGGGAGTTTGAAAGGCTTTCGAGTGGAACGTGATGAGTGCTCACCTGTCAGGGCTGTTTTTTCGCTTCTTGTTGAACAATTTTGAATAACTCTTGCCAATCGCGACAAGCTGTCTACAAGTGCTGAACTTCAACTTTCAACTAAACCTGAAAATAAAATACAAAATACAATGGCTACAAAAATTGGAATTAATGGATTCGGTCGTATCGGCCGCTTGGTCTTTCGCTCACTGGTCGAAAAAGGGCTTCTTGGCTCTGAAATCGAAGTGGTGGCAATTAACGACCTCGTCCCTGCAGAAAACTTGGCTTACTTGCTGAAATATGACACTACACAGGGTCGTTTTAAAGGCACCGTAGAGGCTAAAAACGGCGATACACTTGTTGTAAACGGCCACGAAATCAAGACTATGGCTGTCCGCGAAGGACCTGCAGCGCTTCCTTGGAAGGAATTGGGCGTTGATATCGTGATCGAGTCGACTGGTCTGTTCGTTCAGGACGATAAAGCACGGGGTCACATCGAAGCAGGCGCTAAGAAGGTCATCATTTCCGCACCTGGTAAGGGTGATGGCGTGAAGACTGTTGTTATCGGTGTAAACGACGACGAGCTCACTGCTGAGCACGACATCATTTCGAATGCATCTTGCACTACTAACTGCTTGGCTCCGATCACTAAGGTGATCCTCGAGAACTTCGGCATCGTCGAAGGTCTTATGACAACGGTTCACTCTTACACCGCGACACAGAAGACTGTGGACGGACCTTCTCCGAAGGACATGAAGGGTGGCCGCACAGCAGCGCTTAACATCATCCCATCGACAACGGGTGCAGCCAAGGCGGTTGGCCTCGTGCTTCCAGCAGTTCAAGGTAAGTTAACTGGTATGGCGTTCCGCGTGCCAACTCCAACTGTATCTGCAGTCGACCTTGTTGTGAAGACAGAGAAGAGCACTTCATACGCTGAAATCTGCCAAAAGATGAAAGAAGCTTCTGAAGGTTCACTTAAGGGTATCCTTGGTTACACTGAAGATGAAGTGTGTTCTTCTGACTTCATCCACGAAGAGCTAAGCTCGGTCTTCGATGCAGGCATCGGCATGGGTCTTAACGACACATTCTTCAAGCTTGTTTCCTGGTATGACAACGAATGGGGCTACTCCAATCGCGTGGTTGAACTTGTGCAAAAAGTTTCCAAGTTCCTCTAATCGGAATTGGTAATTAACATTTAAAGCTTCTGGCCGCTGTGGCAGGTTTTCCCTATGGATTCTCTGACACAGCGGCCTTTTTTATCACTCTGCCCTTATCGGCTTCAATTTCTCTAAATATCCAACTCAACATATTTTAATTTATGTCACGAACCAAATCTATTAAAGACGTTAACCTAGCAGGTAAACGTGTCTTTGTCCGTTGCGACTTTAACGTTCCGCTTAAAGACGGAGTCATCTCCGACGATTCGCGGATCGTAGCGGCCCTGCCTACAATCGAGCACTTGGTAAAACAAGGCGCCAAGGTAATTCTTGCCAGTCACTTAGGCCGTCCAAAAGGCGAAAAGAACGCTGCCTTTACGCTGGCGCCCGTGGCTGAAGCACTGGCTGAGAAGCTGGGTCAACCAGTGACTTTCCTCGAAGACTGCATCGGCGAAGAGGTCGAAGCCGAAGTGGCCAAGATGGGCGATGGAGAAATCGTTTTACTAGAGAATGTCCGTTTCTATAAGGGCGAGACCGATAACGATCCCGAATTTGCAGCTGCACTGGCTAAGCTGGCAGATGCTTTCGTCAATGATGCGTTTGGCACTGCACACCGTGCTCATGCTTCGACAGCAGGCGTCGCGGCACACCTTTCGCCAAATGTCTGCGGACTATTGATCGAGAAAGAATTAGCATACCTAGGCGACAAGACAGCCAATCCCGAGCGTCCACTCACAGTCATTCTGGGAGGTGCTAAAGTTTCTGATAAGATCAAAGTGATCGACGCTTTGCTTGAAAAGGCGGACACGATTATCATCGGTGGTGCTATGGCATACACTTTTGCTTTGGCCGAGGGACGCACCGTGGGTGAGTCACTGAGTGAGCCGGATCACATTCCGACCGCACAAGCTGCGCTTGCAAAAGCCAAGGCAAAGGGCGTGAAATTCCTGCTGCCGATCGACAATCTAGCAGTTAAGGATCTTGATTTTGGGGCGGGCACTGTTGGTGAAACCAAGATCTTTGAAGGTAACATTGATGCCGGATGGGAAGGCGTTGATATTGGGCCGAAGAGCATCGAACTCTTCAGTAATGAAGTGAAAAACGCGAAGACTGTTCTTTGGAACGGACCGATGGGAATTTTCGAAATCGATGCCTGTAATAAGGGCACGTTTGCGGTGGCTAAGACGATTGCTGATTCCGATGCCTGTTCCATAATTGGCGGCGGTGATTCGGTCAAGGCAATCAAGATGGCTGGATATGGCGATAAAGTGACCTTTATGAGCACTGGAGGTGGTGCCTCACTTGAGTTTCTTGAAGGAAAAGAGCTCCCCGGCGTAACGGCGCTCGACACGATCTAAAACTAACTGTTAATAATTAAAATTATGAGTAAAACAGCACGTAAATACCTAATTGCAGGTAACTGGAAGATGAACTTGAACTCAGCCGAAGGTGCTGAGCTCGCTAAAAGCGTCCACCTGCTTGTCGGGCAGCAAACTGATGTTTCAGTTTGTGTCTGTCCGCCAGCGACAGCACTTGAAGCGGTGGCCGCCGTGATTAATGAATCGAATGTTTCCCTGGGTGCGCAAAATATGCACTACGAAGCGTCCGGTGCATACACTGGGGAGATCTCAGCGGAGATGCTACGTCATCTGTTCTGTAACTTTGTTATCCTTGGGCATAGCGAACGTCGTCAGTTTTTCGGCGAAACCGATGCCTCCGTAAACAAGAAGACGTTGGCCGCTTTGGCAGCTAACCTGAAGCCCATCGTTTGTGTCGGTGAAACGCTGGAAGAGCGTGAGTCCGGTAAGATGCTTTCCGTAATCAAAGCGCAAACAGAAGGCGCACTCGTTGGTGCGAAAGCATCCGATGCAGATGCCTTGGTAGTTGCTTACGAACCCGTATGGGCGATCGGCACTGGCAAGACAGCGACGCCGGAAATGGCTGAAGAAGTGCACGCGGAGATCCGCTGCTTGCTGGCAGGACTCCTTGGTGAAGAAGCCGCCAACAAGGTGCGTATTCTTTACGGAGGATCGATGAAGCCAGGTAACGCACCTGAGTTACTTGCTCAAAAGAATATCGACGGTGGTTTGATTGGTGGTGCTGCGCTCAAGGCAAGTGATTTTGCCGGTATCGTTGAAGCTGCATTGAAGCTGTCGAAGTAGTTAAATACTTTATACACATTCACTGAGGCCGAAGCATGTTATGCTTCGGCCTTTTTTGTGCTTTCAGCTACGGCAGATGCGATATTTTTAGCTAATATCAACGCTTGTCTTTACTTGGTAATGAAAATCCTGTAGCCGCTTGCGGTGGTAGGGACGCCTGCTCCCGCTGAGGGCATGTGCGTCAACCTAAGCAATTTAGGCAGATCTCCGTCTGCCCCAGATGGCAACTGAAGGCGGCGGTTTCGGCGAAACCGCCCTACCTGTGACGGTCAAGGTTAGCTCAAGGGCGCTTAGGAATAATCGCCGCTCACTAGTTGTGTGAACGCGTTTGCCGCACGAGCGTTTGACTTCTTTAGGGGCTTTCAAGGTAGGGACGTTTCGCGGAAACGTCCGTTCGCACGCGATGCGGCATAGTTAAAGCGTTGCCCACAAAACTTTATTCGGTAGCCATCCCCAACACCCAGTCTTCAGACCTTAGGTTGACTGACGCAAATGCGCTCAACGGGATGTCCGAGGCAACACGAACGCTCGCTTGACTGAGCAGCCAGATTGCGGACGACACGGAGAGGCTGTCTCAAAACTGAGTCCATCTCGGTCTATGCCTGCGGAAAGGTGTATTTAAGGGAGGGCGCTTGTCCCCAAGCGCTTCAGTTAGGCTTAAGCGCGACCAAATCTCGACGAAAAGACGCTGAGGACAGCATCCCTCCCATGCTTTTCATTAGATTATACCAATAGCTTGTCTTAACTTGGTAAAAAATCCTGTAGTCCCTACCATTTTACCAGAAAAACTAAATCAATGGTATAAGCACTCCATGAACACTCTCTTTTCCGTAGACTTATTCGCTGCAGAAACCACGAATGAGCCAGCCCGCACCTCCCAGATTCGAAAAATCAATACACCCAAACGAATCGACAGGATTAAAGTGATAAACGGTTGAATCCAACACTTCGGGCGATTTGATATTGACGCCAAACCGCCCATATCCATTTTCCGAGATTCGCTTCGGGGAATTAGCTCAGTTGGTAGAGCGCTTGCATGGCATGCAAGAGGTCAGGGGTTCGACTCCCCTATTCTCCACCAGCCTTCGCCAAGGCTTCGGCTGGCAAGCCGCGGTCTTGGCGAAGGCTGCCCGCCGAAGCTTTAGCGAAGGAGGGCTTCGCCCTTAATTGGGCCTAAA
>Ga0307933_1002308_pt1 | contig 13211 bp, 4 predicted proteins | sample OrgLakmetageno88_FD_201811 | JGI IMG/M metagenome (GOLD analysis project Ga0307933, IMG submission 201811) | Saline water microbial communities from Organic Lake, Antarctica - #88 | ecosystem: Environmental > Aquatic > Non-marine Saline and Alkaline > Saline | place: Antarctica: Organic Lake...
ACTGTTTCCCGTAATGTTCATTAATGAAAGTCTTCTTACCTTTACAGTCTGAAAGCAATTCACAATAAGGATTATTCCGTTGTGAAAACATTCAAAGCGGTGCACCCTAGGTGCATCGTTTTTTTTTGACTTTAATTATTTAAATAATGAACAAGCAAGAACTTCCTTTAATAAAATATAATTGTTCTTTTAAATTAGGTAAGTAGCATGATTTATTTTGAAAATTGGTAAGTTTTAATCAGAAAGCTTGAAAAATATAAATTTTAAACAGTTCGATGTATGGAGTTAGTCTAGACTGATCAAACTATAATCCACCACCATCTTAATACGGACGAACTTAAATTTCTGAGGGTTATTTCAAGTATTAATTGAGTCGTAAAAAGTAAACTGGAAAGCCAAGGTTTTCTTCCTTTTTAACGATCTTAAACCCAAATTTCTGATACATTTTTGCGTGAGCTTCAGAGGCCGTATCTATTATTACTGGCAGCTGATTGTTCTTAAACTTATTTCTGACTTCTATCATTAAACGAGCAGCAGTCCCCTTGCCGTCAGATTCTTTTTTAACTCCTAGTATCACAGGTCTTATATGTTCGTCTTTTGGATAGTTTTTATGCGCTAGGTGTTGCCTTTTTATCACACCAAAAATACGTTCTATGCCTATGCATTTAAATGCCATTTGAATGTCTAGAAGTAGGGTTCTCGGCGTAATTCTTTCTTGGTGAGGGAATTTTAATAAGATACAGGCTTTGTCATTATCTGATATATAAACTTCTCCAAAAAGTAGGGCTCTTTCAAATAAGTATTCCATTAACACCTGCATACGCTCTGTTCTTTTTCGGTCTTGTTTTACGATAAGATTTATAGAGTTTTCTTCTTTCAATGGTAAAAAGGCAGAAACTAATATTTCTGATACTAGCTTTTTGTCTAGGTAAGTTGCTTTTCTCAAATTGACAGCAGTATTTTGGTAGGGTATGGTAGGCGTTTGGACATGGTAGTTCGTAAATAAATCAAATATAGAATATTTGGCCGGATGGACAAAAAGCAGACTAGAACTAGTCCAATATTCAAATCATTTTAAGTCTATTTTAATTCGTACTTGGTAGGATCTTAAGATTTGTAACTGTTAGGTATAGTAGGTATAGAGTTCTGCTTTTTCGCGATGCGTTGAGCTTGTTGAATTGAAAGCCTGACGCACTAACTAAATAAATCCAGAAAAGCCTGTTTATACGTCTTGGTAATGGGTACTCGGTAATTTTCTCCTATAACCACATAACCTTCATTTTCGAAGGCTCTTACGGCTTTAATATTAACTATATGCGATTTATGACACTTGAAAAAATAGTCGTCTAAGTAGTCGCTAAACTTTCCTAAGCTGTAGGAGCTGATTAAGGTTTTACCATCGACTAAATGAATTTTTGTATAGCCTTCATAACCTTCTAAATGGATGACCTCTTCTTGAGGTATAAAAGAGATTCCTTTTTGAGTCGGCACTTTTAACTTGTGATCCCGATCTATAATTTTGTTGAGCAATGCTACTAGATTTGCATTAGAATCGGTAGCTTCTTTTTCAATATTTGTAATGGCTTTATCTATAGCTCTTTTAAGCTCTTCGTTATCCACGGGTTTCAATACATAATCTACCGCATTATTTTTTAAAGCCTCCAAAGCGTATTCATTATAAGCCGTTGAAAAAATCACTTGTGCACTTAAATGAGTCAGCTGTTGTAGCAGTTCAAAGCCCGTCATTCCGGGCATTTGAATATCTAAAAACAAAAGGTCTGGGGTATGTTCTACGATGGCAGCTATTGCTTTTTTAGGATCTTGAAAGGTGGCTATGACCTCTATTTGATTTCCTACTTTAAGCACTTTTTTATGTAGGTTTTGCAATGCCGAAAATTCGTCATCTACCAGTATCGCTTTATATTTTTTCATCTGTCAGTCTTTTAAGCAAGAAGGAAACTTTATGCCCTTTGTCTTTCTTATCTGGAAAGGCATCCTTGCGTTCTACGTTTATTTCCCATATTCCAGATTCTCTTAAATATTTCAACCGGTCTTCCAGTACAGAAGTAGATTTGAACCGGTCGTCTTCCTTGCTGTTTTCATAACCTTTACCGTCGTCTTGAATACTTATTTGAATCTTTTCCTTGCTGATACGTTGGAATTTTATGAGGACAGTTCCTGTGGTTTCTTTATTGAAAACGCCATGATTCACTGCGTTTTCTACAATAGGCTGTAGCAACATACTAGGCAATTGATCTGTTCTATCGAGTTCTGGATCTATTTCAAAAATATAGTTGAGTTTCCCTTTAAAGCGCAATTGCTCCAAAGCTAGGTAATTACTCAACAACTGTATTTCTCTATTGACACTTACCAATTGTTCTTTAGAAAGTTCAAAAAACTCTCTGATCAATCGAGAAAACTTTACCAAATACCTGTCTGATGTTTCAAAATCATTCTCATTAATATAGTACTGAATGGCCGTTAGAGAATTAAAAACAAAATGCGGATTCATTTGCGAGCGCAGTGCTTTTAATTGCAGCTCAGATAATTCTTTAGAACGCAACAGCTCTTCATTGCGTTTGATCTCTGATTTTCCTGCCAGATATTTAGTAATATAAATAATGACCGCCACTAACAGAAGCAGTAATGCGATATAAAAGATCCAACTTTGATACCATCGAGGAAGTACTTTGAAATCAAATGATTTTATCAGATCGCCACTTCTTATTTCTAGCTGGTATTCTTCTGGACTTAAATCAGAAAAAGTAATGTTTTTTGAAGTTGTGGTGGTCCATTCTTTTTGACTAGGAGAGAGTTTGAATTGATAAGAAAGTTTTGAATAGGGTCTATAATCAATAGAGTTGACTGTAAAACTCAAGGTATTACTTCTGGAATAGAGCTCACCTTGTCCAGCGCATACCGCCTGTCCATTATAGACCGCTTCTTCTATAAATATATTTACCAGGCTTGAGGTTACTTTATAGTCTATAGGCAGGTGAATGATGCCTTGGTTCGTAGCGACTAACAAAACATCACCTACTTTTTCTACCCCATTAATTTTATTAGTTGGCAATCCGTTGCTTCTATTCCAAGTACGCTGGAGTTGAAAGGACTCATTAGCAAAGGTGTACTGATAGATCCCGTTATTAGTAGGTAAGTACAGTTCTTGATTTTCAAAAAAAGCGTGATCACAAGAGAGAAACTCACTTTTTTCTAAAAGGTGGATGTTTGTTAAATCAGTAAGGTACGCTCCATAACCGTCTGTAGTAAGTAAAATTTGATCATTACTAATGATAGTGATTCCATTTACGGGATATGAAAATTCTTTGTGAATAGTATTTAGGTCTTCAATTTTTCCATCTACAAGTCTTTTTAAACCTGTAGAGGTTCCTATGATGAGCTGCTGTTTAAAAACACTTAAACATCGGGTTCCAGGTTGCGGAAATGCTTTTATAAAATCAAGATTTTTAGGATTTATGGAACTAACCCCAATGGTATTGTAACCGTATAACAAATCATTAAAATAGACGAGCGAGCGTGCCAGCTCATTTTTAAGTGGAAAGGTGATACCTGTTTTTTGATTTTTATGAACTGTTTGGATGTCGTAGTTACTCATGTAATACTTAGTGTCCGTTTCTTGTATATAGGTAAGATCGTATAAATAATCAGTTTTCTTTAAATCAAGGATAAATTCATTTTTTGCTTTATCATAGCTGTAGAATCCTTGATCGTTTATAATCGCGTAGGTAGTCCCATTTATGTTTTTAATATCATTGATTTGATAATTGGAATATTCTTTTTTGATATCTAGGTCATTGACATTGTATTTGTAAACTCCGTTGGAGAAAGTGGCAGCCCATATGTTGTTTTCTTTATCAATAAAGGAATTGTGTGAGGCGATAAAGGAAGGTATATGATAGGCTGTTTTAATGCTCAAATCGCTATCTAAAATGCCCACAACATGGTCCCCTGTAATTTGAATCTGGTCATTTACCAAATTCATCCTTGCCCGCTCCAGCCTCTGCACACCCAGTTCATCTTCATAACGAAAGCTTTTTATTTCTTTTGAATTTAAATTCAATAAGTTGTAGAAATATTCTTTGAACGTAAAATAAAGGCTATCGGTAAGCTGACCTCGATGGTAATTATTGTGTAATATGTTAGAACCTTTTAATGTATAGGTTTTATTATTTTTATCGGTAAGAATAAAATTTTCTTCAGCGTTTTCACTGATAGATTTAAATTTGTCACCTAATAAAGGAACAGAAAAATCGTAGGAGGGACGCAGGCTAACAATTTGCCAAAGGTCACCTTTTAGCTGATAGGCATTTGTGGAGCCTATGGCAAGTATCTCGTCACCATCAAAACTTGCATTTGTAGCGCTCATGATTTGATCATTTGCCGAAGGGAAGTTGTACACTTTATCCTCAAAAATATACCCCATACTTTTGCTCTTTGCACCGTACCACATTTTACCATCACGAGCAGGGAATAGATTCCAAACATCGTTAGTAGGTAAACCATCTTTAGTAGTGAAAATTTTGAATTCGCTACCGTTAAATTTTACAACGCCTTCATTTGTGGCCATCCATATAAAGCCGTTTATATCTTGTGTAACCTTGTACACATTATTACTAGGCAATCCATCTTTTTCAGAATAGTTGGTGTATTCCTGTGCTGGACTTGATAAAGTCCAGATAAAGAACAAGAAGACCACATATTTTTTAATCATGACACTATTTTACGACTATTTCTTTACTTAGCTTAGACTGCCCACCATCTTTTGTAAATACTTTTATGGCATAGGTATCGTTTTTGTTTCTGCTTTCCCTTCTGCCGGCAGGCATGGCGCGAAAGCTTAACTCCAAAGACCTGGCTTGCTGAACGAGTTGACCTTTTTTATTTTTCTTAGATCTTAAGTAAGGCTTGTCCCCATTTGTACTTTAGGTTGACACTGATATTATTAGCTGGATTTTGAAGGTAATCTAAAGCGCTTCCTTTTGGTGCACTAGGTAAATTATATAGTACTCTTTGATGGGTTACATTCATACAGATAGGGGTACTAAAGTGTTTCCCTAATTTCAAACTCATTGGAGCATTAAGTTTTAAAAGGTTATCAGTATAACGAGCTCTGAAGTCGGAATAATTTTCTTGAGAAAAAGAGTAAAAGTCATCATAAAATCCAATACTACCACTCAGTTGTACTGGCGATTTTTCTTTATCCTCTTCTTGAGTAGCGCTTAAAACTCCGCAAAACAAAAAGAAGATCAACAGGTTTAGAAATCCTATAGAATTCTTATCCATAATTGAATCTTCTTAGGGCTTGTTTAAATCACCAGTGGTACGGAGTTTTAATAAAGTGGCTAACCCTAAATTATCTATCTAATATGGTGCTTTGTTAAGGTTATCTAAATAGGCATCGTTCAAATGTGCGTTTTGGTCGCTTGAACGCTTAAGTTGATCAGATAAAAAAAACACTTCCTTGGGATAGGTTTATAAATGAGCTAGAATCTTTTAAATGAATGGATGGAAGGAATTGTTTCGCTTTCGCGAAAGCGAAATTCACACCAGAAATCGAGAACAAAACAAGATGCTTTTATGCCATAAGATCAGGCTCGTAAACCCTTAAAATTCATAAACCGCAAGATAGAAGTGATTAATTTCAGTTCCTTACGGGAAACCATAAAGAAGTTATAAAAAAGTGTTTTAGATTCACCCTCGAGCGTTATCAGAGATGTTATAGGAAGCTTTTAAGAGGAATAACCCTTACTTATTAGTTTTATTATGAAGAATATTTTTGTTCTCACAGTACTCTAATTATTACTAAGTTTTTTTTTGAAAACAGGTTATAATTTAGGGTTCTAATTATTTAAATAATCCGCTCTCAAATAAAACTTAAATATACTAGTCCATGATTAAAAAATACTATTCACTGCTGTTATGGAGTGTATTCATTTGCCTGATGTATAGTTCTTTATTAAGTGCCGGTGTCTCTAAAGATGATGAAAGTCTTCTAGAAACTATGTTTGTTCGTGATACTACGTTTTCCGAATATGCTGCATATTGTAATAATTCAGGAAAACCCCCTATCGTTTTTAAAGACAATAGCTCAATAAGTCCTCCACCAATAATAGATTTTACATTTACTAATAATAATGTCTGTTCAGGTCAAACCATATCTTTTACGTCTATGGTAACAGGTAGCGGTCCTTTTACTTATGCATGGGATTTTGGAGATGGGTCAACTTCTACTTTGGAAAACCCTAATCACTCTTTTCAAGCCTCATTAGGCTGTGGTTCACAAACCTTTACCATAACATTAATTGTAACAGATGTGAATAATGATATGGAAACAATTTCAAAACCTATAATGGTTAAAAGAAAACCAGATATTAGTTTTGAAGAGCCTAATTTGAGTACGGGAGTGCCGTCATTCGAAAATTGTAATCAGGCTTCTGTAAATTATACAATGGAGGTAGGTAATATTTCCAGTTCAATTAGTTGTATAACTTCTTATTCTATAGATTGGGGTGATGGAAATTCGGCGAGTAATGTGTCATTTCCACTCTCGCATACCTATCAAAGCATAGGCTCATTTAGTATGGTAATCAGCGGTGTAGGTAGTAATGGATGCCAAGCGCAAAAAGTGTATGTAGTCAAAAACTCTAGTAATCCTAGAGGCGGGCTTCCAAGCCCAGGGGGTACGATAAATTTATGTACACCTATGAGCCCATTACAATTTACTATTACCGATTGGGGTGCAAATCCCATTGATACTATTTATAATGTAGATTATGGAGATGGAACTACTTTGACATTAACACAAAACGATTTAGTTTCTTCAATCTATTACAATAGCTCTGATCCCATTAATTCTCCAGCGTATCCCATACCGCACACTTATATCTTATCTAATTGTCCGAATGGTAGTTATACTGTTCTTTTAGACATTATCACGTCATGTGGAGAAACTAATTTAACTCAAGGTCCGATTTCTATTCTTGAAAAACCAGAAGTGAGTTTCGTTATTCCAGATACAGCATGTATAAATGTTAATGTGACAATAAATAATACATCTAGCACTGGATATAATCCAAACTGTAATACTCAAGTTGGCTGGTTTTGGGATATGGGAGATGGTACTACTTACATAGATTTTGAACCAATTCATTCCTATTCTGCCCCAGGAATTTATACAGTTTCTTTATATGCCCAAAATTATTGTGGAGATACAAACATTGTTACAGAGCAAATATGTGTAGAAGAACCTTTAACTCCTGATTTTGCTTTTAGTACGGTAGAAGGTTGTACGCCTTTAAATGTGACTACAACCAACAATACAGATCTCACCTTTAATTGCAGCCCATTAAATTACTCTTGGAGTGTAACCTATCAAGATGTGTATTGTGCTATAGCGCCCGAGAACTGGAGTTATGATGCAGGGACAAGTGCTACTTCTGAAGAGCCTCAATTTAACTTTGTAACACCTGGTATCTATACGGTACAAGCTGCTATTTCAGGAAGCAGTTGTGGTACAGTGATGTCGGTACCTCAAGATATTATTGTTAAAAAGCCTCCTACTGCAAGTATCAATAGCATTGCAGACTTTTGCCAAAACGGCACTAACAATACCATTTCTCCTACCGCTGTGGTGGACCCATGTGCTCCTAACTCTACTAATGTTACTTATGCATGGAGTTTTCCTAGTGGTTCTCCAGCGACTTCTTCCCAAGCTAATCCAACAAATATTACCTATTCAACTCCTGGAATTTATACGGTTTCTCTTGTAGTGACTAATGAGTGCGGTCCTGTTACTGCATTAAATCAAACCTTTGAAATTTTTCCAGAACCAGAAATTACAGGGGAATTAACTGCTTGCGTTGGTCAGACATCACAGTTGACTGCGAGTACTAGCGGTACCAATTGGATGTCCTCAAATTCTTCTGTGGCTACTGTTAATTCTAGCGGTCTTGTTACGGGTGGAAACGCGGGAAATGCTACTATTACTTTTACAGACAACAATGGATGTACCGATTCCATAAGTTTTGATGTAGTCCCAGCTCCCATCGTTTCTAACCAACCCTTAACTCCTCAAGAAATTTGTACCGGTGGGGTTTTAAATCCGCTTACTTTTAGCATTGCAAATGTCGTAGGAACACCCACGTTTCAATGGTACCGTAATGCAAATGATAATACTACTAGCGGCAATGCAATTGCAGGAGCGACTTCGGTGTCATTTACACCAAATAATACTGTGGTGGGTACCGTTTTTTATTATTGTGAAATTACCTTTTCTTCGGGTGGTTGTACATCAATTCTTACCAACACCGCCAGAGTTTCTATTTCACCATTACCGACCATAACAGATCCTATTAACAGTCAAGATATTTGCGAAGGTGGAAATGCTGTCGATTTAAATGTACAAGCTACTGGTGGGACAGGCAACCTTTCTTATCAATGGTTTTCAAACACTTCTAATACGAATACAGGTGGAACTTCCATACCCGGAGCTAATCAAGCTACTTACACACCACCAACTTTTTCAACTGTTGGAACATTCTATTATTACGCTGTAGCTACCTATGATGGAAGTGGTTGTGGAAGTGTTGCTTCCAATGTAGCGACTATTAATGTCATAGCAGATCCTATTGTAACGACACAACCATTACTTACTCAAACCCAATGTCAAGGAGCTAATGCTAACACACTAACCGTTGCTGTCGCTAACGGATTAGGAACTCTAAGCTATCAATGGTATTCCAATACGACCAATTCCAATACAGGAGGTTCCCTATTAGCAGGACAAACTAATGCTAGTTTTACCCCACCTACTACTAATTTAGGCACCTTATATTATTATTGTGTGATTACTCAAAGTGTTTCAGGCTGTGAAACGACTAGTGATACGGCTGAGGTTATCATAGTGGCAGCACCCATAATCACCACTCAACCCATACCAGGCCAAGATGTCTGTCTCGATGCTAATACGACAAACAATGCTCAGCTACTTCAAGTAGCCTTTACAAATGGAGCGGGTACAGCTAGTTATCAATGGTACAGTAATACTACAAACGCCACTATTGGTGGTAGTTTGATTGCAGGAGCAACAACTGATAATTATTTACCTCCAACAGATGCCGTGGGAGAGCTATTTTACTATTGCGAGATTACTTTTTCACAAGGAGGTTGTAGTTCTATCTTTTCTAACACGGCTCGAGTAGAAGTACATCCGTTGCCTATAATTTCAACAAACCCTATCAATACTCAGGACATTTGTGAGGGAGGGACAAGTCAAGCGCTAAGCATTTCAACCTCTGGAGGTTTTGGAAATGCTACTTATCAGTGGTACAGCAATACTACAAATTCCAATACAAGTGGTGGGACCGCTATAGCAGGAGCTAATCAGCTTTCTTATACGCCACCCGTATTTAATACTCCTGGAGTTTATTATTTTTATGTAGAAGCTGTTTTTGACGGTACAGGTTGTGGTTCCACCCTTAGTGATGTAGCCACTATTAATGTTATCAATGACCCGATCATTACTACTCAACCTCAAACATCTCAAACTCAATGTCAAAATGCTGCAGCTGATGATTTGGTCGTAGCTGCGTCAGGCGGGATAGGTACTTTAATGTATCAGTGGTATTCCAATAATACCGCATCTAATACAGGAGGATCTCTTATCGCAGGAGCTTCGTCTGCTACTTATAGTCCTCCTACCAGCACTGTTGGAACAGTTTACTACTATTGTGTGGTTGCTCAAGCAGCTTCTGGATGTGAGGTGACTAGTAATATATCAACTGTTGAAATTGTTCCATCACCTAGTATTACAACACAACCAAATCCGAATCAAGAAATTTGTATTAATGGGAGCTTAACAGCTTTAACAGTTTCCTTTACGAACGGTGCAGGTACAGCAACCTACCAATGGTATAGCAATTCTTCAAATAGTATTACAGGAGGAACACCTATTAGCGGTGCAACTAATAGTTCCTATACACCACCTAGTAGCCCTGTAGGCGAGTTGTTCTATTATTGCGAATTACTTTTTTCACAAGGTGGATGTAGTTCTATTTTTTCTAATACAGCAAGAGTAGAGGTGTACCCACAACCAACGATCGTTACACAGCCTCTGATGACTCAAGATATTTGTGAAGGCGGGATGATCATGCCGTTAAGTACAGCAGTGACAGGAGGAACAGGAACTATAACCTATCAATGGTATTCTAATACAACCAATTCCAATACTGGTGGTACTGCCATCTCAGGAGCTACTTTAGACTCTTATACGCCGCCTGTTTTTAATACGCCGGGTAATTTTTATTTCTATGCAATAGCTACTCTAGATGGAATAGGTTGTAATGCTGTTTCTAGTCAAGTAGCTGAGGTAAACGTTGTCCCTGATCCAGATGTGACAGCGCAACCTCTTGCAGATCAAACACACTGTCAAGGAGCCACTCCAAATGATCTTACGCTAAGCATAGCCAATGGATTGGGAACCATCAGTTACCAATGGTATTCCAACACAGCCAATACGAACACAGGTGGTACTGCAATTGCAGGAGCTACTACCGCAACCTATGTTCCACCTACAACAGCTGTGGGAATAACCTATTATTATGGTGTAATTACACAAGACGTGGCTGGTTGTGAGGTGGTGAGTGCTACGTCTAGAGTAGAAATAGTTCCTGCACCAACGATTACTACACAGCCTGAACCACTACAAGAACTCTGTTTGAATGGGACGGTAAATCCGCTAAGTGTTGCTTTTACCAATGGAACAGGAACGGTAAGTTATCAATGGTACAGCAATACGTTGAATGATACGACTTCTGGTACCATTATTTCTGGAGCTACTATGAGTTCCTACACACCACCCAATACAACAACTGGAACTGTTTTTTATTATTGTGAATTGACGTTCTCTCAAGGGGGATGTAGCTCTATATTGACAAATACAGGACAAGTAGTAATATTTCCACTTCCAACCATCAGTACACAACCTACAGTGACACAAGATATTTGTGAAGGCGGGATGATCATGTCGTTAAGTATAGCAGTGGCAGGAGGGACAGGAAGTATAACCTATCAATGGTACTCTAATACGACCAACTCCAATACCGGTGGTACAGCAATTTCAGGAGCTACTTTAGACTCTTATACACCGCCTGTTTTTAATACGCCAGGTAATTTTTATTTCTACGCAGTAGCTACTCTTGATGGAATAGGATGCGGAAGTACCGCTAGTGATGTGTCTGAAGTAAACGTTGTGCCTGATCCAGATGTGACGGCACAACCACTGGCATCACAAACTCATTGTCAAGGAGCAGTTCCTAATGACTTAAATCTGGTTGCAGCAAACGGTATAGGCACATTTAGTTATCAATGGTACACTAACTCAGTCAATTCAAATACTGGGGGGACAGCTATAGTAGGTGAGACCAATGATACTTTTACACCTCCTACTGCAGCTGTAGGAACGGTCTTTTATTACTGTGAAATAATACAATCTGGTGAAGGTTGTAATGCTCTTAGTGATGTTGCCGAAGTTATTGTAGTGGAAGCACCTATCATTACCTCTCAACCTATAATAGATCAAACAGTCTGTATTAACGGTATGCCAGATCCTCTCACCTTAGCTTATACTAATGGAACAGGAACACCTTCTTATCAATGGTACAGCAACAGTGTTAATGATATTACCACGGGAACTCTAATAACGGGAGCTACTTCTAGTACATATAACCCTATTGCAGACACTTTAGGAGAAACCTTCTATTATTGTGAGATCACCTTTTCTCAAGGTGGTTGTAGTTCTCTTTTTTCAACAACAGCTCGAGTAGAGGTAGTACCATTACCTACGATTTCTTCTCAACCTCTAGTGACACAAGAATTGTGTGAAGGAGGTATTATTATGCCATTGACGGTTGCTGTACAAGACGGAACTGGTGGTATTACGTATCAATGGTATAGCAATTCAAACAATTCCGCATCTGGTGGAACCTTGATTGCTGGTGCTGATCAAGATTCTTATACTCCGGCTGCTTTCGCGACAGCGGGAACCTTTTATTTTTATGTAGTAGCAACACTTGACGGTATAGGTTGTGGATCAACCACAAGTGATGTTGCAGAAGTCATCGTTAGACCTGATCCTGATATAACCATGCAACCGCTGCCTGCGCAGACACATTGTCAAGGCGCTGTTCCCGATGACTTAATTGTTGCTGCAGCAAATGGAATAGGTACATTTAGTTATCAATGGTATGAAAACACTTCAAACTCTGCTACTGGAGGAACTTTGATAGCAGGTGCAAATGGAACAAGTTTTACTCCAGACACCAGTACCACAGGTGTTTTTTATTACTACTGTGAAATTATGCAGACCGCATTAGGTTGTGATGTTACCAGTGATGTAGCTAGTGTCGAAATTGTTCCTGCTCCATCATTTTCAATACAGCCTATAACAAATCAAGAGCTTTGTATTAATGGAAGTACAGACATCTTGATTGTTGCCTTTTCTAACGGAACCGGAACAGCTAGTTATCAATGGTATCGCAATACCACTAATAGTGCTAGCGGAGGAACTGCTATTGCAGGAGAGACCAACACGAGCTTTACGCCGCTATCTGACGTGTTAGGGGAGTTTTTCTATTATTGTGAGATCATGTTTTCTCAAGGGGGTTGCTCAGCGATCGTATCAAATAGTGCTCGAGTAGAAGTGGTTCCTGAAGCAACCATAGTCACAGACCCTTTAGTAACTCAAGATTTATGTGTTGGAGGAACGATCATGCCGTTGACAGTTGCTGTTCAAGATGGGGCAGGATTGACTTCTTATCAGTGGTATTCTAACACGGTCAATTCAAATACAGGAGGAAGCCTTATTTCTGGTGCTACTATGGATACTTATACGCCTCCAGCTTTTACTGCAGCAGGAACCTATTATTTTTATGCTACAGCTTCTTTTACAGGTAATGGCTGTAGTTCTATTAGCAGTGCAGCAGCTGAGGTTATAGTAGTAGAAGATCCGATTGTTTCTTCCCAACCTATTTCCAATCAAACCCAATGTCAAGGAGCTGCTTCAGATGATTTAGTAGTTGTGGCAACAGGCGGATTAGGAACTTATTCTTACCAGTGGTATACTAATAATTCCAACTCTAATAGCGGTGGAACACTAATCACCGGTGAGATTTCTGATACCTTTACTCCTCCTA
>Ga0307933_1002309_pt1 | contig 13211 bp, 9 predicted proteins | sample OrgLakmetageno88_FD_201811 | JGI IMG/M metagenome (GOLD analysis project Ga0307933, IMG submission 201811) | Saline water microbial communities from Organic Lake, Antarctica - #88 | ecosystem: Environmental > Aquatic > Non-marine Saline and Alkaline > Saline | place: Antarctica: Organic Lake...
GACCGCGCCGCTCATTTTCTGCAGCATGGCGGGGGAATGTTCACCTTTCTTCACGCTGCCGATCTTCACCTTGATAGTCCTCTCCGGGGGCTTTCGCGTCACGAGGATGCCCCGGTGGCGGAAATCCGGGGGGCGACCCGCCGCGCGCTCGAGAATCTCGTCGACCTCGCCATCGCAAAAGAAGTCTCGTTTGTGGTGATCGCCGGCGATCTTTACGATGGTGATCAGAAGGATTATGGCACCGCTCTTTTTTTAAATCGTCAAATGTTGCGGCTCCGGGAGGCCGGAATCCGGGTGATTGCGATCAGTGGAAATCACGATGCCGAATCGGTTATCACCAAAGCACTCACTCCTCCCGACAATGTCACTTTTCTTCCCGTGGAGAAGCCCGGAAGCGTGACCCTTGCGGAAGTGCCTGCGGTCATCCACGGCCAGGGGTTTGCCCGGGTCAGCGTGCAGGAAAATCTCGTGCCGAACTATCCCGTCGCGGTTTCGGGATGTTTTAACATCGGCCTTCTCCATACCAGTCTCGCCGGCTGCTCCGAGCACGACACCTACGCGCCCTGCGCGATGTCCGACCTCGTGGCAAAGGATTATCAATACTGGGCCCTCGGCCATATTCACCAACCTGCAGTCCTCGGCCAAGAGCCCTGGGTCGCTTATTCCGGAAACATCCAGGGGCGTAAGATCAACGAGACCGGAGAACGGGGCTGTTATCTCGTCACCGTTGACGACTCCCTTTCGGTGGCCGGTCATGAATTCGTCGCGCTTGATGTCGTGCGTTGGGATCACTTGTCGCTTGATTTATCGGCCTGCGATTCTCCGGACGAGATGCGGTCAGAGATTTCGCAGGTTTTTGCAAAATCCTTTCGCGAGGCTGGGGGACGGCTTCTGGCCTTGCGGCTGACCTTGACCGGGGCCACCGCGATGCATGGAGAACTGCATGCCGGTCTGGGGCGTTGGCAGGCCGAGTGCGTCTCGGTGGCCCGGGAGATCGAGAGCGGGCGGATTTGGTTTGAGCAGCTGAAGTTGAAAACGACCCCGGTTTACGATCCCGCCGAGCTGGCCGCACGCGATGACCTGACCGCGATGGTGCTGGCCTCCCTCAAGGAATGGGGGCCGGGCGGAAGCCTTCCCGCAATCGATTCCCTGCAGGCCAAACTCCCGGCATCGGTACTTTCCGAGATTGGCGAAGGGTCGGACCAGGAACTCAAAGAGGATCTCGCGGCCATCGTGTTGCACAGCATCACCACCAGCCCGAACAAGCAGAGGGATGAGATTTGACGAACTTCAGATCCCCGCTTTCGGGCCCTTCACCGACTTCTCCCTGTCTCTTCCCCGGGAGAAGTACGATATCCATCTGATTTATGGTCCCAACGAAGCGGGGAAGAGCTCGCTTCTGCGTGCCCTCCGGCAATTGCTATACGGCATTCCGGTCCGGTCGGAGGATGCCTTTCTTCACCAATATCCCCGTCTTCGCATCGGAGCCACCATCAGCGAGGGTGACGAATCGCTGACGTTTTTCCGTAAAAAAGGAAAGCAAAACACTCTCCTCGATTCGGATGGCAAGGCTCTCCCCGAGAAGGTTCTTTTTCCTTTTCTGGGTCCGGTGGATGAGTCGTTTTTTGAGAATATGTTCGGTCTCGATACCGATTCGTTACGGCGTGGGGCCGGGCGGCTTTTGGCGGGCGAGGGTGATTTGGGAGCGGCCATTTTCTCAGCCAGTCTGGGCGGGACTCCGGTGAACGAAGCGATCAAGACCCTCGAAGACGAAGCCAATTTACTTTTCAAGGAGCGCTCGCGTAACACCACGATTGCGGTGAATCTGCGGGAGTTGAAAGAGGCCGAGGGGGCCGAAAAAGCGGAGACGATTTCGACCGCTCGCTGGGAAAAACTCAAAGCGGAGCTGAAGGAGGCGGCACACCGCTTTGAGGCCCGCGACCGCGCTTATCGCGGGCATTTGTCACAAAGCGAATTTCTGAAACGATGTCTCCAGGCCTTGCCGGTTTTGCAAAAGGTGAGGCGGCTTGAAGCCGAACTTGCCGTGATCAAGCTGCCCGAACTGCCCTCCGACTTTGCGGGCCGGGTGCGCGAGACGATGGCTGCGCTCGCTTCCGCAAAACACACTCTTGCCCTCCACGAGGAACGGGGGAAGTCCCTCAAGAGTGATCTTGGGAAGATTGCCGATCCCTCGGGCGTTTTGGAAAAAGCCGCCGATCTCGATTTGCTTCACCGACGGGCCGATCGATACCAAGGCGACCTCGAGACCCTCCCGGATCTCAAGACCGAGATCCGGGCTCTCGACGCCAGGTTGGGAGAGGACAAGGATCTCGCCGATTATCCCCCGATCAACGATGAAACTCTTCACCGCTGGAAAACGGCCTCAAGAAAGCGCGATGAATTGGCGGGTGAGGCGAGCCGCCTGGCGGCCGAACGGGACAGTATCGGGAAGCGCCTCAAGAAGGCCGGGGAGGCGTTGGAGAAACTAAAACCGTCACGGGGTCTGGCATCCCTCCGGGATTTGGTGGAACGGGCCGAGCAATTTTCCCTCGGTAAAAAAGGGCTGCCGCAGGAACTCGAGGAGCAAGGTCTTTTAAAAAAGCAGGCCGAAAATTTTCGTCAGCGTCTGGGAATCGAAGGTGACCCCCGCTCGCTTGCGGTGGTGGCCCGCGCCACCATTGAGGATGAAGACCGCAAGCGTCTCACCTTGCAGGAAGAAATTCGTGATCTTGAAAAAGAGCTGCGGCAGTGTCGCGACGAACTCTCTGCCGAGCAATCAGCTCTCGATCATCTCGCCACCAAGGCGGTGCTCTATTCGCCCGAGGATTTGCAAAAGGCCCGTGATCATCGCGATGCCCTCTGGGAAGAGATTCTCGCAAGCGGGAAGCCTGACGCGGTCTTGGGCGCGGCCATTGCTTCGGCCGATGAGATTGCCGACGCCCTTCATCGTGATGCCGGCCATCTGGCCCGGGCGGCGGAGCACCGGCTTCGTCTGGACACGATGGGAGCACGAGAAAAAAATCTCGCCGGTGATCTTGAGAAGGCGAAAGAGGCGCTGGAGAGGTGGCGGGAAAATTGGGAAAAATCGCGGGCTTTTCTTCCGGGACAGCTGCCGTCGGACCTCATGGGATGGCGCGAAGACTGGGAAAAATTCTGCGAAACGAGTGATGAGCTTGAGAAGCGCGAGCTCGCTCTCGAGCGTCTCCGGAAGGAGGAAAAGGTTCTCCTCGAAAAGCTCGGTGGCGATGATTTCGAGCACTCCTTTCGGCAGGCCCGAACTGACCTTGAAAAGGCCATGCGCAAAGACGGGGAGCGTGATGCCATTTTGAAACAGCAGGCGGCCGATGATCTCAAACACGAGCAACTCCAGGAGGAATCGGCGGAGATTGAGGCCGCCGTGAAAGTGGCGCGCTTCGACTGGGAGGGCCTTTGCGGATCGCTCGAGATCAGCCCGGACCTGGCCACCGAAGTCACCTTGGGTGAGGTCGAGTCCCGGGTCACGACGCGGATGAATTTGCTCGGACGGAATGACTTGCAACAAGAAGTCGAGCAGAAGGAGAAGTTTGTCGGGGACTACCGGGAGCTTCTCGAAAAGTGCGCCGGAGCCCTCAAGGCACCGGCTTCCGAACCGGCCTTGTTTGAGCTTTTGGAGAAGGCCAAGGACGATCGGAATCGGGGGCAGACCCTGCGGGCCCAGCTTGCCACCCTGGAGGAAGAAGAAGTGAAATTGAAGCTGGAGATCACGCAGAGTTCCGGAGACCTCGAAGGATTGCTTTCGCAAGCCGGGGGTGGCGACCTTGAGTTGGTCATCGCCCAATTTGAAAATCGCCAAGGGCTTCGCAAGGATCGCGCGAGTCAGATTGATGTCCTGGAAGGGCTTGCCGGCGGGGTTCCGCTGGAGGAGTTCCGGGCCGACCTTGATACGCGCGACCCGGCGGGCTTGCAAGAGGAGGTCGCGGGCTTGACGGAGGCCGGAGAAGCTTCGCAGGAGGGGCGTGACCGCGCCAAAGAAGCCTGGGATGATTTGCGGCGGGAAGAGCGGGAACTTCGGGAGGCGGGTGATCTCGCCGCCCAAGAACGACAACGGGCCGCCGATGCGCGCTCGGCTCTTGCGGTCAACTTCAACCGATTTCGCCAACTTCATCATGCCCTGGCCTTTCTCAAGGAACAGGTCGAACGATACCGCGAGCAGGCGCAGGGGCCGATGGTGGGGAAGACCTCACACTTCTTTGAGAAGCTGACCGGGGGCGCGTTTGAGCGGGTGGTGGCGAGGCCCGATGACCAGGATGTTCCCCGTTTGCTGGCTTTACGGAGTTCCGGTGAGGAGGTTCCCACCGGAGGTTTATCCGAGGGAACGCGGGACCAGCTTTACCTGGCGCTCCGACTGGCCGCGATCGATCTCCATCTTGAAAACCATTCGCCGGTTCCGCTCATTTTGGATGATCTTCTCATGACCTTTGATGACGAGCGGACGGAATCCCTGCTGTCGGTTCTCAAGGAATTCAGCCGCAAAACCCAGATCCTCATTTTTACCCATCATCGTCATCTTATTGATTTGATCAAGGACCCGGCCGTGATCCACCGCCTGCCCTCGACTTCCGGGGGCGGCGAATGATGGGCCCGGGCCCTGGCGTGTTGCGCCAATCATTCAAAGGATTGCAGTGGGTGGGCAAAGCGCTAGGATCACCCCATGAAAAGATTATTTTTGTTGGGGATTTTGGCCACCGGCTCCGCCTGGTCGCAGGTGAAGGTTTCCGTGGTTGGCCTCAAGATCGTCAGTAAGCCTTATCAGGAAGAAGGATCAGACCAAGAGCTCCGGGCCTTCAACTGGTCGGCCGGGACACAGGTGGCCCTGCTTATTGAGTCAAAGGGCAAGTCGATCGTGGAGATGGACAACGACAAATCCCTCGTGACGGTTTTTGGGGACGATCAGGGAACTGATTTTTTGAAGGCGAAGAGTCGATTTTCCTCCCGGCCTTACGAATTTGACATGATGGCCCAACGCAGTGAAAGCGGAAAGGCGCTGCTGACCGAAATTGATTCCCCCGGAATTCCGGCGAAGGGCGCGAAGGTCCTTTCCTTGAAGGGAGAATTGAAAGTGGTGGTGGCCTCGAAGTCAGAAGTGAAAAAATCTGCCAAGGGGGCCGTGAAAGAAGGTGGGAAATTTGTCATCGACGGCAAAACTTTCACCATCGAGGAGACCGGCAAGCCCAAGTGGGGCGATGATGAATTCGAAATCACCTTCAAAGGGGGATATGATCCGCAGGACTTCAAGAGCTTTGAGTTTTTGGATGCCGACGGAAATAAACTGAAATCCAAGCGGGGATCCCTTTCCTCGATGGGGGGATTCGGGAAAAAAAAGGTCACAGTCAGCTATTCCTTTGAAAAGAAGGTATCGGAGATCAGCATGCAGGCGGAGGTGTGGACGGACTTGGAGAAAATTTCGGTTCCCTTTGATTTCAAGTTCGGAGCCGGACTTTGAATTTGTTGATTGCGGGATTGAAAAAATGGCGGTGGACCTGAAACTGCCAACGTGAAAGAAAATTTAATTCTCGCGGCGGCTTTGTTTTTGGTGGGAGGTTCCCTGCAAGCCCGGGTTTGGACCGACGTCAAAGGACGTGAGATCGATGCCGAGTATGTCTCGCAAAGCGAGGAGTCGGTGGTCTTGAGATTGAGAAACAAGAAGGAAGTCACGGTGCTCTTCAAGACCTTGAGCCGGGAGGATCTTGCTTATCTCATCGAGCTGGAAATCGCGGAGGCCAAGAAAAATGGAGGAAAGCCCGAAAAGCCCGAGGCCGGAACGCCGCCGGCGGAGAAGCCCGGAGATGATCTTCCTCCCGACCCGAGTTGGGACCGACCGGTTCCGAGAAAAGCCGTCTTAAAAGAACCTTTGTCGATTGAGGAAGTGAAGAAAGAGGATCATCTGGAATATTCCTCGGCAAATTTTCGCATCGTGGCGGATGATCGTTTGAGTGACAAGGCGGTGCAGGCGATCTTGGAGGCGGGCGAGTTGACGAAGATTTATTGTGAATCGCTGCCCTTCGGTTTGGATTTCCGTTATCCCCCGGTGGAGGGCAAATATCAGGTTGAGACTTTCGGAAATGAAAAAGACTGGATCCAGGCGGGAGGAGCCCGGGGTTTGCCCACGATCTTCGATCCGGAAAGTGGAAAATTTAAGATGTGCCTGGAGTCGCTGGGTCTTGCCCCCTCGGGACGGGGGAGTGATGACCAAATGCGCTACCTGGCGGGCCGCATGATCATGCATGTCAGTTCCTCCACGATTCCTGAAATCTACTCCCGGAACCTCAAGGACTGGTTCAATATTGGATTTCCCAATCTCATCAACTGCGCGGTCTATGACGAGGGCATCCTCGACTTCACCGAGATTGAGGAGGAGACCAAGGATCTCCTCCTGGGAAAGAGCCGTTCGGGTCAGAAGCCTCTTTTTAAGAAAGAGGTCGAGATGCTCAAGCTGGACGACTTGACCGGCCAGACCATGGCGGGTCCGGAGGGGATGGACGAGCGGCGGCGCTTCGCTGGCCAAGCGGTGCTTTTGATGGGATATCTGATGTTCATGGACGACGACGGGAAGGCCACCGGCCTTCGGAATGGGCTGCGGTTTGCCTCGGAGTTTGAAAAAAATCTTCCCAAGGAAATTCGTGCTTCTTCCCAGGAGGAGGCCGACCGGATCATCGCCGAGCTGAATAAAGAGCGGAGGGACATGGGCTTGACCGCGCTCAAAAAAATCCTCCGCGAGCGGTCGCTGGAGGAAGTTGAGAAAGAGATGGCCGCGAAGTGGGAACCCCACGGGTTGAGGCTCGTTTTTGGCGAAGACGCCGAGGAGTAGGGCACCAAGAGATGAAAAAAGCCCGACTCCGAAGAGACGGGCTTTTTGAAAGGATCGCTTGGTGTCGGTGGATTAGCTGTAGAGCTCTTCCATGATTTCCGGATTGTCCATGAGCTTCTTGCGTTCGACGTTGCTGGCTTCCCAGAGCTTCTTGAATCGCGCAGTGAATTCCTTGCTGTTTTCGTCGTCCTTGGGCCCTTCGGAGAGGGTTTCGAGGACCGTGAGCATGGTGCCGTTGTAATCCTTGAGGCGGGGATCCAGCTTCTCGCTGACGCCCTTCAGTTCGGTGAAGGCTTCCTTGATCACTTCGCGCTCGGACGAACTCATCGTGATTTCATCGGTGAACATCATTTTTTGCAGGGAGGTCTGGAGGCCGGAGGCGTGCACGTTGATTTGGTGGAAAGATCCGCCGAGGGAGAGAATCTTTTTCTCGGTGCCTTTTGCGACACTCAGAAGAATGCGGGCGGATTCGTGATTGGGCATCTTTTTGACGACATCCTCAAGAAGAGCGATGACCTTGACGTGTTTGAGTGACTCCTCGCCTTTGGTTTTGATGAGATCCGCGACCTTGTTGAAGTCCTCAATGGTTTGCTTCACTTCTTCGGGCTTGTTTTTGGAGGCCACCTTGATAGCGCCGTCGAGGGTCTTGAAGCTAAAGACCTGAATGTTCATCAGCTTTTCAATACCGTCCAAGACAAGGATGTCGCTCACGCCTTTGATATTTTCGTGGGGCACTCCGACGAGGTTGCAGCCTTTGTTGGTGGCTCCGCGGATTTTGCCGGCCACCCCGCCGATGGGTTTGACCTTGCCAGCGGCGGTGATGGCCCCGGTGACCGCGAACTTGTCGTCCAATTTATTACCGGTGAAAAGGGAATCAAGGATGATGGACATCGCGGTTCCGGCGGAGGGGCCGTCGAGGAGCCCGTCCTTGTCCTCGAAGGTGATGGAGATCCGGTAGCCCGAAGGCATGCGGCCGTCGGCCTCGTGGCGGACCCGCATCAGCTTCTTGATTTCCTCCAGCGAGTTTCCGGTCATGTTGCCGACCTTTTGGTCGATGTGGAATTCGATGCCTTCGACGTCGGCGGCCTTGAGGGCGGTCGCGGTGAGTTCCGAGGCGGCTCCGGCATGGCGGCCATTGGAGAGCTGCCGGACCGAGAGGCCGAAGACCCCGGCCTGGGTGGCGGCGAAGCCTTCCGCTTTTCCGCCGGGAATGGTTTCGCGGCGTTCTTTGAATTCATTCCGGTCTTGCTGGCCAAAAAATCCGTCATTAAAAACCGGGGCTCCGAAGAGATCGTCCCATTTCACCTCGCCGGTGTCTTCCTGGTAGTCCTTGAGCTTTTTGGCATATCGTCCGTCGGGATCGAGGCGCAGGGCAATGTCGATGCAATATCCGGCACACTTTTTGTTGGCCTCATTATCCTTGCCCCGCATCAGAACGCGGACGCCGCGGTAGATCTTTGCCGAGACATCGGATTTATTGTTGTCTTCCCCGATGGTCCGGCCGTTTTGTTTCAGTTGCTCGGCGGTATCAATGAAGGTTTGCGATTCGGGGTCGAGGCGGCCCGCAATCGCGAGGGCATTGGAGCGCAGATCGTATTCAACTTCGTGATCTTCTTCGTCGAAATCGCGGGCCACGCTGATCAGGCCGGTAAAAAGGGCGGCTTCGCTGATCTTGTCGATCTTCAGCTTGTCGACATCGAAGATATCCTTTTCCAGATTGGGTGGACGGTAGGGTCCGTCGGCAAAGACAAAATGGGTGAGAAGGAAAAGGGCGGAGAGGAGATACTTTTTCATGGAGGTGAATCTAGGCTAAGTGACCGGATTATTTTTTCAATAAGCAAAACGTTTTGGAATGAGGAAATTATTCATTTTTAAGGCCGGGTGAGACTCTGCTTTCGCGGGCGCTTTCGCGCAGAGACTTGCGGAAATCCTCGAGTTGGTCTTGGAAGTTGTTGAAGTCGCGTTGACGGATCGCCTGCCGGTCCTCGGGTTCAGCTGAGGAGGCGCGGCGGTCGATGGAATTGAGTTTTTTGAGGAGGCTGACGGCTTCGTTGTAAAGTTTTCGATCGGAGAGTTCGAGAAAGCGCTCGATGGGGTCGATGGCGGCGCGGGCGTTTTTATAGGCCTCCCCGATGTCGTCCATCGTGGTTTTATCCAAGTCGAATTGCAGGAGGGAAAGCGGTTCGAGCCGTCGGTCCAGATCGAGGGCAGCCATCGTGGCTGAAAAGTAGGCCGGGCGGCGGACTGTTTGAGTCGCGAGGACCTTGGCGGAGAGGTGGCGCGGAGAGAGCTCGCTCGCTTTGACGAGTCGTTGCTCGACCGAGGCCAGGCTAAGAAAAGTGCCCAAATTGGTGGCGAGATCGGCTTTTTCGCGGACTTCGCGGTAACCGTCGCTGGCGGCCTGCAGCTCCGCAGGGAGGGCTTCGTCGTCGAAAAAGAGCGCGCGGGCATCCTCGTAAGTGGGGGCCTCAAGGACTTCAAATTTGTTGAAGAAAGAGGCTTTTTCAAGAACGAGGAGGGCGGTGAGTTCCTCCACCATGCCGGAGCCGACGATGAGGCGGGTTTTGGCGGGGAGTTTAAGTTCGTCGAGGCAAAGGAGGAGTTCCCACGCTTGGGCGGGTCTTTTCAGGCTGCCATTGGGGCGGAGATCGGCGAAGAGAATGGTGTTCCGGCGGAGTGATCGTCCGGTGACCGCCGAATCGAGCATCATGGCGATGGGAGCGATGATGTTTTCGCGGTTGCGGGCGAGGTAGCGGCGGCGGGTGGTATTGATGTTCAGGTTGGAGTGGGCGGGGAGGGGGTCGAGATGGGTTTCGAAGAAGTCGAGAAGTGACTGGTGCAAGGGGTCGACCGCAAACGTGGGCTTGGGTTTGAAGAGAAGTCTGCCGGGAGCGCGCTCGGTGGGTTCTTCGTTTTCGCCCTCCGGGTCAAGAAAGGGAGCGCGGGTCACCACGAGGCTGGTGGTGACCAAATCCGCTACCGGTTCGGAGCCCTCTTCTTCCCCGGTGGAGATCATGGGAATTTCGGTGAGGAGGGCAGTGATGGCATACCTCCGTTGATTGGATTCCGTCTTCAGCGGCTGTTTCGGCTTTTCGGGTTTGTCCTCGGATTCAAAGTTTTGGATCCCCGGGATGACGGAATTCCAGCGCCCGGCCGCTTGCGCCGGGTCGCGGCGTTTCAGGATGGGGTGGTCGACGACGAGGGGCTGGATGATGTCGAGAAGGAGTTGCCCGAGGTGGTGGCCCTCGGAATCCGCCGGGAGGAGGGTGAGCCAGTCGGCGGTCTCGAGAATTGCTTCCATGGCCGGCTTGGAGTCACTTTCCGGGACTGCCGGACGGTCTTTCTTTTCCAGCGAGGCGTCTTCAATGGCCCGAGCTTGTGGTTGGGAAGGAAGGAGTCGCCGGCTCAGGGTGAGGGCGCGGGCCCGGTGATGCAGCTGGCTTGCGGTCTTGGGAAAAGGCCCGTCAACGATGATTGTGAGCCGGGCGGCGAGGTCGCCGATGGCATCGACATCGAGAGGGATAAGATCGCGCCGGACGAGTGATTGGGCCTTGTTGGCAGGCAGATAGCGCAGTTCTCCGGCCGCGAGGGAAGCGAGGCCAATCGTGAGGAGAAAGAGAAAAAGTCGCATCTCTCCCCACCTTTAGCCGAAGAAACTCTCTTTGGGAAGCTTGTTGCGCGGGGAGGCTTCGCTTGTTCGGACTCGAAAATTAAGGAGACCTTAGAAATTTTTGGTCTTCTTCAGGGGCTCCGGCCTGCCTCTTTTTCCGCGATCCGTTCAAGGTATGGGTTTGACGCTGGCCGGGACCGCCCTAACATCGACGCTATGGCAAACGCGCTCGATACTGCGAAGGAGGCTCTCACGAGCATGCTGGGAAAGCTAGGTTTTGAACTTGAGATCGAGGTATCCGGGGAACCGGGGCACGAGACCTTGAATATCGTCTCGGAAGATTCGGCTCTCATGATCGGGAAACACGGGGACCGGCTGGATGACATCCAGTATTTGGTCAACCGCATCACCCGAAATGCCCACGAGGACGCCCCGCGCTACCGCATCGATTGCGCAGGATACCGGGCCGAGCAGGAGCAGCGGATCGCCGACAAGGCGCTCAAGCTGGCCGAGAAGGTGCGCGAAACCGGGCGGGAGCTTTGGATGAATCCCATGAATTCCTACCACCGTCGCCTCGTTCACAATGCCTTGGTGGAAGACGAGGAGATTGAGAGCATTTCCGAGGACACCGGTTCGCGGAACAAGAAGATTTTGATCAGGCTCAAGTAGCGCGGGCCATGGAGAACCACCGACTTGTTCTGCCGGAGGATCTGAACCAATACGGGGCCCTTTTTGGCGGACGCCTGCTGGCCTGGGTCGATGAAGCCTGCTGGATCGCGGCGACCCTCGATTTCCCCGAATGCCATTTCGTCACGATGGCGATGGACGAGGTCGTCTTTCGCAATCAGGTGGCGGAAGGGACAATTTTGACCATCGAATCGCAGAAGGTGAAACTCGGGCGGACTTCGGTGACTTACGAGGTGCGCGTCTTCCGGGGAAAGGTTTCCGCTGGCGATCCTGTTTTCACCACCCGGATCACTTTTGTAAATCTGGACGCGACAGGGAGGAAATCCCCGATTAGAATGTGAGAATGATGGTAGGTGTGCAAGAAAGCTTGCTCGTTCTAATTTTCTCAATCCCCCAGTTGGTGATGGGAAACGAGGTCGGGCTTTTGCTGAAGATTATGATGAAGGCTCTTTATTTTGCGTTTTAAACAATGTTTGAAGTTCGCGAAAAACCCGAAATGGTCGAGAAGGCCATGTTGGTCGGGTTCTGTTTTGACAAGTCGGAGGAGGAGGAAACACAGCTTCTCCTGACCGAGCTTGAGGAGTTGGTGGACACCCTCGGGATCAGCATCGTGGGGATCGAGCTGGTGCGGGTTCGCGATACCAACAAAGGCTTTCTTTGTGGGACCGGCAAGGCCGATGAACTCGTTGAATTGGCGCGGGCGCGCGGGTGCGACTGTATTGTTTTTGACAACGAGATCTCGCCCATGCAGCAGCGAAACTGGGAGGAACTCGCGGACATGACGGTCATTGATCGCGAGGAGGTCATTCTTGATATTTTTGCCAAAAGAGCGCGCACCAAGGAGGCCCGCCTTCAGGTCGATCTGGCCCGCATGCAATACGCCCTCCCGCGCATGGCGCGGATGTGGGGCCACCTCGACCGCGAGGGCGGTGGCGGAGGAACGGGCGGCGGCGGAGCTTCCCGTGGCATGGGTGAGCAACAGATTGAGATCGACCGCCGGCTCGCCCGCAAACGCATTTCGCGACTCAAATCCGAACTCGAGACCGTCCGCAAACAGCGGGCCACCCAGCGCAAGGAACGCCAGAGCAACGACGTCGCGACGGCGGCCATTGTCGGATACACCAATGCCGGCAAGTCGACCCTGCTCAACAAGCTCGCAGGCGCCGAAGTGATGGAAGCCGATATGCTTTTTGCGACCCTCGATCCCACCACGCGTCGCATTGAATTGAAGGACGGCCAGGATCTTCTTCTGAGCGATACCGTGGGCTTCGTGCGCAACCTGCCCCACCGGCTCGTGGAGTCCTTCAAGGCCACCCTTGAGGAAGCCATTTTAGCCGACTTTTTGATCCACGTTCTCGATGCCTCATCGGACGAAATCGTCGAGCATTACAACACCACGCGGAAGGTTCTCGGCGAACTCGGAGCCGATGAAAAACGCGTCATCGTGGTCTTCAACAAAGTGGACCGGGTGGAAGATCCTGCCATCTTGAATGGTCTCCGTGCCGAATTTCCCGGGGCCTTTGAGGTCTCGGCACTCACCGGCGAGGGTCTGGAGCCGTTGACCGCAAAATTCACCGACCTTCTCGCCGACCGGGTCACCAAATTGACCTACCGCATCCCGCAGGCCCGCGGCGATCTCTCCGGCCTCCTGCATCGCGAAGGCAAGGTGCTTGAAACGGAATATGAGGGGAATGACATCCTCCTCACCGCCATCGTGCCAAAAAACCTCGAGGGGATGCTGGAGGAGTTTCTGGTGGAGTGATCACTTCTCGCTCGGATTCGGGATATTAATAAGCTACGCCTTCCAAGTTAAAACTTGAGTTTGAACGAATCTTGAAGTCGGAGAAGAAAGGGGTGACTCAATTGACATTGCAGGTAAAAGTCGTTTTGAAAACATCTTAAAGTCAAAAATGATCACTCGGATTCTGCCATTCTTTCTTTTGATCTTCTGGGCCTGCTTTTTGGTGGGCTGTCAGGAAACCAAAAAAATCCAGTCTCAAAGACTGACACAAGAAGCGATCGAAATTCATGACGAGACCCTGCGCGCGATTTTAAAAAACGACTTGA